>OGPK01001461.1_pt1 | contig 18051 bp, 16 predicted proteins | sample 1552921 | NCBI WGS metagenome assembly OGPK01 (sample SAMEA2580264, study PRJEB22360) | human gut metagenome | biome: human gut; feature: human-associated habitat; material: faeces | place: Denmark | collected 2008/2010 | reverse complement strand
TTCTGTCATTAAAAAAGAAAATCCCCCCCGCCCGTCCCCGATAAGGTAGCCATAAATGAGGCAATAGAATTTGCAAAGGAATATGCCGACAAGACAGATGTACGCTTTATAAACGGCGTTCTCAATTCATATTATAAGGACAATCCGACAAAGGAACAGCCTGATGCCTGATTTTTTTACCGTAACGGTTTCTCAGGTGACAAGACGGCTTTCGATGATAGTAAAGGGCGATAAGGCTCTGAACGATTTATATGTTTCGGGCGAGATTTCGAATTTTACCTTGCATAAAGCGTCAGGACATATGTATTTCACACTGAAGGACGAAACGGCTTCAATAAAATGCGTTATGTTTGCAGGTAATGCCCGCAGTCTTGATTTCACTCCGTACAGCGGTCAGAGCGTAATCGTTCACGGAAGCGTGAATGTTTATGAGCGTGACGGAGCTAATCAGATTTATGTCACTGATATGATTGAAAGGGGACAGGGCGAGCTTGCTCTTGCGTATGAACAGGCAAAGCGTGAGCTTGAGGCAGGCGGATATTTCAATAAAAAGCGTCCCATACCGAAACAGCCGAAAAAGGTTTGCCTTATAACCGCTGAAAAGGGTGCGGCACTTCAGGATATGCTGAATATCATTGCAAGACGAAGACCTATACTGGAAGTGGTTTTTATTCCGGTAACGGTACAGGGAGCATACGCACCGTCAACCCTTATCAAAGCGTTGGCTCTGGCTCAGAGTACAGGCTCGGATCTTATCATTATCGGCAGGGGCGGAGGCTCGGCAGAGGACTTGTCGTGCTTTAACGATGTCGGATATGCAAAGGCACTGTACAACAGCGAGATTCCGACAATTTCCGCTGTAGGACACGAAACGGATTTTACCATTTCCGATTTCGTAGCAGACCTCAGAGCGCCAACACCGTCTGCGGCGGCCGAAATAGCTACTGCGGTTACCTGTGACGATCTTTCGGAGCATATCGAACTTGTTTATGACAGGCTCAGCGATATCATCCATTCAAAGACAGACAGCTACGAACAGCTTATAGACAGTATACAAAGGCACATTTCAGCTTACAGTCCCGGACAAAGAATAGAAAGATTTGAAAGGGAACTTGTGCTTATAAGCGGTAAAATCAGAACGGCAACCGACGCAGTTATTACAAAAAACAGCGTTTTGCTTGACAATTACTCGGACAAGATAGAGGCGTTAAGCCCGATAAATGTGTTGAAACGTGGATACAGTGCAGTAACCAAAAACAACAGCGCCGTAAACAGTATCGCTGATATCGAACAAAACGATACCGTTGAGATATTATTTGCGGACGGTACGGCTACAGCACAGATAAAGGAAATACACGAAAATAATAAGGAGCGTTTTAGATGAGCTTTGAAACAGCCATGAAAAGACTTGATGAAATCTCAGTGCAGATGGAACAGCCCGATATAACACTTGACAATTCGATGAAGTGCTATAAAGAAGCGGTCGAACTTATAGCTTTTTGCCGTAAGTATATTGATGAAGCAAAGCTGACGGTACAGAAACTGGAAGAGGTTTAAAATGACAGCAAAGAAGTACACCTTTCCTGAAAACGACGGCGGATTTGACGCTGTGTTCCGGGAATACCGTGCGATTTTCGAGAAGCAGCTTAGAACGGTATGTGATTCATTCTGTGATAACGGTGCAAAATACAAGGCTCTTTATGATGCGGCATCATACAGCCTTGAGGCAGGCGGAAAACGCATAAGACCTGTGCTTGCTTTTGAAATGTGCAGAGTGTGCGGCGGAGATATAAACGATGCCGTGCCTGCCGCTGTTGCCGTTGAGATGATCCATACATTCTCGCTTATTCACGATGATCTTCCTTGTATGGACGATGACGATATGAGAAGAGGCAGACCGAGCTGTCATAAGGCACACGGCGAGGCTGTGGCACTGCTGGCAGGTGACGCATTATCCGCCTATGCAGGTAAATATATCTGTGACAGCGACTTATCTGTCGAAAAAAAGACGGCGATGATAAAAGAACTGTATGACAGGACGCTCGGCATGATAGAGGGGCAGACGATAGACACGGACGGGAAATTCGACACGCTTGACGGATTGCTGTCAATGTACGAAATGAAGACCTCCGAGCTTCTTACTGCGGCTTCTGTTATGGGATGTATAGCGGCAGGCGCAGATGAGGAAAAAATATCGGCGGCAAGAGCCTATGCGCACGATGTCGGACTTGCTTTTCAGATCGTGGACGATATTCTTGACGTTACATCTACAGTGGAAGAACTCGGTAAGCCTATAGGCAGTGACGCACAGCAGGAAAAGACTACAAGCGTTACTCTTTTAGGACTTGATAAAGCAAGGGAGCTTGCAAAAAAATATACCGAAGGGGCTGAAAACGCACTTTCGGCATTTGAAAACAACGAGTTTTTGTGCCGGCTTACCGATTTGCTTTTAAACAGAAAAAATTGACAGTGGAATATAACCCCGGAGGGTCAGACATAAATGAGAACTGATCAGATCAATGTTATCCTGCTGATTGCACTTATCAGCTGGGGTACTGCACAGATTTTAAAAACGTTGATACATTTCATAAAGACGAAGAACTTTAAAGCGGAACGTCTTACGGGTGCGGGCGGTATGCCGTCGGCACATTCGGCTACCGTATGTGCGACAGCAATAACCACTTGCAGAGTCTGCGGAATATGCTCGCCCGAGTTTGCGCTTGCTATGATACTTGCCATGGTGGTAATGTATGATGCTATGGGTGTAAGACGATCTGCAGGACTTCAGGCTAAGGAAATCAATCGTCTGAGGCGTGTCGTCAACGAGCTTGACGAGGAATTTATGGACAAGTTCGACGATAAGGTTGACGAGATTGAGGAAAAGAAGCCTGAAGAAATACACGAACTGAAGGAATTTCTCGGACATACGCCGCTTGAGGTGCTCTGCGGCGCATTGCTCGGAATACTTATAGCTATGGCTGTACCGATACAGGTGGTCGGCTGATAGAATAATATCGGGAGATACAATTTGATACTGAAAAACGATATGTCCGCCGAGTATTTGAAATCGCTTACTCCCGAACAACGAAAAAAGCTGTGTTCGGAAATAAGACAGTTACTTGTGAAAACGGTAACGGTAAACGGCGGTCATCTTGCGTCAAACCTCGGTACAGTTGAACTTACGGTGGCAATGCACACCGTGTTTGACTCTCCGAAGGATAAATTTGTTTTTGATGTAGGACATCAGTCCTATACACATAAGATAATTACGGGCAGAGCGGGAAAAATGAATACTCTGCGCTGTGAGGGCGGTATTTCCGGATTTCCGAAGGCGGAAGAATCCGAGCATGACGCTTTTATCGGCGGTCACAGCAGTATTTCTATTTCTGCGGCACTCGGTATTGCCGAGGCCATGAGGTCAGACGGCGACGATCACAGCGTTGTTGCTGTTATCGGCGACGGCGCATTAACCGGCGGAGAGGCTTACGAAGGCCTTAACAATGCCGGAAAAAGCCGTTGTAATCTGATAGTGGTGCTGAATGATAACGAGATGTCAATCTCCAAAAATACCGGTGCGCTCGCTTTGTATCTGGCACAGATACGGTCTACAAGAAAATATTACAGCACAAAGAATTCCGTAAAGAATGTTCTTGATAAAACACCGATAATAGGAAAAGGCATCGGAAAAGCGGTAAAAGGCACTAAGCAGCTGCTGAAATATGCGATTTATCATTCAAACCTGTTTGAAGATTTAGGCTTTAAATATTTGGGACCGATAGACGGTCATAATCTTGATGAGCTGACAGAGGCACTTATGGTTGCAAAGATGATGCAGCGTCCGTGCCTTGTTCATATTTATACAAAAAAAGGTAAAGGCTATGCTCCCGCAGAGGATAATTCGGGAGAATATCACGGTTTGCCGCCTAAAAAAGACGATGATAACAATTGCAAAGGTGAGTGCTTTACAGATGCTTTCGGAAAAGCTCTGCTCTCATTTGCCGATAAAGACAACAGCATATATGCTGTTACGGCCGCTATGAAATACGGAACAGGGCTTCAGCATTTTTACAAGGCTTTTCCGGAGCGTTTCTTTGATGTCGGTATTGCGGAGCAGCACGCAGTGACTTTTTCGGCAGGACTTGCAAGTCAGGGTAAGCTGCCCGTGTTTGCGGTGTATTCTTCATTTCTTCAGCGGTCGTATGACCAGCTTATACACGATTGTGCAATAGAAAAACGTCATGTTGTGCTTGGAATAGACAGAGCAGGATTTGTCGGTGAGGACGGTGAAACGCATCACGGCTTGTTTGATGTTGCGATGCTCACGACTGTACCCGGCGTCACCGTGTATTCGCCGTCAGATACGGCGGAGCTTTCACAGTGTCTTGAGCAGGCTCTTTACAAGGATAAAGGCGTAGTTGCCGTAAGATACCCAAGAGGTTGCGAGCTATACCGTTCAGGCACGAAGGCGTACAGCGACTTCAGGCACGTTTCAAATAAAAGCAGAAAGCTGATTTTCACATATGGCAGAATATCCGCCTACGCTTATACCATTCACGGTGTCGATGTTTTACAGGCAATAAAAATTTTCCCTATCGCCGATGAAATAATTAATATTTGTCTTGCTTATGATGAAATATATGCCTTTGAGGAAGGTGAAAGAGAGGGCGGAATTGCTCAGAAGCTGTGTACCGCTCTGGCTCTTGCCGGATTTAAAGGCAGGTTTACCATAACTGCGGTTGACGGATTTGTCCGTCATGCCGATGTTGCGACACAGCTGCATAACGCAATGCTCGACGCAGACGGAATGAGAAAAATTACAGGAGAATAAGATGCAGAAACGACTGGATGTTTATCTTTCCGAAAACAACACAGTAAAAAGCCGCAGCCTTGCCGCATCGCTCATAAAGCAGGGAAGCGTTGAGGTCAACGGCAGAATATGCACAAAAGCATCGTTTGCGGTTGATGAGAACGATAATATCAGAATAATCGGAGAGATGCCGAAATATGTCGGCAGAGGCGGAATGAAGCTTGAAAAGGCATTATCCCACTACAGACTTCATCTTGACGGTTCGGTGTGTATAGATATAGGAGCGTCAACAGGCGGTTTTACCGATTGTATGCTTCAAAACGGTGCGGTAAAAGTCTATTCTGTCGATGTCGGTACAGATCAGCTTGATGAAAAGCTGAGAAACGATCCCAGAGTATTTTCTATGGAAAAGACCGATATAAGAAACTGCGTAGGTTCTTTACCTGCGGTGGATTTCATCGGTATCGACGTTTCGTTTATATCGCTGAAGCTCGTTCTTCCGTCGGCTTATGCACTGCTTAAGGACGGCGGAGAGGGCGTAGCACTTATCAAGCCGCAGTTTGAAGCCGGAAAAAGCCATCTCAGCAAACACGGAATAGTAAGAGATTCCAAAGTACATAAAAAAGTATGCGATGATATATCGGAGTTTGCCTCAACTCTTGGGTTTGAACGTGGAGAGGTCATATCCTCGCCCATAACCGGCGGTGACGGCAATACCGAGTATCTTATATATCTCAGACGTTTATAACATATAACTTACAAAGGCAGGTGAAATATCATGAAGGTAATGATATGTGCCAATCTCGCTAAAGAACGGAGCAGGAAAGCGGCGGCAGATGCGTGCGCTAAGCTGAATGAAATAGGCTTTCTGCCCATGATAGAAAAGCAGTACGAAAATGTCATAAAGGTGGATAACGCCGTATACGCTGAAACAGACAGCCTTATAACCGACTGCGATATGTTTATGACTATAGGCGGTGACGGAACTATTCTCAAGTGGGGACAGAAAGCCGCCGCCTGCAATAAACTCCTGCTTGGAATAAATACGGGCAGGCTGGGCTTCATGACTTCTATAGAGAGCGGCGAGCTTGATACACTGGAACGTCTTAGAACAGGCGAATATACAGTGAGCAGAAGAATGATGCTCGATATTGAATATGAGGGCAAAGGCAATTACAGCGCCATAAACGATGTTGTGTTCAGCAAATGCCGTTATTCAAAGCTACCGGAATTTATTGTTTCGGTAGAAGAATATGAGGTGACAAAAATCAGAGCCGATGGAATTATCTTCAGTACGCCGGCAGGCTCTACGGCATATTCTTTATCTGCGGGAGGGCCTATTATATCCCCTGATGCACAGTGCATTGAATTTACTCCGTTGTGCGCTCATTCGCTTTTCGGCAGACCTATGATATTTTCAGCAGATTCGGAAATAACGGTGCGTTTTTCCGCATATGAAGACAGCGGTGTTTCGCTCAGTATTGACGGTAATGACGATATGGATTTCAAAGAGGGCGAAATAATAAAGATAAGACGCTCAGAGCAGCAGCTTTCTATTATTGATATAAACGGCAGCAGTTTCTATAAAGCGGTACACAACAAGCTGATGAGGCCGCTCAAATAAAATCTTACAAGGGGTGATATTGTGAAAAAGAAAAGACAGGCAGAAATTCTCAGAATCATATCTTCAAACGAAGTGGAAACGCAGGAAATGTTGCTTAATCTGTTGAAGCAAAAGGGCTATGATGTGACTCAGGCGACCGTTTCCCGTGATATAAACGAACTCAATATTGAAAAAACGGTTTCTTCAAATGGTGTCAACTGCTATGCAAAAGCGGAAAAGGTACACACGGTCAAGTTTCATAATATTATTTCGGAAGCGGTTGTCAATATAGATTACGCAATGAATATAGTTTCAATAAAATGCCACAGCGGTCTTGCAAACGCCGCTTGTGCAGGTCTTGATATGATGAATCTTTCCTATGTTGTCGGAACTATCGCAGGCGATGATACGATATTTGTACTGACAAGAACGGAGGGTGATGCAAGAATGCTGACACGTCACCTGAAGGAACTGCTTTAAGATAAGGAGGTCGGCGTTTTGCTCAGAGAATTATCTATTGAAAATCTTGCTGTGATTGAAAAGGCGTCGATAGCCTTTGACGATAAGCTGAATGTGTTTACGGGTGAAACGGGTGCAGGTAAGAGTATACTTATCGGTGGCATAAATGCAATACTCGGAGGAAGGGTAAGCAAGGATATTGTAAGAGCAGGTACAGAAAAGGCTGTTGTGACCGGCCTTTTTGACGATTTGCCCGAAAGCGTCAAAGCTAAACTCAGCGATAACGGTTTTGCTGTCGATGACGAGCTTTTGCTGCAGCGTGATATTCATGCGGACGGTAAAAGCACAGCAAGAATAAACGGCAGAGCAACAACAGTGGCAATACTTCGTGATATAGCGTCTGAGCTTATTGATATTCACGGACAGCACGATAACCGTCTGCTTATGGACGGGGATAATCAGCGTGAGATACTCGACAGCTACGGCAAAAACAGCGGGTTGCTGTCGGAATATGCGACCGCTTTCAAGGAGTTTTCGGCTTTATCAAGAAAAATTAAAGAAGTCAGCCGTAAGAAAACCGAATCGCTTGAAAAGGCGGAGCTTCTGAGAGAACGTCTTGAGGAGCTTGACAGGTATAATTTTTCCGCAGATGAAGAAGAAACCGTAAAGCAAAAGATTGAGGAACTTCGCAATGCCGAATACATAAGCGAGAATCTATATAATGCACAGACGGCAATATCGGGAGATGATGATACTGACGGAGCATATTCTATGCTCGAACACTGCAAAAACAGCGTTTCATCGCTCAGCGACACTATCCCCGAACTTGATAAACTGGCAGAGCGTATATCGGATATGCTGGTAGAACTTGAGGATATAAGAGAAGAAATAGTGCAGAGAATACCTGATGAAGACGAGGATACCGCAGGAATGCTCGGTGTTCTTGAAGAAAGGCTCAGCGTTATTTTGCGTCTGCAAAGAAAATACGGCACAGACCTTGCGCAGATACTTGAAAATTCGGAGAAATGGCGCAACGAACTTTACGAAATAGATAACGGCGACGATATAATAGAAGAACTTACAGAAAAGAAAAAAGAAGCAGGCGAAAAAGTAAAGCGTCTTGCCACAGAGCTTACAAACAGAAGAAAAAAAGCGGCGGATGATCTTGCAAAGCAGATTTCTGCGGAGCTTACGTTTCTTGATATGCCGGATATAAGACTTGTGTTCGATATATCGCAGGATAAAGTCACGCTCAGCGGAATGGATAAGGTGGAAATGCTTATATCCGTCAATAAGGGCGAAGATTTGAAGCCTATGAGTAAGATTGCTTCGGGCGGTGAGCTGTCAAGAATAATGCTTGCTGTCAAGAACGTGCTTGCCGAAACCGACAAACTGCATACCATGATTTTTGATGAAATTGATACGGGTATAAGCGGCAGAGCCGCCGCCAAGGTCGGATTAAAACTGCATGAGGCGGCGGAAAACAGGCAGATACTCTGTGTAACGCATCTTGCACAGATTGCGGCAATGGCGGATACACAGCTTCTTATAAAAAAGACCAGCGATGAAAAACGCACCTATACGGGCATTACAAAGCTGGATTTTGAAGGCAGAAAGAGAGAAATAGCAAGAATTATTTCCGGTGATGAAAACGATCCGATTTCGCTTGAAAATGCCGAAATGCTGCTGCTAAGAAAAAACGTGATATAAATTACAGAACAGTCTGAGGAAACTCAGGCTGTTTTTTTATCTCCGTATCACAAACCGACACTTTTTTACTTCCGTTTGTCCTATAATAAACGAGGGGCATAAAAATGGTTATTTATCTTGATGTGCTGATTCTGATAAATCTTTATGTTACATATTTTCAGATTCTCGCCGTATCCGCATTTACTCACAGAAAAACAGTATGGTACAGAAAGCTGTCTGCGGCAGGCATAGGTGCGGTGGCATCACTGAGTATTTTCATTCCGCAGGAAATGGTTTTGACTCTTACTTTACTTAAGATATTTCTTTGTGCTTTGATTGCTTTTGTCGCATTCGGTTATACGGGATTTCGTGCATATGCGGTGAGCGTGCTGTTTTTGATGCTTGTCAGCTTCGTCTTTTCGGGGCTTATGCTTTGTGTGTGGCTGTTTGCCGCTCCTATGAAGATGCTGTTTATAAACGGCACTGTATATTTCGGTGTTGATACGATGACGATAATTCTGTCTACCTGTGCGGCTTACGGCGTTGTCAGAATAATAAGATATATACTCGATAAAAACGGAAAAACCGATGGCAAGTATACTGTTATCATAAAAAATAACGGCAGGGAATGCAGGCTTTCGGCACTCGCAGACAGCGGAAACGGAATAATCGACTGTTTCAGCGGATTGCCTGTGATAGTGTGCAGACGTGATATGTGCGCCGATGTTTCACCTCCTGCAATCAATATGATAGAAAATAACAGCGATATTTCGGATATAGGCACGCAGATGATAAAGGGTGTCAGGATAATGCCGTTTTCCACAGTGGGAAAGGGTGGATTTATCTGTATGTTCAAAGCGGAGAGTGTTGTTATTGACGATGAAACGAATGAAGAAAAATATCCCGTCAATGCACTTATCGGTATAGTGATAGGCGGAAGACAGGAATATGAAGCGATATTCAATCCGAAAATACTTGTGTGAGGTGTAAAATGCTCAAGATAATTGAAATTGTCAGCAATCTTATTGCAAAACTGCGTAATTCGGCAAACGGAAAATGCGAGTGCGATTATATAAACGGTGCGGAAACCTTACCTCCTCCGCTTTCAAAGGAAGAGGAAGCAAAAACGCTTGCAAAGCTGAACACGGACTTTGAAACCGCAAGGGAAACGTTGATCGTGCATAATCTGAGGCTGGTAGTTTATATCGCAAAGAAATTTGAAAGTACCGGTATAGGAATTGAGGATCTTATTTCCATAGGTACTATAGGGCTTATCAAGGCGGTGAACACATTCAGCGTGGAGAAAAACATAAAGCTCGCTACTTATGCCTCAAGGTGCATAGAAAACGAAATACTTATGTATCTGAGGAAAACGAATCCGCAGAAAATGGAGGTTTCAATAGATGAACCTCTTAATGTTGACTGGGACGGAAACGAATTGCTCCTATCCGATATTCTCGGAACGGATGATGATACTGTCAGCGTGGATATAGAATCTGAGGCAGAGAAAAGAATGCTTCTTGAAGCGGTGGAAAAGCTGGACGAAAGGGAAAAGCTGATAATGGAACTTCGTTTCGGGCTTAATAACCGCCCCGAAAAAACACAAAAGGAGGTCGCCGATATGATCGGGATCTCCCAGAGTTATATATCACGTCTTGAAAAGCGTATTATAAAAAGGCTCAAAAAGGAAATGGAAAGCCTGTGCAGTTAGGTGCTTCTGTTGTTCCTGCCAACTGCCGCCATTGCACATTTTAGTCCGTCCATTGCCGCTGTCACAATGCCGCCGGCATAGCCTGCACCTTCGCCGCAAGGATACAAGCCTTTCACACTGACTGATGAAAGTGTTTCATCTCTTACTATTCTCACAGGCGATGAGCTTCTTGTTTCAGGGCCTGTCATAACCGCATCAGGAGAGCCGAAACAGCTGATTTTCTCGGCAAACTGCGGCAAAGCGTATCTTAAAGCGTCGCATACGAAATCGGGCAGGTAATCATCGGGCGGCACAAATGTTGTGCCTATAGGATAGGAAGGAGTTACGTTGCCGAATTTTTCGGAGGTGCGTTTACTGAGAAAGTCGCCTACAAGGCATACAGGTGCGCTGTAATTTGCCCCTGCCGCTTTAAAGGCGGCTTTTTCTATTTTGCGCTGAAATTCTATTCCTGCCGTAATATCATCATTTTCAAAATCATCCGGAGTTATTCCGACAAGGACGGCACTGTTTGCATTTTCTCCGTTTCTTGCGTAATAACTCATACCGTTTGTGACTACCGTGTTTTCTTCGGAGGAAGATGCAGTGACCACTCCGCCCGGACACATACAGAATGTATAAACGCCTCTGCCGTTTTTGTCGTGAACCGACAGCTTGTAATCGGCGGCGGGAAGTGACGGGTGACCGCTCATTTCCCCGTACATACTGCGGTCAAGGTCGGATTGCTTATGCTCGATTCTTACTCCTACGGAGAAGTTTTTGGGCTGCATAGTAACGTTGCGGTTTTTCAGCATATAGAACACATCTCTCGCACTATGACCTATGGCAAGAATCACATTGTCGGTTTCAATGGTGAATTCGGTGTCGTTTTTTATATAGCTTATGGCTTTAATTCTGCCGTTTTCGGTATCATAGCCGCAGAATTTTGCTCCGAATATTACCTCTCCGCCAAGCGAAATAATATCGTTTCTTATGTTCTTTACGGTTTCGGATAATTTGTCTGTGCCAATGTGCGGCTTTGCCTCATACATGATTTCTTCGGGTGCGCCGTGACGGACAAATTCTTCAAATACCGTTTTTGAAAGCGGATTGTTGACACCCGTGTTCAGCTTTCCGTCTGAAAAAGTGCCTGCACCGCCCTCACCGAAATGAACGTTACATTCTGTATCAAGTATTCCTTTTTCCCAGAATATCCTGACTTTCTCTTTACGGCTGTCAACATCAAGACCACGTTCAAGAACAATCGGACGTACTCCGCACTGTGCAAGATAGAGCGCCGCAAACATACCCGCAGGACCGAAACCGACTACCACGGGACGCTTTGACAGCTTTGCTCTTTGAGGCAAAGAATAAGGTATTTCTTTATATGACGAAATGTTCTTGTTGCCTGAGTTCTTCTTTAATACTGCGTTTTCGTTTTCGCAGGTAAACGCAACGGTATAAACAAAGTGTATATCGTCCTTGTGCCGTGCGTCAACGGATTTTTTTATAATTTTCAGCCGTGACGGGTCAGGCTGTGATGTTCTGAGCTTTTTGCCGATAAATGCCGTTATGTCGTTTATTGTATGCTCCGGCGGCATTTTGATATTGCTGTATTTTATCATTTTCTACTCCGATAAAGAAAGACTTGCGTTCATGCCTGCGGTATATCCGCTTTTCCACGCCCAGTCAAGATTATATCCGCCGCATTTGCCCTGGATATTGAGTATTTCACCGCACAGATACAAGCCGCTTGCCTTGAGGGATTCCAGCTTGTCGGAAACCTCGCTTGCAGGTATACCGCCGCAGGTTATCTGTGCAAGGCTCCAGTCCGATACGTTTCTTATGGGGTAGCGGCTGTCCTTTGCAAGATTACATAACACTGAAATGTCCTTATCCGATATTTCGCCGCAGGTTTCAGAAAAAGGAATACCTGCTTTTTTCAGCATTGCCTGTCCTACACGTTTGTGGTATATTCCCGTGAGAAGCTCTTCGCACGGCAGTGACGCTCTTATTGCGGCTGTGCTTTTTATAAGCCCGTATAACTCGTCTTTGCCAAGCGTTGGGGCGGTATCGAGTGAAATTTCACCGTTGTTTATATATTCTGCCGCTTTTGCCGACAGATTGAAAATACAGATTCCCGACAATGCACCGTCGGTAAACTGTACCTCTCCGGATTGCCTGTCTATTACCCTTCCGCCCGAGATAAGCGTAGCGTCAGCCGCCACACGAAGTCCCTTAAGCGATTTTACAAGTTCAATATCCGTTCTTACAGGCGCAAGGGCAGGAAAGAGCCTTGTCACCGAGTGACCTAAGCTTCTGCAAAGCTCATAGCCTTCGCCGCTTGAGCCGAGCGACGGAGCCGCTTTTCCTCCTGCGGCAATGATTACACGCTTTGCTTTTACCTGTGTTTCGCCATCTGTTATGAAAAAACCGTGTTTGGCTTTTGTTATTTCAGATACCGTAAAGTCGCATACTGTTCTGATGCCGGAAGAATCAGCGGCAAATCTGAGAGCGTCAAGCACGGAGGTTGCGGCATTGCTGTAGGGATATACTCTGCCGTTATCATCCGCACGGCAGATAAGCCCGAGCGAAGAAAAGAAAACCTCCGCATTGTCAATATCGGGGCTGATGTATGATAGAAGTTCCGTATCACCGGTATAATCCGCAGGAGATATATTGCGGTTGGTGAGGTTGCATCTGCCGTTGCCGGTTGAAAGTATTTTTTTGCCTACCCTCTGCATTTTTTCGAGTATGGTCACATCGCCGCACCCGTAACGAGAGGCGGCGATGGCGGCGGCAAGCCCCGATGCGCCTCCGCCTATAATTGCTGTTTCGGTATCAATTATTTTCATTTCTGCTCCGTTCAAAGAAGTTAATTAAATTTATAATCTGTTAACATAAGAAGTATACCATATTATCATCGGGTAAGCAAGTGGTTTACCTGTTTGATGAATGATTGATTTTCGCAGGTAGTATGGGAATAACTGTGAGAAATACAAAGGAGAAGAATTATGGACAACAGAATAATGAGACTTATAATAGCACTTGGTAAATTTTCCACACAACCAAGACAGTACAGAATAATGGAAGGGCTTAATGCCAGTGAAACAGGCGTTTTCTGGGCAATGACGCAGATTATTGCAGAAAAACCGGATACCGAGCTTTTCGGACTGAGCGAGCTTAACAGCTATCTTAATTTTACCAGACCGAATCTTTCTCAAACCATCAATAAGTTAGAGGACAAGGGCTATGTTGAGAGGGTCGTACTTAAGGATGACAGAAGAGTAACATATATCAGGCTCACTGAAAACGGAAAAGCAACGGCAAAAGCAAAATATGACGAGATTTTTGTAAGACTCGAAAATATAGCTAAAATACTCGGTGAAGAGGATACGGATAAGCTGATTGAGCTTGTTCTGCGTTTTGCGGACGCTTACGAAAAGTCGGCTGAGCTGAAGTAAGAGAAAGGGAGCATAGTATTTGTTTAAAATATTCGGGTATCTCAAAAACAGCATACCGCAGGTTTTGCTGATAATTGTACTGCTTATAATTCAGGCCTGGGGCGACCTTACTTTACCGCAATATACATCGGATATTGTGGATATAGGTATACAGAACGGCGGTATAGAAAATGCGGCGGCAGATGCGCTGAGCGTTGACGGCTATAATGCGCTTGAAGCGTTTATGAATGACGAGCAGAAAAGCATACTTGCAAAAAGCTATACTCTTGTGAAAAAAGGCGAAGCGACCGATTCTCAGAAAGAACGCTTTCCCTGGTCTGCCGATAATGACGTTTATTTTCTGAATGAACTTACGGAAGATGAAAAACAACAGCTCATTAACACTGTCGATATACCTATGACGGCGGCTGAGATGATGAAAGAGCTTTCCTTTGAAGATTTGTCATCTATGACCGAAAAGCAGGGGATTAAACTTCCTTTTACTTCTTTTGAACAGGCAGGAGAAATGCTCGGTATTTCTTCCGGAAAAGCAAATGCACTGACGATTATTACGGCACTTGCGGAAAAAGGCGGCATGGGAGATACCGATTTGTCGGCATTGTCTGACAAAATATCGGAAATGCCGGGAACTATAACAGAGCAGTCCGCAGTACGCTTTGTAAAAGACGAATATTTATCGCTGGGCGTTGATATGAACGTATTACAGCAGAACTATCTGCTGTCAGCCGGCGGAAAAATGCTGCTTATCGCACTTCTTATGATGGCGGTATCCGTGACGGTAGGTTTCTTTGCGGCGACAACAGCGGCAAAGGTCGGCAGAGATTTAAGAGCCGGAGTGTTCAGAAATGTTGTCAGCTTTTCAAGCGCCGAGATTGACAGATTTTCCACTGCCAGCCTTATCACGAGAAGCACGAACGATATACAGCAGATACAGATGGTTATTGTAATGCTGCTCAGAATGGTTATATATGCGCCTATTCTTGGCATTGGCGGTGTATTTATGGTACTGACTACCGGTACGGGTATGGCGTGGATTATCGCCCTTGCCGTAATTGTTATTCTTGCGGTGGTGCTTATTCTGATGAAGATTGCGATGCCTAAATTCAAGCTGATGCAGAAACTTGTCGATAAGCTGAACCTTGTTGCAAGGGAGATACTTACCGGTCTGCCTGTTATCCGTGCCTTCAGCCGTGAAAAATATGAAGAAGAACGTTTCGATAAAGCCAATAAGGATCTGACATCCGCAATGCTCTTCACAAACCGCACAATGACGTTTATGATGCCTCTTATGATGATGATAATGAACCTTGTCACCGTTCTTATCATATGGGTAGGTGCAGGACAGATTTCGGACGGCTCTTTGCAGGTCGGAGATATGATGGCGTTTATCACATATACGATGCAGATTGTAATGTCATTCCTTATGCTGACAATGATTTCAATAATGCTTCCGAGAGCAGCAGTTTCTGCAGAGAGAATAAACGAAGTCATTTCAGCCGAAAAGAGCATCACTGATAAGCCGGATGCGGCAACATTCGATAAAGCGTCGCTCAGGGGCGATGTTACTTTTGATCACGTTTCGTTCCGCTATCCCGATGCAAATGAAGATGTTCTGACCGATATATGCTTTACCGCAAATGCGGGTGAAACGACCGCTGTTATCGGCAGTACGGGCAGCGGCAAATCAACGCTTATAAATCTCATACCGAGATTCTTTGACGTTACCGAAGGCAGTATTACTATAGACGGAACCGACATCAGAGATGTAACACAGCATTCTCTCCATGACGTTACAGGCCTTGTGTCGCAGAAAGGCGTACTGTTCTCGGGCACGATAGACAGCAATATAAGATTCGGTGCGGAAAATGCCGATGATGAAACTATCCGACTTGCCGCAGAGATTTCGCAATCGTCTGAATTTATCGACAGCAAGCCGCAAAAATACAACGAGCCTGTTTCACAGGGCGGCACGAATGTTTCGGGCGGACAGAAACAGCGTCTGTCTATCGCCCGTGCAATTGCCAAAAAGCCTAAGATATATCTGTTTGACGACAGCTTCTCCGCACTTGATTTCAAGACAGATGTGAAGCTGAGAAAGGCACTTGCCGACAATATTCACGATTGCACGATAATAATCGTTGCACAGCGTATCAGCACGATATTGAATGCCGACAAAATAGTTGTGCTTGACGAGGGCAGAATAGCAGGAATCGGAACTCACAGTGAGCTTATGGAAAACTGTGAGGTATACAGGCAGATAGCACACTCGCAATTGTCGCAAAAAGACCTTGCGGCGATAGATAACGCAAAAGGGGGTGCTGTAAATGCGTAATTCTCACAGAGGAGGACCCGGCGCTCCTGTAGAAAAGGCAAAGGATTTCAAGGACAGTATCGGAAAACTGGCAAGGTATATGAGCGAATATAAGATTTCGCTTGTTTTCGTTGTGATATTCGCAATTACATCAACCGTATTCAATATTATCGGTCCTAAGCTGATGGGTAATGCCACAACGGAGATTTTCAACGGCATTATCGCAAAGGTAAACGGTACGGGCGACGTGAACTTTGATACGCTCGGCGCTATACTTATTTTGCTTATTGGATTTTATCTTATCAGCAGTATCTGTTCGTTTATACAGGGTTGGCTGATGACGGGCGTTTCACAGAAGGTCAGCTACAGACTCCGTAAGGAACTTATCGCAAAGATAAACCGTATGCCGATGAACTATTTTGACAAAAGCACGCACGGCGAGGCACTGTCAAGAGTAACAAATGATGTGGATACTTTGGCACAGAATCTGAATCAGAGCATTACACAGCTTGTCACCTCTGTTACCACTATCATAGGTGTAATGGTAATGATGCTGTCGATAAGCCCGCTTATGACGCTTATCGCCGTTCTTATTCTTCCTGTTTCGATGGTGCTTGTGCTTTTCGTTGTAAAGATTTCTCAGAAGTATTTCAAGTCGCAACAGGAGTATCTCGGTCACATAAACGGACAGGTCGAGGAAATCTACAGCGGTCACAATATCGTCAAGGCGTTCAACCGTGAGGAACGTGTTATCGAAGATTTTAACGAGGCAAATGATATTTTATATAAGTCTGCGTGGAAGTCGCAGTTTTTCTCCGGTGTTATGATGCCTGTTATGACCTTTGTGGGAAATCTGGGATACGTTGCCGTTGCTGTTGTCGGAGGTTTACTGGCGGCAAACGGAACTATAATGGTCGGTGACATATTATCGTTTGTCCAGTACGTCAAGAATTTCACACAGCCTATAACACAGCTGGCACAGGTATCAAGTATGCTTCAGTCGACCGCCGCAGCCGCTGAGAGAGTATTTGAATTCCTGGCAGAGGACGAAGAAGAGCAATGTGCAAAGGAACACGCCATGCTTACCGATACCTCAGGCAATACCAGAAATGTAACAACGCTTGATATTACCGGTGATGTAACGTTTGAACACGTCCGTTTCGGCTACACCCCCGAAAAGATAATAATCAACGATTTCAGTGCAAGGGTCAGACAGGGACAGAAGATAGCCATAGTCGGTCCGACGGGAGCAGGAAAAACAACCATTGTCAAACTGCTTATGCGCTTCTATGAGCTTAACGGCGGAAGGATACTCATTGACGGGTATGATATAACGGACTTCGACAGGAGTGAGCTTAGAGAGCTTTTCGGAATGGTGCTACAGGATACATGGCTGTTCAAGGGCAGTATTATGGAGAATATCCGATACGGAAAGCTTGATGCGACAGATGATGAAGTTATTGCCGCCTCAAAAGCGGCTCACGTTGACCATTTCATAAGGACGCTTCCCGGCGGTTATGATATGGAGTTAAACGAGGAAGCATCCAATGTATCGCAGGGTCAGAAACAGCTTCTTACAATAGCAAGAGCGATTCTTGCAAATAACAAGATACTGATTCTTGACGAGGCTACAAGCTCGGTCGATACCCGTACCGAGATACAGATACAAAAGGCTATGGATAATCTTATGAAGGGCAGAACAAGCTTTGTAATAGCACATCGCCTGTCCACGATAAAAGATGCCGACCTTATACTCGTTCTTAAGGACGGAGATATTATCGAGCAGGGTAACCACGAGGAACTTATTGCAAAGAACGGTTTCTATGCCGAGCTTTATAATTCACAGTTTGACAGCTGATACCGCAGAGGTTTAGAGCTTTATGAAGAATTTGCAAAGGTGCAAAGCAGAAATGCTTTGTGCCTTTTGCTTGTAGCTTTAGCAAAAATAAACCACCGCTTGAAGCGGTGGAATAAAGGACTTTAGTAAAAAGCCCTCCTATGATATAATAGAAGTGGGTTTGGCAACCACAT
>OGPK01001449.1_pt1 | contig 18111 bp, 10 predicted proteins | sample 1552921 | NCBI WGS metagenome assembly OGPK01 (sample SAMEA2580264, study PRJEB22360) | human gut metagenome | biome: human gut; feature: human-associated habitat; material: faeces | place: Denmark | collected 2008/2010 | reverse complement strand
CCGTAACTGCCGCTATGATTGCATTGCCTTTTATCTATGTAGATATCTCTGTGCAAGGCAGTGGAGTAGTAAGGCCGGTTACTGAAAAAACTGAAATAAAATCGTCTATCACAGAATTAATAGATTCAGTTTATGTGCGCGAGGGCGATCAAGTGAATAAAGGCGATGTACTCCTCCGATTCCGCACCAATAACTCCGATTATAAAATCAATTATCAAACGAATCGCCTGAATGACTATGAAGCACATTTGTCAGATTTGGCTTATCTGGCAAAAGGCGAATGCCCTGCCGGGTTTCATTCTCCGGTGCGTCAACAGGAATATACCTATTTTATCAAAAAGAAAGAAGAACTGGAAACCTCTTTGGCACAGGCAGAAAAAGAGTATAAGCGCAATAAAAACCTGTTTGATAAGAAAGTGATTTCAGAAGAAGAATATGATAAATATTATTTTCAATATCAAAGCCGGCAAAATGAACTGGCTTCATTGATACAAAGCCAGTTGAGTACGTGGCAGACAGATCTGAATACGTATCGTAATTCTCGTAGCGAAATGAATACTACACTGAAGCAAGAGTTGAAAGATAAAGAACTCTATATAGTTCGTAGTCCGATAAGTGGAACCATTGATCAATTTTCCGGCATATACAGGGGAAGCAGTATACAGGCAGGACAGTCATTGGCAGTTATCAGCCCGGATTCCACACTGTGTATGGAAATATATGTTACTCCTCGAAATATCGGTTTTATGAGTTTGGGAATGCCGGTCAATGTACAGGTGGAATCATTTAATTATAATGAATGGGGAACATTACCCGGCAAAGTGACCGAAATTTCATCAGACTTCCTAACCGACAGTCAGGGAAACTCATTCTATAAAGTGAAATGTCAAATGGAGCGGAACTATCTTATGCTGAAAAGCGGACAGAAAGGAATATTAAAGAAGGGAATGACCGTCAGTGCCCATTTTATGATAACGCGGCGATCGCTTTTCGATTTGCTCTACCAAAAGATAGACGATTGGGCGAATCCCAAACAATATGAGAATAATGCGATGATAGCTAAATTTTGATTCTACAATTCATTTATAAATATTCAATGATGAGCAAGAAAGGTATTAAAATAAAACAGTTTGATATTACAGATTGCGGAGCGGCTTGTCTGGCTTCCGTATGTGCCTATTATGGTTTGCAATTTCCCATTGCACGTATCCGCCAATATGCGTTTACCGATCAAAAAGGAACGAATATTTTGGGGTTGATAGAGGCTGCTAATAAGCTGGGCTTGTCAGCTAAAGGAGTGCGGGCTAAGTTTGAGGCATTGTATATTGTTCCTAAACCTGTTATTGCCCATGTCATCGTGCACGAGCAGCTTCAGCATTTTGTAGTGATATATAAGGTGGAGAAAAAGAAAGAATACATAGAGTATATGGATCCGGGTGACGGGCGGATGCATCGCGTGACCAATCAGGAATTTGAGAAAATGTGGACCGGTGTACTGGTGTTATTGGAACCGGAAGAAACTTTCAAGACCGGAAACATGAAAACCGGTATGACAAAGAAGTTCTTTTCTCTGCTGGCTCCTCACAAAAGCGTGATGCTACAAGCCGTGTTTGGTGCGCTTATTTATAGCATTTTGGGATTATCCACTTCCATCTATGTAGGTAAAATTACAGATTATGTATTGGTAGATAAAAATATCAATTTACTCAATCTCATGGGAGTGATCATGCTGGTCATCCTGCTATTGCGGACTTTTATCGGAGCAATGAAAAGTATTCTGGCTTTAAAGACCGGACAACGGATTGATGCGGCATTGATTTTAGGATATTATAAGCATCTGCTGACTTTACCTCAGCAATTCTTTGATACGATGCGCGTAGGTGAAATTATTTCACGCGTCAATGATGCGGTGAAAATCCGTAATTTTATCAATAATGTTTCGTTGGATCTGGTGGTTAATATCATGATTCTTGTCTTCTCTGTGTGCCTTATGTTCGTTTATTCCTGGGAGCTGGCATTGATTACATTAGTGTCTGCCCCCTTATTCTTGCTTATTTTCTGGGGATTTAATAAATTGAACCGGAAATATCAGCGCGGTATTATGGAAAGTAGCGCTGATTTGGAAGCGCAATTGGTGGAGTCTCTTAATTCTATTTCTACTATCAAACGATTCGGTATAGAGGAATATGCCAATTTGAAAACGGAAACTCGTTTTGTACATTTATTAAAGAATACGTATCGCAGTATTTATGGATCCATTATGGCGCAAGGCGGCATTCAGTTTGTATCCACCGGCATTACGATTGCCATTCTTTGGTTAGGAAGTATTTTAGTGGTCGATCAGGAGTTGACACCCGGAGCTCTGATGGTGTTTTATTCCTTGGTTGGTTATGTAATTTCTCCTATCGGCTCGCTGATTTCTTCCAATCAGACTATCCAGGATGCACTGATTGCCGCCGACCGCTTATTCCAGATTATGGACTTGGAACGCGAACAGGATAATAATCAAAAGATAATATTAGAACCGGATATGGTAGGCGATATTACGTTTGAGAATGTTTCGTTTCGCTATGGTTCGCGCAAGGATGTGTTCAAGGAATTGGGCTTGAAGATAGAAAAGGGGAAGACTACTGCCATAGTGGGAGAAAGCGGGTCGGGCAAGACGACTTTGATTTCGTTGTTACAGCATATTTATCCTATACAGGAGGGTCGCATTCGCATAGGCGATTATGATATTGCGCAAATAGACAATCGCAGCCTTCGTCGCCGGGTGGGAACAGTACCTCAACAGATTGAATTATTTGCCGGCAGCATTGCAGAGAATATAGCGGTAGGTGACTTGCATCCGGACATGAAGAAAATTGTAGATTTGACGGAACAACTTGGTTTGAAGGACTTTATAGATGGTTTGCCTAAGGACTACCGGACTTATATCGGTGAACATGGTGCATCCTTGTCGGGTGGCGAGCGGCAGCGGCTTGCCATAGCACGTGCTTTGTATAAGGAACCGGAGATACTTATTTTCGATGAGGCAACGTCTTCGCTTGATTCTATTTCCGAACGCTATGTAAAGCAGACGCTGGATGCATTGGCACGGAAGGGGAAAACGATTATCGTGATTGCTCATCGGTTGAGTACAGTGAAGAATGCTGATAAGATTGTGGTGATTGATAAGGGGCAAGTAATCGAGGCAGGTACTCATGAAGAATTGTTCAATTCGAATGGGATGTATCATCGTTTATGGAAGGAACAGTTTGATGAAATAGGTTAAAGAATGAGCAGTATGAAAAAGTTAATAGTTGCAGCTGTTGCAGCCATCGTATTTATAGCGAATATACAAGCACAAAATAAGAAGTGGAGTCTCAAAGAATGTATAGATTATGCCATACTGCACAATATAGAGGTGAAGCAGAGTCAAAACCGGATTAAAAGTTTGAAAGTAGAGAGAAATACGCTGAAGAGCAGTTTTCTGCCCGACCTGAATGTAGGAGCTTCACAACGTTTTTCTTTTGGCAGGGCCTTGAATCAGGATAATACGTATGAAGATAGCAACATACAAAATTCTTCATTCTCTGCCAGTGCTGAAATGCCTCTTTTTACCGGATTCAAAACAAGTGCATCCATTACCCGGAATAAATTCGATATATTGGCGGCTGAGGCAAATAAGGAATTGATAGAAAACAATTTGTCACTCAATGTAACTAACTATTATTTTCAGATACTGTTGAATAAAGAAATCTATCGTATCGCTCAAGAACAAATCCGGTTGACAAAAGAACAAGAAATCAGAACACGGATTTTGATAGAGAATGGAAAAGTTCCGCAGTCTCAATTATATGATGTGAAAGCTCAATTGGCTGATGATGAGCTGGTGGCTACTGAAGCTAGGAACTCGCTGCGGCTTTCTTTTCTTGACTTGATGCAATTGATGGAGTTGAAGGGTGAGGAGTATTTTGATGTAGATTCTTTGGATGAAAGTATAGTTTCTATGGAGTCTGTCACTCCTGAGGGGATTTACGCCTCGGCATTAAGCTGTATGCCTCAGATAAAGCAAGCTCATTATTCTTTGCAGAGTAAAGTGAAAAGTACAAAAGTTGTCAAGTCGGGATATTACCCACAGCTTTTTTTGGGTGCCGGAATCAATACCGGTTACTATTATTCTCGTCGTGCAATGAATCCGTCTTTTTATCAGCAGTTTAAAAACAATATGCAGAAAAGCATTTATTTCACATTAAGCATCCCTCTTTTTGACCGCTTCTCTACGAGGAATCAGGTAAAAACAGCGCGTTTGGAAGAGAATAATGCCCGCTTGTCATTGGAAAATGAAAAGAAAAGTCTCTATAAGGATATTGAGAAAGCATATATGGATGCGTTGGCAGCTTTTGAGAAATACGAATCTACTACCAAAGCGGTAGCTGCCAATCGGGAGGCGCATCGGTATGCGTTAGAGAAGTATATGGCTGGAAAGTCGGCTGTATATGAGTATAATGAGATAAAAATGAAATTAGCAGATGCGTTGTCCCAACAATCACAGACTAAATATACCTATTTACTGAAAGAACGGATATTGGCATTCTATTCATGCCACTCTTTGGTGGAGTAGTACCAACCTGAAGTATTTAGATGAGAAAGAGGATATTCCAGCTATCGGGAGTATCCTCTTTTCCATAGATAAATTCTTTTAATAGAGTAGTCCGTTTTATTTTTCTATAATGCCCTTTGCCTTTTCCAGTGCTACATTAATATTAGGACAGATATTTTCTTTTCCCAGTAATTCATTAAATCCTGATTTTTCAAGAATTTGATGCACTTTTTCATTCACTCCCGAAAGCACAATCTGAATATTTTCTTTTTTAGACATTTCACATAGATTAGTCAGGTTGTGAATACCGGTAGAGTCAATGAATGGTACTTTACGCATACGTACAATCCGTACTTTGGGACGGTCGCCCAGTTCGGACATGATTTCCTCAAACTTGGTAGCGATACCAAAGAAGTAGGGACCATTGATTTCATATACTTCCACACCTTTGGGAACCATGAGATGTTCTTCGTGCACTTCCAGATCGGATTCATTATTGGGGTCGATTTCATTTTTGATAACCGATATTTCTGTTGTTTCCATGACACGTTTCATGAACAATACACAGGCAATGAGCAAACCTACTTCAATAGCTACGGTTAAATCAAAGATAACAGTCAGGAAGAAAGTGATCAGTAGTACGGTGACGTCTGATTTCGGATTCTTCAGCAACGCCTTGAAAGTACGCCAGCCGCTCATGTTATAAGAAACAATCACCAATACACCTGCCAGACAGGCCATCGGGATATATTGTGCTAGAGGCATCAGGAACAAGAGAATCAGCAACAGAATGACTGCATGAATGATACCTGCAACAGGTGATTTTCCACCGTTGTTGATATTGGTCATGGTACGTGCGATGGCTCCTGTAGCAGGAATACCGCCAAACAGTGGAGCGATAATATTGGCTGCGCCCTGGGCTATCAGTTCCGTGTTTGAATCGTGGCGGTCACCAATGACACCATCGGCTACGGCAGCAGACAACAGAGATTCTATGGCTCCCAGTACAGCAATGGTGATGGCAACCGGAAATAAATTCTTGATAGCTTCCCAATCTAATTTGGGTACTACTGCATCCGGCAACTGTGACTGAATGGTAAAACGGTCGCCAATGGTATCGATGCAAGTGATTCCTCCGTATGTCTTCATCAGGTATACGGCAATAGTCACTACAATGATGGCAATTAGCGAGCCTGGGATCTTTTTTGAGAATCGGGGAGTCAGTGCGATGATCAGGACACTGACTATGCTGACAATGGCGTTCCACCAATTAACAGTATCAAAATGACGGAAATAAATCATCCATTTGCCTATAAAGTCTCCCGGTACTTTTTCTCCTCCGAAGTTCAGTCCGAAGATATCGGCAATCTGTGTCGTAAAAATGGTGACGGCAATACCACTGGTAAATCCTACAATAATGGGATAAGGAATAAATTTGATAACAGCTCCCAGCTTGAATACACCTAATAAAATAAGGAGTACTCCTGCCATAAGAGTTGCTACTGTTAATCCGCTGATGCCGTATTCTTGGATGATACCATAGATAATTACGATAAATGCTCCGGTAGGTCCGCCTATTTGTACTTTGCTTCCTCCTAATAAAGAGATGATAAATCCTGCTACAATAGCAGTGATGATGCCTTTTTCTGGAGAAACTCCCGAAGCGATACCAAATGCGATAGCTAGTGGAAGTGCAACAATACCTACGATAATTCCGGCCATAAGGTCGGCCATGAAGCTCTCTTTTGAATAATTCTGTAGGGTAGTGAAGAGCTTCGGCTTGAATTCAAATGCTTTCATTTGTCAACTACTTTATGCTATGATTTTAAACGAGTTGCAAAAGTAGATAAAATTAATGTATAAATTAAGGTATTATTCTATTTAAATTCGTATTTTTGTTATTCATAGGGTGTTTTGTTGATAGTAATGGTGCGTTGGGCGGTAGAATCATTTGTGATACTGGTTACATCTCCTCTCGTAGTAAAGTAAACGTAATTTCCTTTATCGTAAAAACGATATACCTTGCAACCGTCATGTTCAAACAGATAGCTGACAGTGTAAGTGGAGTTGTTTTCAGATTCTCCGACCTTTAACGGTATGGACGCACACGAATTAAATCCTATTATAGTAAGGAGGGGAAAAGTGAATAATTTGATGATGCTTTTCATAATGAAAAATGTTAATGTTGTTGTGAACACAAATATAGGTGTTCTTGTTTATTTTATATAAAGTGAACGTTTAATTAAATATAAAAATATAATTGTAATGAATACAATTTTGGAATAAAAGATATATCTTTGTATTACCAAAAGATGATTGAATAATAACTAACTAATAAAACTAATTATTATGGCTAAGAGCGTAAAAGGTACACAGACAGAAAAAAATTTGCTGACTTCATTTGCAGGTGAGTCACAGGCTAGAATGCGTTATACTTACTTTGCAAGTACAGCAAAGAAAGAAGGTTATGAACAGATTGCTGCTATTTTTACTGAAACAGCTGATCAGGAAAAGGAACATGCGAAACGTATGTTTAAATGGTTGGAAGGTGGTATGGTAGAAATCACTGCCAGCTATCCTGCAGGTATCATTGGTACCACTATGGAGAATTTAAAAGCTGCGGCTGCCGGTGAAAATGAAGAATGGACTACTGATTACCCTCACTTTGCTGATGTGGCCGATCAGGAAGGTTTTCCTGCTATCGCTACTATGTATCGCAGAATCGCTGAAGCTGAAAAGGGGCATGAGGAAAGATATCTGGCTTTATTGAAGAATGTGGAAGAAGGCACAGTATTCAAGAAAGCGGAAGAAACTGTATGGCAGTGCCGTAACTGCGGTTACATTTATGTAGGTACGGAAGCTCCTGAAGTATGTCCTGCATGTCTGCATCCGCAAGCTTATTTCGAAGTGAAGAAGAATAATTATTGATTGAAATAAAATCACTCGTTCATCATGAATCCGGTTTCTCTGAAAAGGGGAAACCGGATTTTTTATTTTTAGGGAATGATTTTTGATTAGTTTTTATTCTTCTCTTTTCCCGTTTACAAATTCCCCCGGTTTCATGCCGAACTGTTTCTGGAAACATTTGGAGAAATAAGACGGATTATTGAATCCTACCATATAACAGATTTCATTAATGCGGTATTTGTTTTCTGCTAGCAAGATCGCTGCTTTTTTCAAACGTACCACTTGAATCAGTTCATTAGGGGTGATATTGGCCAATGTTTTAATTTTGGCAAACAGACCCGAACGGCTGATACACAACTTTTCGGCCAGGAAATCTACGGATAATTCCGGATTGGAGAAATTCTCTTCTATGATTTCATTCATGCGGGTAAGGAACTTGTCGTCCATAGAATTATTGGCAATGCTGTTCAGCGGAACCAGCGGCATCTTCGAGAATTTCTGACGCAGCAGATTACGCAAGTCTACCAGATTCTTGATACATGCTTCCAAGTATTGCATGGAGAAAGGTTTCTCTATGTAGGCATCTGCACCACAATCCATACCTTCTATCTTGGAGTTGGTATCTGTCTTGGCCGTTAGCAGGATGAAGGGTATATGACTGGTAGTTTGGTTAGTCCTTATCGCTTTGCAGAATTCCACTCCGTCCATGCGTGGCATCATCCAGTCGCTTACAATGAGTGTCACTTCGTTTTCTTTGAGTTTATTTAATGCTTCTATACCGTCTTCTGCGGTAAGTATGCTGTATTTATCAGCCAGACTACTCGAAAGGAAATTCAACATTTCCTCATTATCATCCACAATCAGCATGGTTGGTTTATGTTTGATAGGAGAACCGGAGAGGTCCTCTTGCAAGATTCCTTCGGGAATGGCTGGGTTGTTCAATAGTGATGTGCCCGTATCCTGTGGCAGGACTTGTGCTTGTTCTACAGGCAGTGTTACGATAAAAGATGACCCTTTGTTCACTTCGGATTCCACTTCAATGCAGCCATTGTGTGATTCTACAATACTTTTGACAATGCTGAGGCCGATACCTGTTCCCGGCTTGTTATCCATAGCCTGATAGAACGGATGGAATATCTTCTTTTGTTCTTCTTTGCTGATCCCTATGCCGTTATCTGTCACTCGGATTATAAAAGTATGTTGTTCCGGCTGTACGATACAGGTAAGAGTAACTTCATCTTTTGTGTATTTACTGGCATTGGTTAACAGGTTGCTGACTAGTTTGGTTACCGCTTCACTGTCTACTATAGCTGTGAAATCTGCTTCAGGATATTCCACAGTAAGCCGTGCTCCATGTTGGGCGATGAAAGGTTCGAAACGTTCACAAACCGCTTTGAGCAGTTGGTGGATATTTTGGGAAGCAAACTTCATTTTCATTCCTTCCTGTTCCACCTTCCGGAAATCCAGCAATTGGTTTACCAGGAACAGCAGACGCTGGCTGTTACGGTCAATAATATTTAGATCGTCGCGTACTGTAGACGGCAGGGACACGGGGGATTTCATTATTTTCTCCAAAGGTCCTATGATAAGGAATACCGGTGTGCGTATTTCGTGGGCTATCATGGTGAAGAACTTGATTTTGGCTTCGTGTACTTCTTTTTCCTTGTTGGCGTTCAGTTTGTTTATTTCAGCCGTATGTTTCTTCTCTGTCCGTTTGATGATGAAGCGGATGACGAATCCGAAAGCTATGCAAACCAATATAAAATAGAGCAGTTTGGAAGCGGTGGACCAATAGAAAGGAGGGTGGATGGTGATTTTCAGACTGGTTCCTTTTTCATTCCATATTCCGTCATTATTGGTCGCCTTTACTTTGAAAAGATAGGTTCCTGCGGGCAAATTGGTGTAAGTGGCCTTATTCTGGGAGCCTACATAGTTCCAGTCTTTGTCAAATCCTTCCAGTTTATAGGCGTATTTGTTTTTATTGGGGGTGCAATAGCTTAAAGAGGCATAAAGCAAGCTGAATGCATTTTCTTTATAGGATAGCTCCAGTTCTTCCAACTGGTTGAGAGATTTTGGAAGCAGTTTGTTTCCAGTTTGGATTTCCTTATTATCTATTTCCAGTTCTGTAATGATTACTGGAGGAAGCATCACATTTGTCTTAATCTGATGGGGGTAGAAAGCATTAAATCCGTTTACCGAGCCGATATAAATTTTTCCATCCGATGCTTTTAAGGCAGCATTAGGTAGGAATTGTTCACTTTGCAGTCCGTCGCTTTTAGTAAATACTCGGCAACCTTCTCCAGGGGTGTAACGCACTAGCCCTTTGGTGGTGGTGAGCCACAATATGCGTTGGTCTTCGATGATGCTGCATATATTGTGACTGGGAATTTCAAGAGGTAAAGTTTCGAATGCATCTTCTTCCGCATTGTATTTGCAGAGCCCGTTCATGGTTCCCACCCACATCTCTCCGTTTGTGTCAATCAGTACACAGTTCACTTGGTTGTTTGCCAGTGAGTTCGGATTTTTATGGTCATGTATATAGTTCTTCCATATCTGTTTTTCTGGATGGTATTTAAATAATCCCTTGCCTTGGGTGGAGAACCAGAGATTTCCTTTGGTATCCTGGTCAATGTCAATGGTCAGTGCGTCCAAGTATTTAATTCGGGTGAAATTATCTTTTTCCCGGTTATATAGATTTACTCCGGACATGGAGGTGACCCATATTCTCTCTTTTCTGTCTTTGAATATGGCATAAGAACTGGTTCCGTCCAGTGAGGCGGGATTATCCTGATAGGCAGAATATGTTTTAAAAGTTCCCGTTTGCAGATTTAATACGTTTACCCCTCCAGTATAAGTACCGATCCATAAATTATCACCGTCCATACAAAGTGCATGTACATTGTGATAGGACAGACTGTTTTTTCCCTCCAAGGGCAAATAATGGGAAAATTTTCTATTTTTGGGAGAAAAGCGGTTTAACCCTCCGTCATCCGAAGCGATCCATACATCTCCGTTAGAGTCTTCGCAGAACCGTCCGATGACTGTTCCGTTAACAGAATTGGAGAAACGTGAGTGGACAAAACTTTCGAATTGTCCAGTATTGGGTGAGATATAATTTACTCCTCCATAGTAAGTTCCGATCCATATTCCACCTTCATGATCTTTTATAATAGGATAAACAAAACGGTTGGACAATGAATGTGGGTTTGTTTCATCTTCTGTAAACAATTGATATTCCTCTGTAATGGTATTGAATAACAGAAGCCCGTCATCCGAGCCTATGAGTAGCTGGTGAGGGGCATATTCCATGATAGAATGAATATGGGTGGCACCTTTTCCGTCTGTCGGATGCAGATAAGTAGTGGCCTTTCCGCTGTATTTATCGATTTTTTGCAAACCACACTCCCAGGTTCCTAACCACAGTGTATGTTCCGAGTCTTCCAACATGACCAATGCGTTTGAGTCATGCTTTCCGCTTTCATAGGAGAGCGGAAAAGTCTCGAATTTATTTTCTGCTTTATTCAGTTTGAAAAGACCTGAGTTTCCCCCATTGGTAATGGCCCATATTTGGTTTTCACTATCCACCAGCACACTTGCCATTAAACCATTTGCGTTTTTAAATTCGTATTGCTCCAAGTGGTTGGTGATAGTGTTGTATTTGAATATTCCTTGTCCTACCGTAGTGAACCATAGGTTTTTGTCTTTATCTTCGACAATATGGTTCGTATTTGTTTCAATATGGATATTTTTGTGGCCAGTACAAAAGGCATTATATCTTCTGTTTCGTAATCATAGATATATATGCCTTCGTCTGTACCTATCCATATTTTGTTGAGGGTGCTGTATAAAGATGAAATAGCTTCATTAGCTCCCCTATCTTTCAGTCTATAGAGTTTTACAGTAGTGCCGTCATAGCGGTTCAGTCCTTCATCCGTTCCTATCCATAGAAAACCGTATTTATCTTGCATTAAAGCACGTACCGAATTGGATGATAGTCCGTCTTCTACAGAAAAATGACGGAAACAGAGGTCATTGGACGCTGCAAACAGAATCATCGGCATCAGTAAGTTCAATAGCAATAGGACTAGTCTTTTCATAGTATTTTCTTCTTATTTTCTAAATCTTATGCAAGATTACTATTTTTCTGAGAAAGAAAAGAGAAAATTCGAAGAAAAAGTGAGGATTCCAGATGAATCTTTCAATTTGCCGAGGTGAGTAGGAAACTGCCGGTTATTTTTATTTTATAAGGCCATTGTGCATCTTTTTCCCCGGATATGGGATTCATCCAGTGTTCCGTCGGGGCCCCCATGACAACCAACCACAAGTAGGCCAACGGTACATCCTTGGGAGCAATATACTTCACCACTCCTTTCGTGTTGTTTCCCATTTCCCCGTAAACGGATTTTCCTTCCCGAGTGACAGCGACAAAACCGTATCTCCAGCCGGCTTTCTCCGGGTGGACGGAATTGTAACCCTCCCTGCCTGCCTCCCCAAGGAACTCCACTTCCACGGCACTCCCCGGTTGGGGAACGGAGAGGGGGACGGCGTTGAAACCATAATTCTCGGGACAGTTTTCGGGTGCAACCTGGTACCATCCTTCTTTAGACGGATTCATTTTGCAAGTGTATTGGTTTGCGTACGGGCGTGTTTCTTTCCATACTCGCTTAAAATCCCAGTTGACAAAATGGCGGCAGGCGTCGAACATCTCGTTACAGAATTCTTTCTGTCCAAGACTGTTCAGCCGTTTGTAGGTAATGACAGGGTCCTCCCCACGTTTTCCCTGGCGGTACAGTTCGGCTATGAAAGGCAAACCGTGCCGGATTCCCCAGTATTCAAGCACATATGGTGAATGATAAATATTATCCAAATGCAGATAAGCCTTGTGGGTAAGGGTTTTGAACGCATCCCAATGATATTTCTCATCGGTCATCCAGTCAGGATTTACTTGCCAGAGCATCCATTGTGAAGTCATCTCGAAAAAGCCGCAACCACCCCAAGCCTCTCCTTGACCGTCGCAGGTGATTTGTGACTGGAAGCTATGCCCCAGTTCATGCGCGATACAATTCAATTTCTCGTCCTGTACCCGGTTGGGGGTGATCCAGAGCGCACCGATCTGTCCGTCGTAATCCCCGCCGTAGGCGGTTCCTTCTAAAGAATAGTTAATCATGACCATCATGCGGTATTTGTCACATTTCGAACCTTGCTTGGCAAACTGTAGCGTGTGGTAGAAATAGGTGTAGAAACTTTCCAGCTTTTCCTTCAGATTGGGCAGGTTCACCTTCATGGAATGCCCCTCCAGCTGTGGTGGGTTGCTGAGGTCATTGCCGAAGCCCTTCTCCCAGAAGATGATGAAGTTCTCGGTGTATGCCATACGGTGATAACTCCACTGACTTGCCGGATTCTGTAAATCCATGCCTTGAAGCTCCTTGGGGATATAGATAGACTTGCCGGAGGGTAGAGGGATATCGCTGTTTCCTTGTGCGTTGGAACAGGAAGTGATTATTATTGCCAGAAATAAAAAGAAGGTATGTTTATTCATATATAATTACTTTTTTTAAAAACAGGAACGGTTTTTATTTTCCGTTCCTGTAATATATAATAATCAAGAAATACTATTTTTTATTCATACGGTGCGGCATCTAGTAACGTTGATTTGTTTAACTCGTAACGTGGGATAGGCCACCAATAATTTTTTGAGGCATCGAAATTACGTTGCTGTACGGCTTCTGGGTTATGATAATATATTTTGGTTCCATTCTGCAATTTATAAATTTTTAATCCGGTAGGCCAATGTTCTTTGGAATATGTTTCTTCCATTTTCTTCCAGCGGCGTAAGTCAAAGAATCGTTGTCCTTCGAACATCAATTCTACAGTGCGTTCATATTCATATTCAGTCCGTATGTCTTTGCCTGTGGCATCCGGTAATAACGCACGGTTTCTGATAAGGTTGATGTATTTTAGAGCCTCGGCATTGTTACCTAGTTCTATCTGACATTCAGCATAGTTCAAATAGACTTCTGCCAGTCTGATGAAGAACCATGGGGTAGTATCTACTACCGTATCGTCATAAAAGTTAATATGAGAAGATAAGAACTTTCGCATATTATATCCAGTTTTTGTACCGTTCCACCAAGTTTCTCCTGTACGTGAATCTTTACCCGGAATGACCCCTTTTGCTCCGGCTTCAAATAATTCGATTTCACGGTTTGAATCTCCGTATCCCCACAACATACCATCATAGAGAATATTTGCTTTCAGACGGATTTCTCTACCTTCCCATGGGTTTACATCTGATGCCTGTATAGTGACTTCTTTTTGTGTGGCTTCTCCAGAGTCGGGGTCAATTGTGGTTTGTAAAATCGTGAATGGTTTGGTTTCTGCCGGTTTATAAGGTGTACCATCAGCATTCTGGAAGAGTTCTACTATTTCGTAAGTGGGTTGCCACGTACTCCAGCCTTCATATCCGTTACCAGGTCCGGCAGGAGCTTGCATAACTAGGCTGGCACTACTTCCTGCAATTCCTTTTTCATCATAAAGTTTTTCGAAAATTACTTCCGGATTTTTGGAATCGAAGAACAGATCTGCATATTCATCACTATTCGAAACTTGTTTTAAAGAATAGATATTCATATCGATGACTGCTTTGTTTGCATCTGCTGCTGCCTGCCATTTTTCTCTAGAGGGAGTACCGAATAAGGGACTTGCTTTATAAAGCAATACTCGGCCTTTTAAAGCAAGGGCCGCCCCTTTGGTTGCACGCCCAAAATCACTTGCATCTTTATAGACTGTGGGAAGTAATTCAGCAGCTTTATCACAATCAGCAACAATAAAATCAGCTACATCATCCATATCTGCACGTTCCTCTTTGAATTCAGAATCCAAGTCATAAGTATGGTCAATCAATGGAATACGTCCATAGACACTATATAGCATATGATAGTAGTAGGCGCGTAAAAAGTAGCCCTGGCCGATTATCTGATTTTTCCATTCTTTTTCACTATCGGTATTGGCAGGCGTATCCATGATGTCTTCCAATAATTGGTTGCATAATTTAATGCCGCCATAATAATGTGACCACGTATTTCCTTTTCCTTCAGTCCACCCGGTATTATAGTTGTCACATGAAGCACGGCCTTGTGTATAGGTACTTGTTCCATAGTCGTGCATATGATAGGTTTCATCTGTATAATTACAGAACATTACGCCGTTTGTATTTTCTGCTTCCACTCGTAAATAACAGTAGTTTAAGAAACTTTCTGCCAGACTCAAGTCACTCCAAACAGCTGTATCTGTGTATGAGTCTAGTGGTTTTTGATCTAAAATATCTGAACAAGAAGGAAGTCCGAAACTTGAAAGTGCAAGTGCTGCACAAAGTAATATATGTTTTTTCATTTTGTACTTTAGTTTTATAGGTCATTAGAATGTAACATTAGCTCCGACTGTAATCATACGTTGGAGAGGGTAACCTCTGACTCCACCGGATTCCACCACATAACCATCTGTGTTTTTGAACATACCGGCCTCTGGATCACATATTTTCATACCATCAATGGTAAAAAGATTGTTACCATTAACATAAATACGTGCATTCTCAATACCTATGCTTTTAGTCCACATTTTGGGTAGTGTGTATCCTAATTCTATAGATTTCAGACGAACGAAGGAAGCGTCACGTAACCACCATGTAGAGGCTACACCATTCCATGCGTCACCATATGTCTGCTTGATGAATGCACGCGGCCATTTGGCTGTGGCATTTTGTTCTGCTGTATTTGTTTCTATCCAGCGTCCTTCATAGAAATCGGTTGCCATATTCATGGTCGGTTGAACCAATTGCTCTGCATCAGCTTGTCCTTGGAAAAATACATTCAGATCCCAACCTTTCCATGCTCCGTTCAGGGTCAGACCGAAGATTATTTTAGGTGTGGCCGATTTATCTAAACGTATAGCATCATCCCAGGTAATATTTCCATCTCCATTGGTATCTTGATAAATTAAGTCACCGGGCTTGGCACCTGCAATGTGAGGTGTGTTATCCACCTGTTCTTGTGTTTGATAGATTCCTAATGCTTTATATAGTACCATTCCGTCAATAGGATGACCGGTACGACGTTGCCATTCCGGAGTGGAAGCAGCTTCATCTTCGTATACAACTTTGTTATTGGCATAAGTGAAATTTCCTGTTATTCCCCATGAGAAATCACCGGAATGGTCACGATAGGTTGCAATGAGTTCTAGACCGTGATTTTTTACTTTACCCAAATTTTCGGCTGGAAGAACTAACCCCGAATAGGTAGGGATAGAAGCATTACGGGTAATCAAAATGTCATTACGGCGTGATTGGAAATAATCAAAATCCAGTCCGAACTTACCATCAAGGAATTGTGAAGAAAACCCTAGATTCCAAGTCTTTGCTTTTTCCCAAGTAATTAAAGGGTTGGCTGTACGTGATTCATAAATTGCTTTTACTACTTCATCACCGAAGCACATGGAGCTGGTATTGTTTAAATCAATGAATTTGTATTGTGATATATACTGATAAGCAGTTACATTGTCATTACCCATCATACCCCATGAACCTTTTACCTTGAAGAAACTTACTACATTTTTCAAGGGTTGGAAGAATTCTTCTTCTGACATCACCCAACCTAAAGAAAACGCCGGGAAAACTCCCCAACGATGTCCCGGAGCAAAATTCATAGAACCATCATAGCGCATTGTAAATTCTGTCAGATATTTGTCTTTGTAGGCATAATTGATACGACCGAAATAGTTTTGACGAGCTGTTACATTCGAACTTCCACTATTATCCTTGTCTTTAGCTACATCGCTTCCGGCGAAGATTTCAGGAATAGTTGTTGATAAATAATTTGTACGATAGGCAGAAATACCGGTATAATCGTATTTACTTTGTTCGTAAGCTATAAAAGCATCTACATGATGTCCACCTTTAAAATCGTGACTATATCCTAAACGGGCATTCAAGGTAATGGTTTTATCTTTGTTGAACCATTGGTTAACACTGATGGAACCTGTGGCATCACGTCTGTTGATATAGGAATCTGTTGCTGCGTCATATTGGTAAACATCATAAGGATTGTTTATCTGTTTTCCATCATTAAAATGAAAGTCTAGTGCGGCATAACCTTCTACATATAATCCTTTGGTAATGACGTCTAAGTCTACACGGAGTCTTGGCTTTAGGTTAAGAGTACTGTATGTAGTTTTATTAGTACCCGGTATATCCGTTACTTTTACAGCGGCATTGTTGGTTACTCCATCATAGCCTACACGTAACAAGCCATTAGGATAATAAGGAGCTGCCATCGGATTAGTGGTAAGAAAATAGCCAAACAGGTCTTCTGTAGAATATACACCACGATTCCTGACTTCCTGCCGGCCTAAAATATCCATGCTGAATTTTATTGCTTTCGTAATTTTTGCGTCAAGGTTGGTAGTAAACTGATATTGGTTGTAGTCTTGTACACCTTTCTTGTAAATAGCATCTTGATACATATATTGTGCCGAAGTATAGAAAGATATTTTGTCATTACCTCCGCTGATAGCCAAGCTGTGTTGAGTTTTGGTAGCCCAGTCTTTAGCTACTTCACTCCACCAGTCTGTATTAGGATAGCGAATTTGATCCTCGCCACTTTGAATCATACCTAATGCTTCGGCAGAATAAGTGGCAGCTTCACCATGTCCGGCATCGTATTCATTTACATAAGTGGCATATTGGTAAGAATCCAACATTTCAGGGATACGGGTTGGCTGGGAAAAAGATACATTACCACTATAGTTGATTTTGACTTTCCCTTCTGTACCGCGTTTGGTTGTAACCAGGATTACTCCATTAGCGGCGCGTGCACCATAGATAGCTGCTGAAGCATCTTTCAAGACAGAGATAGATTCAATATCTTCGGGGTTAAGACGGCTGAATGACCGGTCGGCAATACCGTCAACGACAATAAGAGGGGAGGTACTTCCTAGAGTCCCTTTACCACGGATAAGAATGTCAGCGTTATCTTCACCCGGTTCGCCCGAACGTGTATTAGCAATGACACCTGCTGTTTTTCCGGCAAGTGTATTAGTAAGATTTGTTGCAGCCACTTTCTTCAGTTCTTCACCACCTACCTGTGAAACAGAACCGGTTAGTGTGGCTTTCTTTTGAGTACCATAACCTACCACTACTACTTCATCAAGCATTTCTGTGTCTTCCTTCAAATTGATGTTAAGTGTTTTTTTTCCGTTTACAGGAACCTCTAGCGTTTTATATCCCACATAGGATACAACTAAAGTAGCTTTAGCAGGAACTTCCAGCATAAAGTTACCGTCGAAGTCGGTTATAGTTCCATTAGTAGTACCTTTTATCACAACACTGGCACCAATGATGGGTTCTCCATTTGCGTCTGTAATCTTACCATTGACAGTGCTACTTTGTTGTACTATCGAGGTTGCTTGGGCATTCTCTTCCGGTGCTGCCCATACACTACTGACTCCTGCACCCGCAGTAAGGAAAAGACAGGTGGTAGCCTTCAGCAAAGCCCTGCTGAACAAGGCCCGGTTCTCATGTGTTTTCATCATACAGTTTTATTTAAAAGGTTTATATGTTCATTCAGTTT
>OGPK01001425.1_pt1 | contig 18336 bp, 10 predicted proteins | sample 1552921 | NCBI WGS metagenome assembly OGPK01 (sample SAMEA2580264, study PRJEB22360) | human gut metagenome | biome: human gut; feature: human-associated habitat; material: faeces | place: Denmark | collected 2008/2010 | reverse complement strand
TTCCGCCTGCGGCTCCTCTGTTTTCGTCGGTGCCGGTGTCTCCGGTGTTTTTGTAATTTCCGTCGTATACTGCTGCAGATCCCGGTATTCATCCGTACCGGTCTTGTAATCCAGGTAAATGCCGATCAGCTTATACCCGGAAAAGCAGAAAACAGCAAGTGCCGCTAAAAATACCAGAGTCCAAAGCGGATTGCCGCGTTTTTTCTGTTTCTTTTTCTGTTTTCCCATGCGTCTCCTTTATCACTTTTTTACTGTCTGCGCTGTTTTCTGGAAGCGCTCTGAATTTGTCTCAATTATAAGCGTGCCCCTTTCTTTTGTCAACTTATGCCCCCGGAAAAGGATTGCACCCGCCCCCATCTTATGATAGACTAAAAGTCGACTGACAAGTCACTTGTGAATACAGTAACACACCACATACATGAGGAGGAATTCCATATGCGAACAATCAAAAAAGTCGCCTCGCACATCTTCATTGATGGCTTCGGCGGCATGACGCAGGGTCTTTTTGCAACCCTGATTATCGGTACAATGATTCAGCAGATCGGTCTTCTGATCGGCGGTTCGACTGGAAATGTGATCTATCTGCTTGGAAAAGCTGCCGCAGCCCTGACAAGTGCCGGTATCGGTGTCGGCGTGGCAGTGAAATATGGGGAAAGCCCGCTTGTCACGGTTTCTGCAGCCGTCGCCGCCATGGTCGGCGGTTATGCCGGCAAGATCACCGGCGGCACATTCTTTGTGGACGGAAATGCCGTTCTGGCAGGACCTGGCGAACCGCTCGGCGCTTTCATCGCAGCTTTCGCAGGCATCACCTGCGGCCATCTGGTTTCCGGCAAGACCAAGGTTGATATCATCGTGACACCGGTCATCACCATCGGAGCCGGTTCCGTTGTCGGACTGCTCGTCGGACCGCCGATCTCCCAGATGATGACAGGCCTTGGAAGCATCATCAACTGGGCAACGGAACAGCGGCCGTTCATCATGGGCATCGTTGTTTCGGTCGTCATGGGTATGGTTCTGACACTGCCGATCAGCTCCGCTGCACTCGGCATCATTCTGAATCTTTCCGGTCTTGCCGCCGGTGCCGCAACGATCGGCTGCTGCTGCAACATGGTCGGATTCGCGGTTGCAAGTTATCGGGAAAACAAATTCGGCGGCCTTGTCGCACAGGGTCTTGGAACCTCGATGCTTCAGGTGCCGAACATCATGCGTCATCCGCTGATCTGGCTGCCCGTCATCTTCTCGAGTGCGATTTTAGGACCCGTCTCCACAATCCTCGCCAATATGCAGAATAATGCAACGGGAAGCGGCATGGGTTCCGCAGGTCTTGTCGGACAGATCACAACGTATCAGACGATGATCGCTTACGATGATCCGAAGCTCGTCATCATCAAAATCATTCTGCTCCACTTCGTGCTTCCGGCTGTGATCACCTTGTTCTTCTCAGAGGTATTCCGCAAGGCAAACCTGATCAAATCCGGCGATATGGCTTTGAATCTGTAATCTGTATTTTTAAAAGGGAATGGAACTGCGCATCCGGCAGCTCCATTCCCTTTTTTATCCACATTTCTCTTCTGATTTTTTCTGTTTTTACACCGTTTCTTCTGCGTTTTCCGCATTTTCCACTGCCGCGGCCGATTCAGCTTCCGCTGCCGCTTCTTCTGTCCCCGTTTCTTCCCCCGGCCGCACACGGTGTGCCTCTACCATTGGCTCAATGGTCTGTGCCATCAGCAGATGGATCATGTCAAGGCTCCGCTCGCGGAACCGCGACGGCAGAAGCGGTGCGATCGCCACATCCGTCACGAGGGATTCAAGGCCCTCGATAATCAGATCCTTGCCCGGCGTCTCATCCCACTCCAGTCTGATCCGCTCGAAATCACGCTGGAAAATGATTTTGACCCTCCGTCTTGCGGCCTCTTCCAGAAATGCAAACTCAAGCTTCAGCACCAGTTCGCCGTCTTCATTCTCCGCAAACTGTCCCATCGTTCCGAGCAGATACGATTCCTCGTTTTCCACCCATTCTACAACTTTGGACCCCGTAAGACCGATCTCAATGCGCTGTGTTTTTTCTCCCTCGGTCAGCTCGACAAAGAAACGGCCTTTTTCATAGAAGAAACCGATGCGGCGGATGCCGTCGGAAAAGTTGTTGTGGAAGACCTGCAGCGTCAGCGGAAACATGCCGACATGCGTGTCCTCCATTTTATATTCTTTTCCGTGCAGAAGCTGCGCCATGTCGATCTGACGCGGTGTTCCGCTGTTCCGCGGCCCAGGTGTTCTCCGCTTCCAGCCGCCGCGCAGGATTCTTCCCGGTGTCTCTTTCGCGCCCTCCAGATCACGGCAGGTCTGCACCAGCTTCTGATATGCCATCGGGCTTTCCGCCTCGCCGGATTTCAGCTCTGCACCAAATTCCGCGCCGAAATACTTCCGCACAATGTCGAGCATCTCACACGTCTGGAACAGCTCGTTGCTGCCCGCATTCGTCACAATCACCACGCCGGTATCCGGGTAACCGAGTACGTTCTGCCCCAGCATGCCATTGAACGCAAAGCTGCCCGGCCGCTCCTCCATCCAGACCTGGTAACCATAGCCATATTTTCCCATCTTTTCCGGCGGTGTCGCATGAACGGAGGTGGACGCTGCGACCCATTCCGCCGGGACGATCTGTTTTCCTTCGAATTTTCCGCCGTTCACGTACATCACCCCGAGCTTGGCCGCGTCCTCCGGGCACAGGAAGAGGCCCCAGCCGCCTTTCGTAATCCCTGCCGGGCAGCTCTCCCAGAAGACTTTCCGGATGCCAAGAGGCTCAAACAGACGCGGCCGCAGGTAATCTACCATTTTCATGCCGGTGCGCTCCTGTATGATTGCAGACAGCAGATACGTGTTCATACTGTTGTACTCAAACGCTTCGCCCGGCGTTCCCTTGACCGGCGCATTTAAGAAGCTGTCCACCCAGTCGTTGCCGGAAACAACGCCCATCTCATTGAACTGTACGCCGCTCTTCATCGTCAGAAGATGCTCCACGGTCAGATTCGGGCGCAGGATCTTCTGCAACAGACCATTTCGTTTTTCAAAAATATCATAGACGTTCTCGTCCAGGGAAAGTTTTCCTTCACTGATCAGAAAACCAGCCGCCATGCCAGTGATGCTCTTACACATAGAATACGTCGCATGCCAGATGCCGCTGCGGTATGGGGCGAAATTGCATTCGCAGATGACATGTCCATTCCGCAGGACCAGCAGATGATGCATGTCCGTATGGCGGGCGGCGGCGAGCTCACGAAGCATCTGCGTCAGCTTTTCCGAGGAGATTCCCTCACTCTCCGGCGTCACACGCGGAAAATATGTCTCCGGAGATGCAAAATCCCCGAACGCTTCCTTCTGCGGCGCAAAGTCCGTCTTTCCCATATGTCCTGTCGTCCCACTCATAAATCCCCAGATCATTTCCATTGCGGTTAACTGTTCTTTCGCTGCCATGTACGATGCCTCCTGTCTCATGCGGTTGGATTTCCCTGTTTTTCCAGTTTTCCTCATTATATCCAGATTCCTTGAAAATCGCAATGCTTCTTCTGATAAAAAAGAACCGACATAGAAATCTGTATTTCGATTTCTGCCGGTTCTTTTCCGTGTATGATTTTTTTATTTTACTTTAGCTTACTCATTCCAGAGTTTCATACGCTCCTGATAATTCTGTGTGATAACTTTTTCTACATCTTCCAGTCCTGCGTCATTCATTTCGGAAATCATCTTGTCGTACTCTTCCATTGCCGCATCGTGGCTGTCTGCATTCACAATCTTCGGATATTCCTGATCGTAGATATCCTGGATTTTCTGCCATTTCAAGCCATCCGGAGTGCTTCCTGCCGGGGTAAGGCCTGTAAACTCTGCGGTATCCCATCTGTCGTTCTCACCAAAGTGATTCATAGCCACCTGCCGGGTCTCTTTTACTTTATACTGTGTTACATCGTATGGAGTTCCGTCTGTACCATTTCCGTTCTTTACAAACCAGGTCCATTTGCGGACGCCGGTATCCAGTTGTGTTTTGTCAAAATCCGTCTGGAATCCTTCAATCAGATCATCGTTCGGAACGTGTTTTCCATCTTCCATATTCCAGTTGGTTCCCTCAATACCCCACATCAGAAGATACTGTCCTTCTTCGCTTGCAAGGTAGTTGATCATCTTCATGGCTGCTTCCGGATTTTTACAATTCTTGGTGATCGCGATTGCATCCCAGCCAAGTGTACTTCTTCCGGAGTAAGTAGTTTCATCTGCGCTGATTCCGTTTCCAAGGATTTTATAGGAATAGAATTTTGCATCTTCTCCTACAGAAGAAGCAAGTGCTGTATTTGCTGCATCGGTATCCCAGTAGGAAGCAAAGGTACTGAATACGTTGCCTGCAGACAGTTTCTGCGTCCACTGATTTTTCTTGTTGACAACCCACTCTTTGTCCAGAAGGCCTTCGGTATACAGTTCATTGGCAAAGGACATCATCTCTTTGAAGTTTGGTGCTTTGGCAACATGTTCCAGATTGTCCCCATCCTGATAATATGTTTTCAGACCATACATTCCTTTTAATGTTCCATCGTAGTTTTTGGATTCTGCATCAAAGGTAATGGCAATACTCTCTTTTCCGTCAATGGTCGGATGAAGTTCTTTGAATTTCTTACAAATGTCAATATACTCTTCCTGTGTAAATGGCTCATCGCTGTCTGCACGGTCTTTTCCAACGATTTCGCACAGATAATCATAGCGCATCAGAACACCGGCTACCGGATCCGGATCTTCTCCGTACCAGTTATTCAGATAGTAATTCTTTCCATCGGTATAACGACTCTTGTTTAAGGTTTCCCCGTACATCTCTTTTACATCCGGGCCGTACTCATCGATCAGATCATTCAACGGAAGCAGTGCGCCTGCCTCAATGTAACGGTTTACAATATCATTTCCACGATCCATCAGGACGATATCCGGGTAATTCTGACCGGTCAGCATCAGGTTCAATTTTTCCAGCGGATCTCCGGTTGGATTTTCTACCTGAATTTTGACACCTGTTTTTTCCTCAATTGCTTTTGCAACTGGATCATCAAAGGTATTGCTTCCGGAGTTTTTGTCAAAGATAGAAATCGTAACTCCGTCTGTTGATACCTCGCCCGATGCAGATGATGCACTGCCGGATGCAGTACTTGATGATGTACTGCCATTTGATCCGCATCCTGCAAGCATTCCCGCTGCCATCAGGACACTCATCGCCATTGCGATACTTTTTTTGAACTTCATTTTCTTTTCCTCCTTCTATCATCAGCTCTTTACAGATCCGAGCATGATTCCTTTAACAAAATATTTCTGAATAAACGGATAAACCATGATAATCGGAATGGTCGCAATCATCGTAGCAGCCATTCGAATGCTGTCCGGTGTAATGGTCTGTGACGCCTGATTTGCCGCCTGGTTCGCTGATGAAGTCTGATACTGATTCAGAATTTCAACCAAAATGGACTGCATTGTTTTTAAAGACTGTGCATTCGTAAACAAATATGCATCGAACCAAGAATTCCAATGTGTAATTGCAACAAACAGTGCAATGGTCATAATAATCGGCTTGGACAATGGAATTACCATTTTAAAGAAAACTGTCAGATCATTTGCTCCGTCAATTTTCGCCGATTCAAAAATCTCTGCCGGCATTCCCTCTATATAATTCTTTACCAGAATCATACTATAAACACTTACCAGGTTCGGGAAAATAAATACAATGAAATTATTCAGCATTCCAAGGCTCTTTAATACCATATAATACGGAACCATTCCGCCGCCAAAATACATGGTGAAGATAAAGAACAGGTTCAGCTGTTTCCGGAACAGCAGCTCTTTTCTGGAAAGCACATAGGCAAGTGCTGTCGTGACAAGAACCGCCAGCGGTGTACCAATTGCAGTACGAAGTACAGTGATCAGAATGCCATGCAAAAATGTGGCACGTCCCAGAATATCTTTATAACTTGCCAGACTCAGTTTTCTCGGCAGAAAGTAGAGCCCGCCGCGCAGTGCATCGGTTGCATCGTTAATGGATACCACAAAAATGTTCCAGAACGGATACACACAGATCACAGTAACTAACACCAGAAAAACCACTTTGAAAATATCAAGAAACCAGTCACTGGCACAACGTTTTCTTTTGATTTTAATTGCTTTTTCTCTCATTTTCCTTCCTCCTAAAACAGTGCCGTATTATCATCACTGAATTTCTTCGAAAGTGCATTTGCACTGATGACCAGAATGAAGGAGACTGCGGATTTAAAGAATCCTACTGCAGTACCGTAAGAATACATTCCGTTTTTCAGACCATAGCGGTATGCATACGTATCAAGTACATCAGAATAATTTAAAATAGCATCATTAGACATCAACAGCTGCTGCTCATATCCTGTATTCAGAACACCTCCGATTGCCAGAATCAGAAGAATCATAATGGTCGGCTTTAATGCCGGAAGTGTGATATGCAGAATCTTCTGCATTCTCGTCGCACCATCCACATCCGCTGCTTCATACATATCCTGGCTGATGCCGGAGATTGCCGCCATATAGATAATCGCATTGTATCCAAGTACCTTCCACGCATTTGCGATCGCGATGATCCACCAGAAATATGGTCCTTTCTGGAAAAACAGAATCGACTCATCGGTTAATCCGAGGAATTTTAACAGATTGTTGATGACGCCGTCTGAAGAAAGGAATGTAAGGAAAATGTTTGCCGCAATAACCCAGGAAATAAAATAGGGAATATAAGATGCGGTCTGTACAAATTTCTTTGCCTTCTGGTTTCGAACTTCATTCAGGCAAAGCGCCAGAATGATTGGCAGCGGGAATGAGAATAACAGTGTCAGTAAGCTGGTTGCCAGTGTGTTTCTCATGATTTTTGTGAAATCTGTGGAAAAGAAATACTTGAACCAGTCAAGACCGACAAACTGCGAATTCACCATATCCGCAAAATAGCCGCTACCCTGCGGCGTGTAGTTGATGAAGGACATATACAGTCCTGTCATTGGTGCATAGCAGATCAGAATGACCCATACCAACGATGGAAGTAGCAGTAAAAACAGATATTTCTGTTTCCAGAACCGTTCCGCGAGGCTTTTTTTGTGCTTTGCATGCACGTTTTCTTTTTTCATGCCTTCTCCTTCTTTCTTCTTTTTGTTCATCTTGTACACTCTTGCTGTCTATGTTTCCATTCTAATGGATAGTCTGTCCTGCAACAATCTCACTTTTTTATGATTTCTATCTCGATTTAACGGAGTTTTATAATTCTCTTTTTTATTCTGTTGTTTTCTTACGATTTCTGTCAATATCTAACGAAACAGAAACCGGCTGACGGGCAAAATTACCTTTATCAGCCGGTTTCTGTTTCCTTTTCTATGCAAACAATACGAAGTTATTTCTGCTTTGTTGATTTTTTATTCGTTTACTGGAATTCTGACAGAAACTGTCGTTCCATATCCTTCCTGGCTTTCTATTCGGACACCATAATTCTCTCCATAAGCCAGACGAACCCTGTTTGCAACATTTCTCAGTCCATATCCTTCCTCTGAGCGCCGCAGAGAACTTCGCAGTTTAATCAGTTTTTCCGCCTCGATTCCACATCCATCATCTGTCACCTGGAATACCACATCCCTTTCTTCTTTTTGAATTCTGACCGCAATGTGGAGAACTTCTTCCTCTTTTCTCGCATGGTGAATGGCATTTTCAACCAGCGGCTGCAGAAGAAGTTTAATGGTTCGATATGTCAGTACTTCTCTTGCAATCTCATACTCCACCTGTACGCTGTCCCGAAAACGCATCTGCTGGATTTTCAGATAGCTCTGCAGCAGTTCCACTTCTTCCTGGATGGAAAGCACCTGTTTTCCCTTATTCAGGGAAATCCGGTAGAAGCTGGACAAATTTTTGACCGCCTGCATCGTCTGTTTTCCACCTTCCCGCATCGCCAGTGCTGAAATAACCGCAAGTGCATTGTAAAGAAAGTGCGGATTGATCTGTTCCTGCAGCAAATTCAGTTCGCTCGTCTGAATCCGGATTTTCTTTTCGTAATTTTCCCGAATTAGCTCCTGAATCTGATCACTGAGCTGATTAAACGCCAGCCCGATCTGTCCGATCTCATCTTCTCCCATATTTTCCAGACGGTAATCAAATTCTCCCTGTCCCATCCGTTTTGCTGCATATACCACTTTCTGCACCCGCGTGGAAAGCCATCTTGTGTAACAGATAATGCAGAGAAATACCATAGCCGCGCTGCAGAGGATCAGGAACATCATCCTTCTTGAAACAGCTTTTGCGTCTTTTAAAACCGTCTCCTTATCCGAAATCACAAGAATTTTTGTTCCGAAAACTCCGCTCTGGATATTTCCGATTTTTGAAATGCCGTCACGCTCAAACTCAATCTGCGCTTTCTGCTCCAGATCCTCTTCCGGCATTCTGGTCCGGATCGGAAGGCCTGCCATTTCCGGTTCGGAAGCAGCCAGAATATATCCTTTTTGATCCACCAGATAAATTTCATCGGTGGAATTTATTGTTTCGAGGAGGGGCTGTATCTGCTGATTTTCAATCTGTAACGACAGTACGCTCTTCATCCCGCCCTGTGGATAAAAATTCATCAGACGATTCATATGAAATGCTTTTCCGTCTCCAGATGTCCCACAGAATACCGTTTCCCCTATCGCATCAAATGTCAGCACACGTTCCCTCCGATCTAGATCCTGCATGGAATAAAAATAATAATTATCCTGCGGAAGCGTTTCATTGTTGCTGTAAAAACAGATTTTGTAAATTCCTGCATTCATCAGACAGATTTCGCTGAGCTTCTTATCAATATAGTAAAACATATCTTCATAAGAATCGTTGCTGTAATCCTGAAACAAATATCCGCTCAGCATCTGATCCACATACAGCACCTCCAGAATTGTTTCGTAAGGCTCGACCATCGTAGAAAAATTTTTTTCAATTCGTTCTGCTTCCTGTTCTGCACTCTGATATGCTTCAGTAAGAAGCACATTCCTTGTTTTTCCATAACTGTACCAGGTAACACACAGCATTGGAATCAGTGCCAGTACCAGATAGCCGATCACCAGTTTAAACTGAAAACTCCGATTTTTATACCATTTTACGATATTCATTTGGTGTCACTCCAAATCTTTTCTGAAAAACAACGCCAAAGTAAGAAACATTTTCATATCCAACCGCCAGACTCACTTCCCGTACTTTATTTTTCTTATTCTTTAACAGTTCCGCCGCCCTCTGCAGACGCATTTCCGTATTGTATTCCAAAATTGTTTTTCCTGTTGCCTCTTTAAACAGGCTCCTCAGATAATTCGGAGACAAACCGACCTCCGCGGCCAGCTTCTCGATATCTGCGCTTTCCGAGCAGTGCTCCTGAAGATATGTTTTTACCTGATAAACGGCATAGTAATTTGGATTTTGATTCTGTTCTTCAAAAAATGCCAACATCCGTTCCAGATACTGCTTCATCTTTTCCCGCATCTGATAACTGTTGTTTGCTTCAAAAATTTCATTTTCTCTCAAAATTTTTTCTGCTTCCATCCAGTTTTCCAGCAGTTCATCGCTCAAAACAAGACGGTTCCATAGATACATATAGAGATTGTAAACTTCTCCCGCAAATGTTTTCGGCGCAAGCCCCTTTAGCTGTTGAAAATAATCTTTCATGGTCTGCAGCGTTTCCTGCTTTTTCCCGTTGCTGACCAGACGACAGATTTCTTCTCTCCGCTCCTTCTGTTCCCGGAAATGATATGCTTTTTCCTCTTCCGTTTCTTTTTCATCTGCACAGAAAAGTTCCGGTGGATCCATATGAAATGCCAGAACACAACAGTTCCGAAGTTTTTCCGCCTTTTCGTACAGGCAGTCAGCTGTCCATGCTCCACTGCACCATCCAACGGCTCTCGGTGCGTCTTCTTTCAAATCATTCCAGATCTGAAATGCCGTATCTTTCACCGACAGATACCCCGCCAGCAGCAGAATGCTGATCCGTTCCGTTTTGCTGATGTAACGGATGCCCTTGTATTTTTCCTGAATTTTGCTACAGATGTTTTCTTCCGTTTTTCCATAAACCGCTATGATTCCAAACCTGCACTCTTCCAGTTCTTCTCCAAATACACCACGGAAATTTTTCCGTAAAAGCTCTGTTTCCTGTTTTTCCCGCAAAGCCATTTCCAGCAACTGCTTCGCCGCCGTTTTCCGCGACCAGTCTGCTATCTCACTTTTCTCCAGTTCACTTCTCACTTTTTTCAGACATGCTTCTACTTCTTCAATCGTAAATGGCTTTAAAAGGTAATCCACGGCATTCACCTGAAAAGCGGAATGGATATAGGAAAAATCATCATATCCTGTCAGAAAAACAATTTTGCATGGATACCCCCGGCGTACGATCGTCTCTGCCAGTTCAATTCCACTCATTCCTGGCATCTGAATATCCGTAATCACAATATCTGCCATATTTTCTTCCAGGCACTCCAGTGCCCTTCTGCCATTGCGTGCGGTAAATACTCTGGAAATCCCGTTCTTTTTCCAGTCAATATAATCCCGCAATGTCTCCAGTTCAATTTCTTCATCTTCTACAAGAAGAACGCGATACATTTTCTCCCTCCTGTTTCCAGTTGCTCCTGCAGTTTTCTTCTCCTGCTGCTTTTCATTTCTGTCTTTTTACTGCAGAAGTTCAATCATATACGCCTCATACGGCTGTAACTTCCACACTTCTTTTGTGAGACTTTCTGTATCATTATGAATCAGAACCGTTCCTTTTGTCAAATCATATCGGGCTTTCATCTCTGCCGCGGTATCCCGGAAATTGCAGAGCACAATCAGCTTTTTCTCTCCCAGATTTCTCTCATAAGCAAAAATATCCGGATTTTCTTCCTCAATCAGACGGAAATCCCCATAAACAAGAGTGTCATTTTTCCTACGCAGCGCAATTAGTTTTTGATAGAAATAGAAGAGGGAATCCGGATTTTTTCTGCTGTTTTCCACATTGATCTCCTCGTAATTCTGATTTTCCGCCATCCACGGTGTTCCCGCTGTAAATCCGGCGTGTTTTTCCGCATTCCACTGCATTGGCGTCCGCGCATGGTCCCGGCTGTTCCGTGCAAGATAGGTACGAATTTTTTCTTCCTCCCAGCCTTCTTTTTTACGGTCTTCGGCAAAATTTACAGACTCGATATCCTGATAGTCCTCGATCCGAAGCCCTGACACATTTGTCATACCGATTTCTTCCCCCTGGTAAATATAAGGAGTTCCTTTCATCCCATGGAGAAGGACAGCCAACATTTTTGCTGATTTTTCCCGATACGGTTCCCTTTCATTTCCAAAGCGCGATACGACACGCGGAAAATCATGGTTTCCCCAGAACAGACTGTTCCATCCTTTTTCTTCCAGTCCCGTCTGCCATTTTTCAAAGATCTGCTTCAGTTGCGGCAGCGTATACGGTTTCGGATCCCAGTTTCCACTTCGGATGCCGTCGATTCCCATCAGTTCAAACTGAAAAATCATACTGAGCTCCTGGCTTTCCGGATCAGAATACTGCTGTGCCATTTCTACCGTAGCACCTCCGGTTTCCCCCACTGTCAGGATCTGTTCTGATTTTCCATACGTATTCTGATTCATTTCCATTAAGTATGTATGAATCTGCTCCGAATGAGTATCATTTCCTCCATGTCCATCTTTTACAATATTGTCAATTGCATCCAGCCGGAAACCACGGATCCCTTTATCCATCCAGAACTGGATCATCCGGTACAGCTCTTTCCGAAGCGACGGATTTTTCCAGTTCAGATCCGGCTGCATTACACTGAAACTGTGATAATAATATTCCTGAACCTCCGGCACCCATTCCCAGGTGCTTCCTCCAAAGAATGCTCCGCCGCCTTCTGGCGGCTGCTCCTTCGTTCCTTCCTTCCAGATGTAAAAATCATGGTATTTACTGTTTCGATCCTTTCTGGCTTCCAGGAACCATGGGTGCAGATGGGAACTATGATTTAAAACAAGATCCATCATGACCACAATTTCCCGCTTTTCACAGGCTGCGATCAGTTCTTCCAGCTCTTCCATTGTGCCCGCTTCTTCCATTACTTTATAATAGTCACTGACATCATATCCATTGTCGTAATTAGGAGAATCGTTAAAAGGCGAAAGCCAGATGGCTCCAACACCAAGCTCCTGCAGATAGTCCAGCTTCTGCAGAATCCCTCCAAAATCGCCGATGCCGTCTCCGTTGCTGTCACAGAAGCTTCTGGTGTAAATCTGATATACGGTTAAGCTATGCCACCACTCTCTTTTCATTTTCTGTCCTCTCTTTCTTTTTTCCTATAAGAGCAGTATAATGATATTATCTTATATTTTCTAACCTGATTTTCGTATTTAATGAAAGGATTTTGACTTTTATGAAAAAAGAACGTTCAAAAGAGCTCTTTTCTCCTGAATCTTGTTCCCCTGTTCTTTCTGGCGGAATCCGGGATTTTACCGTGCATGGAACCGAACCTGTTCCGCTCCATATCTATCATCAGGATTATGCGCATGGCGGGCTCTCTGTTCCTTTTCACTGGCATAAAGAATTAGAATGGATTTGGGTTGAAAAAGGTACTCTCACTCTGACACTGAAAACTGAAACCCGGACAATTTCCGAAGGTACTTTTCTTTTCATCAACAGTCACGAACTGCATCAGCTCTGCAGCATTGGAACTACCCCTTCGGTTCACCATGCCCTTGTATTTCTTCCAGAAATTCTCTCATGTGCCTATCTGGATTCCTGTGAAGCAGACTGGATTCGTCCGCTGCTCTCTCATCAACTGCTTCTTCCGGCTTTTCCATTGGAAGAGCTTTCTGCTGCTGAAGCCTCCTCTCAGACACAGAAAACATTTGTACTGACATTATCTGAGCTTTTCCAGGAAATCCTGTATGCATACGATACCAAACCCATCGGCTGGTTTCTTCTGATCAAAAGTGACATGTATCGGATTCTTGCACTTCTGGCGCAATACCAGCTTTTTCTTCATCCGGAACCCCTCTGCACTCGTAAAAAAGAAAGATCTGATCAGTGTAAAAAACTCTTACGTTATATTCAGGATAACTATGATTCCAAAATTCGTCTTTCAGATCTTGCTGCTATACTCAATATGAATCCACAATATTTTTGTCGTTTCTTCAAAACGCACTTTCACACAACGCCTATTTCCTATATCAACCAGTACCGCGTAACCCAAGCCGCAGATCTTCTTACCGGCAGCTCGCTTTCTATCTTGGAAATTGCTCTGGATACCGGATTTGAAAGCCCCAGCTATTTTGCCAGCATTTTCCGCCGGACTTTTGGTATGTCACCGGAAGAATATCGAAAAGCCATGCCCTGACCCGGCAAATTTTTCTGTTCCCTTTTTATATCTACGCAAAGATAAATCACTTTCTTACACAGCGAAACATCAAATTTTTTCCTTCTGAATGCACGGCAACACAAATCTCAAAAATTTTTGATTTTTTTTCAAAAAACACTTGCCAAACTCGTTTTCTTATGATAATATACTACTTGTCGCTGAGCAAAAATCACGGCAGACAAATCAAAAACTTCGGCTCCGTGGTCAAGCGGTTAAGACATCGCCCTTTCACGGCGGTAACACGGGTTCGATTCCCGTCGGAGTCATATGGCGTCGTAGCCAAGTGGTAAGGCAATGGTCTGCAACACCAGTATCCACCGGTTCAAATCCGGTCGACGCCTCTATTTTCCCGGAAACAGATGGTTTCCGGGATTTTTCTTTTTCAAAATTATTTCAAAAAAGCTGCCGGTTCTGTTTGCTTCGGCAGCTTTTTTGAAAATATCATTTTTTTAATTTTCTTTTTCTTTCACATAGTCTTCATACACATACGCCGTTTTTCCCTCATACGAAATCTTGTACCATCCATTCTCTTTTCCGAGCATTTCCACTTCTTCCCCTGTCGTCAGAGCTCCGAGGACCTGGCTTGTGCTGATGTTGGGTTCCGTGCGTACATTGACCGGGGAGATACAGGTGACTGTTTTCTTTCCTTTCTGCTTTTTCACGCCATCCGAATTGTTTTCTGCTTCCAGCGCACTTTTCTGCTCCTGACAGGCTGTATGAAGTGTTTCTGTCAGCAGCTCATTGTCCGGAAACTGCAGAGACTCCAGTATTTCCGGCACGATTTGCTGTGTATCGTTGCTGCCGCTTCCTTTTTTCCATATGATCTGATACCCTTCATTCTCCGTTTTCACCCCGCAGAAAAATGCAATCGGAATCTGCAGGGAATTTTTTACCTGGAAACGATAAAAGGAACTCTCGTTATCTTTTCCTTCGTTAGCTGTTTTCACCATAAAATCGCTGATGCTGTTTTCCCCTGTTATTTCATTCGGGTAGAGCAAATTTTCAGCGCTCTCTTCGTCCTCCGGAAAATCCATAAGCACTACTTTTGCCATTCCTTCCCGATACGATATCTCAAGACTTTCCCCATCTTCCGATATGAAACTACATTGGATTTTCTCATCTCTCATTACATTCCAGCCTTCTGAAAGTGTGATTATAATATTCTGGTATGTAGAAAGAAACTCTTTTTCACCATCTTCTGACTCATCCTGGACACTGGATGCTCTTTCGTAGACAGCCGATGGATTCTCCTTTTCCACCTGCTGATTTCCACATCCCATTACCACAATAGTTGTCATCAGAAGAACAGCTAAACAGTTTTTTCTGTTTCTCATGTACAATTTCCTTTCTTGACAGTTCCATCTTTATTTTCTGTCAGAAAATTTCTTTTGCTTATTGTATCACAACTATTTTTGCACTGTAAAGAGTACGTTTCTTCCCTCCTGCTTTGATTTTCTTTATGCAAAAAAAATCTCCAACCAGATTGAGGTTCCCTCCCCCTCAAATCCAGTTGAAGATTTTTCTTATCTTTTTTATTTTACTTCTGTAAATTCGACCCGGATACTCTCATACTCTTCCAGCACCTGATGCAGGGTCAGCCCCGCACGGTTCCAGGTACGGCCAAGGCGGACTTCCTGGTCCAGGCTGCAGCGGTACAGCTTATCCTCTGCAAGACCGCACACTTTCGTGTGAACCGGAAGCATATTTCCTTCTGCGTCAGTCTTTACGATCGTAAGCAGTGCGCGGCTCTGATCCTTTGCCACGAACTCCCATGCCATGAAATCCTGTTTTTTCAGTCCGGTCAGACGGTAATACAGGCCTTCGTGTGTGAGCTCGTAATATTCATGCATCGCAGCAACCTGCTCTTTTACCATCTCTTTTTCTTCCTCTGAAATCTTATTCAGATCCATCTCATATCCAAAGCTTCCTGCCAGCGCCACATCGCCTCTTGTCCGGAACGGTGTCACACGGCCGGTCTGATGGTTCGGGCATACAGAAACGTGGGAACCAACGGTACTGATCGGGTAGAAGAACGAGCTTCCGTACTGGATAGAAAGACGGTTGATCGCATCGGTATTATCACTGCACCAGATCTGCGGGGAGTAATACATCATACCGGCATCATATCGTCCGCCGCCTCCGCTGCAGCCCTCAAGCAGCAGATCCGGGCATGCGGCAAGGAAACGCTCGAGCAGATCATAAACGCCGAGTACGTAGCGGTGATACAGCTCCCCGTTTCTGTTCTGAGCTGCCACATGGCTGTAAACATCGCAGACGCTGCGGTTCATATCCCATTTGACATAATCGATCTTTGCATCATGAACAATGGTTGTCAGACGCTCCAGCAGATACTCACGCACATCCTCACGCGTCATATCAAGTACAAGCTGATTTCTGCTGTGATTCGGCACACGGCCAGGAATTGCAAACGCCCAATCCGGATGTGCACGGTAAAGATCACTGTCCTCGGAAATCATCTCCGGCTCAAACCAGAGACCGAATTTCATGCCCATCCTATGGATTTTTTCTGCAAGCTGCGCCATGGAGCCGTTCATCTTTTTCTCGTTGACGAACCAGTCGCCGAGGCCACTGTTATCATCCTCTCGTTTTCCAAACCAGCCATCGTCAAGCACCAGCATCTCAATGCCAAGCTTTTGCGCCTGCTCTGCAATTTTCAGAATTTTTTCTTCGTTGAAATCAAAATAGGTTGCTTCCCAGTTGTTGATCAGAATCGGTCGTTTGGCATGCTTGTATGCGCCGCGGCAGATATGCTCGCGGATGATCTCATGATACTGCTGTGACAGTTTGGTAAGGCCGGTTCCGGAATAGCTTAAGATTGCCTGCGGGGTATCGAACGCCTCTCCTTTTTCCAGATGGAAGCAGAAATTGGTCGGATGAATACCCATCTGAAAACGGGTCTGATTTTTCTGATCCTTCTGTGCTGCCGCAACAAAGTTTCCGCTGTAAACGAGGCATGCGCCGATGCAGGAACCGTGTGTCTCACCCGCACCCTCCTCGCAGAGGATCACAGCCGGATTGTAATGATGGCTCGATGTACCACGGGTGCTTCCGATCTCGACTTTTGCATGCTGCACCGGAATCCACTCCGCCGTACGCTCCATCGCATGACGACCCGAGAAATAGATCATCTCATAATTTTCATACATCAGATCCATGCTGAATGACAGCATTTTTTCCAGCTCAATCGCCGTTTCTCCGTGATTTTCGAGTCTTGCCGCTCTCGTAATTACATTTTCCTTTTCAAATACACCGTAAAACAGTTTCAGAACAATATCGGAAGCCTTCTCCGTCATTGTAATAACAAGAGTCTCACCTTTTTCTTCCTCTGTATCGTACAGCGCCGGCATTCCGGGAATAGCATAGGAATGATCCAGAATTTCGTACGAATCGAAACGGAAATCTGCTGCAAAGCTGCCGTCCGCGTGGCGGATCTCAATCATATCATCACGGAAATCACCGACACCACTTCCCGGAATTTCCTGCGGAAGTGCATCAAGAGAATATTTCCGGTTAATACCTGCCTCCTCCGGATTTCCTGCAAATCCCATATCTGTACAGAAAATCAGACCGGAAAGATTTTCCTCACCGATTTTTTCTCCATAGTAGAGATGCAGAAGCACATTTTTGTCATCTGCGAACATCTGGTAACTGCTGTCTTTTGTCTGGAGGGTAAATAACCGTCCATTTTCACTTACTTTGATTGCCATGATTTCCTCCTCCTGCGGCATCTTGCAGTATCCTGCAAAACACGATATAATTTTACTGATATTTCGGAATCTCATCCTTTGTGACATTCCAGCTTTTCTGATGATTCATTTTGTGAGGTATACTTATGGAAACTTCCTGGACACTTCCTGTCCCAAAGCATAAATTTTCGGATCTTTTTCTCTGCTTCTGCGGCTACGAAGCCTGCCAGCCGTTCCACAGCTACGGCCCGGCTGTCCGCCCCAATTACGTGATCCACTATATTATTTCCGGGAAAGGCACTTTTACCATCGGAAACCGCACTTACCGTTTAACCGCCGGACAGGGCTTTTTCCTGATGCCAAATGTCCGCACCTACTATGAAGCCGATGCGGATGATCCCTGGACCTATCTCTGGATCGGTTTTGACGGCGAAAAAGCTGCCTCTTATGTACAGGAACTCGGTCTTTCCGAGGAGCACCCTGTCTACCAGTGCAACTTTTCCGGTGAACTGCAGTCCCTTTTGTTTCAGATGCAGAAGCACAATACCTATGACACCTCGGACCAGTATCTTCTGGAAGGCTGTCTGTACCAGTTTTTCTCAATTCTTTCCCGCGAAATCACGCTTGCCGATCCTTCTGCACGGGAGAGCGGCAATTTTTACGTGGAAAAAGCCGTTGAGTTTATCCGAAATAATTATTCCAATGAAATTCTTGTCTCGGATATTGCCAGATATGTGTGCATCAACCGGAGTTACCTTTATACCCTGTTTCAAAAATATCTCCATACCTCACCGCAGGACTATCTTTCTTCCTGCCGGATCACGCGTGCGCTCGAGCTTTTATCGTATACGGATCTCTCCATCGAAACGGTCGCTTTTTCCTGTGGTTACCGGAATACCGAAGTTTTTACCAAAGCCTTCCGCCAGAAGCAGGGCATGACGCCAAGCGCCTATCGGAAAAAGTTCCGCCTTGACACGACTCCTGACTCTGCACATGTTCCGTGATCTGTCTGATTTTATTATAACGAAATCTTTCTTCCATGAACAGGAAGAAATGTTATGGAAAACCGTCAAAATGTTAGATGGCGTTTCTTAATGGCTACAGACAGCAAAAAAGCGATACAGTCATGATTTCTCATTTCTGTATCGCTTCTTCATCTTAGCTCCCCGAGTTGGGCTCGAACCAACAACCCTTCGGTTAACAGCCGAATGCTCTAC
>OGPK01001422.1_pt1 | contig 18365 bp, 15 predicted proteins | sample 1552921 | NCBI WGS metagenome assembly OGPK01 (sample SAMEA2580264, study PRJEB22360) | human gut metagenome | biome: human gut; feature: human-associated habitat; material: faeces | place: Denmark | collected 2008/2010 | reverse complement strand
ATATACTTATGATACTAATAATACTTTTCTTTTTCTAGATATTTTAACTTCTGGTATTATTGGTCCTATATTTGAAGAAGTTGTTTTTAGAGTAAGTTTTATTCCTAAGGTAGAATGTTTTATTTATAATGAAGAGAAAGTTATTATAATAACTAGTATTATTTTTGCTATATTACATTTTAATTTTTTATCTGGTTTTATTGCCTTTATTATTGGTATTATTAATGGATATATCTATATTAAGACGAGAGATATTATTAAAATATCTTTGGTTCATATTTCTCTTAATACTATAAGCTCGTTAATAACTGGTTATAATAATCTAATATTTATTTTGGGTATTATATTAATGATAGAAGTGATGCTATATTTTGGAAAAGAAAGATATTTGTAAAGAAGAGAGTTTAACTTCTTTTTTCTTTACTTTTATATTAATTTATTATACAATATAGGTGGAGAGGACAGGGGATACTTATGAAAAAATATATTCTTTTGCCTGCTGATTCTTATGTTGTTATTAATAAGACAATTTTACATGATGAAGATAGAAAAATTATTACTAGTTTGTATCTACCTGCTATTGGTATGGATGCGGTGATGCTGTACTTTTTGTTATGGAGTGACTTAGATAGTTCTTCAATTGTTAGTTCTGATTTTACTCATCAAAAAATTGTTTCTAATCTTAGAATGACTATTAATGAAGTAGAAGATGCTAGAAGTAAATTAGAGGCTATTGGCCTTATTAAAACTTTAGTTAAAGAGGGTAATGTTAATAATTATATTTATGAATTATATAGTCCAGTTTCTGCTACTGAATTTTTATCTCATCCTATACTTAATATTGTTTTATATAGTAATATTGGTAAAAAAGAGTATGATAATTTGATTAAAACTTTTAAGATGCCTAGATTTAATACTAGTGGATATACTGATATTACTAAGAATTTTAACGATGTATTTGAAAGCACATGCATGACTTCATATGATTTATCATTAGAGGATATTAGAAAATATAATAAACTTAAACTTAATATTAATAGTAATTTTGACTTTAATTTTCTTATAAATGCTATGCCTAAGAATATTGATACTAGTAGAATTTTTACTAAAGAGATTAAGGAACTTATTATTAGTTTATCTTTTATTTATGATATTGATGCTATTAAGATGACTAATATTGTTAAAGGAAGTCTTAATGAAAGAGGTACTATTAATAAAGAAACTCTTAGAAAGACCGCTAGAAACTTCTACCAATTTGATAATGGTGGTAATCTTCCTACAATTGTATCTAATTGTCAACCAGAGTATTTGAGAAAACCAATCGGAGATACTTCAAAGAGGGCTAAAATGATATATACTTTTGAAACTATTTCTCCTAGAGAACTTCTTATTAGTAAGAATAAAGGTAATGAACCTACTAAAAGAGATTTAAGATTAGTTGAAGATTTACTTCTTGATTATAATTTAAAACCTGGTGTTGTTAATGTTTTAATTGATTATGTTCTTAATATTAATGATAAAAAGCTTACAAGAGGATTAGTAGAAACAATGGCTGGTGAATGGCAAAGAAAAGGTATTGAAACAGTTGAAGATGCTATGAGTCTTTGTGAAAAAGAACATAAGAAAAGAACTAAAAAAACTATTGAAGAGAAGAGAATTATTACCAAAACACCTGATTGGTTTGATAAAGAAATTGAAAAAGAAAAAATTAATGATGGTGAAGATAATCAATTAGAAGAACTTTTAAAGGAGTATAAATGATGAAGGATACTAAGAATATTATTAATAAATATAGTTTTGATAGATATGAGTTAGAGAGAAATTTTGATATTGAAATGGAAGATGAAACTTTTAAAAAGTTAGTTAGTAAACTTAAGTTATCTAAAGATGAACTTATTAAATATACTTCTAGAATTAAGGATGCTTCTTTAGAACTTAAAAATTGTGCTAATTGTAAAAATATTATGGAATGTAAGAATAATATATGTGGATATGTTTATTATCCTAGTGTACTTCAAGATAATTTAGTTTTTTCTTATGTTCCCTGCAAATACAAGAAAAAGTTAGATAATGATACTAAATATCAAGATAATATTATTTCTTTTGATATGCCTAAGGAAATAATTAATGCTTCAATGAAAAATATATATACTGATGATAAAAATAGACTAGAAACTATTAAATGGCTTACTATTTTTATTAAAAAAATTGAAAATAATGAAAAAAGTAAGGGTTTATTCTTGACAGGTAACTTTGGATGTGGTAAAACATATGTAGTGGCTGCGGCCTTCAACGAACTTGCTAAGAAAGGTAAAAAGGTAGCTTGTCTATATTATCCAGAGTTTTTAAGAAGTCTTAAAGAAAGATTTTCTGACGACTATAGAGAAGTATTTGATAAAGTTAAAAAATGTGATCTTTTATTAATTGATGATATTGGAGCAGAGACTGTTACTAGCTGGAATAGAGACGAAGTACTTGGTACTATCTTACAATATCGTATGCAAGAATCATTACCAACATTTTTTACTTCTAATTTATCTTTAAAGGAATTAGAAGTACATCTTGCCGGTAATGATAGTGAAGGTAAAATTAAAGCAAGACGAATTATTGAAAGAATTAAATATTTGACAGATAATATTACAATGATCGCAGAAAATAGAAGAAAGTGAGGATAAAAATGGAAAACAATAGTAATGCATTTAAGTTTGATCCTAATAAATTAGAGAAGTCTTTTACTGATAAAAATGGTACTTCGAAGATTGAAATGGAAAGTGATGGAGCATATCTTAATATGCCAGAGAGTGTTACTCTTGCTAATAGACCTAAGACTAAAATTCTTACCAAAGAGATAAAGACTCCTAAAGGTGGAGCTAACATTGGTATTGGTAGTAATGGATTTGCTGGTGTTATAACTCTTGCAGGTATTATTGCAATAGCGGGAGTAATTATTGCTTATTTAACACTTAGATATTAATTAACTTGTATATAAAGGAGGAGTAGTTATGCTTTGTGCTTTAGAAGTTAAAACTTGTTATTCTATTTTGAGTAGTTTAAATAGAATTGATATTTTGACTAAAAAGGCTAAGGAGATGGGCTACTCCTCTTTAGCTATTACAGATTTGAATAATATGTTTGGAGTATATGAATTCTATTTAGCTTGTCTTAATAATGATATTAAACCTATTATTGGTATGGAAGTTAAAACTAATCAAGATAATTTTATTTTAATTGCTAAGAATAATAATGGTTATAGAAATCTTATTAAAATAGCTACAATTATATCTGATAGAGAAATTACTTTTGATGATTTGAAGATATATTCTAAAGATATTATTTTAATTATACCTTATAGTTCTTATAATGAAAAGATTACTAATTTTTTTGATGAATATTATATAGGATATACTTCTGTAGAAGAAAGAGATAAAGTTAAAGATAAGGGAGTTCTTATTACAGATATTTCTTATATTGAAAAGAATGACTATAAGTACTTAGATTATTTATTGATGATCAAAGATGATAAGAAATTAGGAGAGATGGAACTTAATACTTATACTGGGAAACATTTACTTGATAAAGAAGAATTTAATAATCTTACTAATGATATTGTTAGAAGTAATATGAAATATATTTGTGATGAATGTAATGTTACTTTTGAGAAAAGAGATGGATTATTACCTATATATAATAAAGATGTTGATTCTTTTGAATATTTGAATAGTTTGTGTAATAAAGGTCTTAATAAAAGACTCTCAGGTAATATTTCTAAAGAATATCAAGATAGACTTAATTATGAACTTGATGTTATTAATAAGATGGGCTTCTGTGACTACTTCTTAGTAGTATGGGATTATGTTAAATATGCCAAGTTTAATAATATATTAGTAGGTCCTGGTAGAGGTAGTGCAGCTGGTAGTTTAGTTAGTTATTGTCTTGGTATTACAGATGTTGATCCTATTAAATATGATTTGTTATTTGAAAGATTTTTAAATCCTGAAAGAGTAACTATGCCCGATATTGATATTGACTTTGATAGTGAAAAAAGGGGATTAGTAACAGATTATGTTATGAATAAATATGGTGAGAAAAGAGCAATTGGTATTATTACTTTTAATACATTAGGAGCTAAACAAGTTATAAGAGATGTTGGCAGAGTACTTAATATTTCACTTCCTATTATTGACGAAATTGCTAAGGCTATTACTACTAAAAGCCTTAAAGATATGTAGTAGGTAGTAAGTTTCATAGACTTATTAATTCTAATCCTGATTATATAAAATTATATAATGCTTCGGTTAAACTAGAGGGACTTCCTAGACATATATCGGTTCATGCTGCTGGGGTTGTTATGAGTAATATAGATATCGATGAAGTTATTCCTTTATATAAGAATCCTTTAGGTATGTATGTATCAGCCTTCTCAAAAGATTATTTGGAGCCATTAGGACTATTAAAAATGGACTTTTTAGGACTTGATAATTTAACTTTAATTAGTAATGTTATTGAAGAAATTAGAAAAAATGAAGGTATTAATATTAGTTTTGAAAAGATTCCTCTTGATGATAAGAAGACACTAAAAGTATTTAGAGATGTTGATACTGATGGTATATTTCAATTTGAATCTGTTGGTATGAAGAGATTTTTATCTAAACTTAAAGTTAATTCATTTGATGATATTGCTACAGCTTTAGCATTATATAGACCAGGTCCTATGGATAATATTGATTTATTTATTGCTAGAAGAGAAGGCAGAGAGAGGGTTGATTATATTCATCCTGACTTAGAAGATATTCTTAAACCTACTTATGGTATTATTATTTATCAGGAGCAAATTATGCAAATAGTTAGAAAGATGGCTAGTTATTCTTATGGTGAGGCTGATATTTTAAGAAGAGCAATGTCAAAGAAAAAAGAAAGTATTATTTTAGCAGAAAAGCCTAAGTTTATTAAGGGATGTCTAGATAATGGATATGATGAAAGGACCGCTACTGAAGTGTATGACTTGATTTTAAAGTTTGCTAATTATGGTTTTAATAAATCACACTCTGTTTCTTATGCTATTACTGCTTATAAGATGGCTTTTATTAAAACATATTTTCTTAAATACTTTATCGCAGGTATCTTAACTAATTCTATTGGTAATACTGGTAAAATTAATATCTATGTTAATAGAGCAAGAAAATCTTTAATTAAGATTCTTCCTCCAGATATTAATGAAAGTAGTAATAAATTTTATGCTGGTAAGGATGGTATTAGATGTCCTTTATCTATTATTAATGGCGTTGGTACTTCTATTTCTAATGATATCATTAGTGAAAGAGAAAATGGTAAGTTTACTGATCCTATTGATTTTATTGTAAGAATGTCGAATAAAGGTATTAATAAAAAGACTATTTCTAGTCTTATATATGCAAGAGCAATTAATTTTGGATATAATAAAAATACTCTTATACAAAATTTAGATACTATTTTAAATTATGCAGATATTGCTAAAGATGCTGGAATGATTGAAACTTTAAAACCAGAAATTATTTTATATGATGAATATGATAAGAATGAACTTATTTCTTTAGAACTTAAAACTATTGGTTTTTATCTTACTGAACATCCTGCTTCTAAATATAGAGATGATAGTATTATTGTTAATACTTCTAATATTAGTGATTTCTTTGATAAGAGAATTTTTATGATTGTTATGATTAGTAGACTTAAGGAGACTACTACTAAGAATAATGATGTTATGGCTTTTATTGTAGGTAGTGATGAATTTGGAGAAGTTGATCTTACCTGTTTTCCAGATGTTTATAAGAAATTTAATAATATTAAAGTTGGTAATATTATTAAGATTTTTGGTAAAGTAGAAAAAAGATATGATAAATATCAAGTTATTATAAATAATATTAGTATATTGGAGTGATGTTATGAAAAAAGGTAAATTTGTTATTATTTCTGGTCCTTCAGGAGTAGGAAAAGATACTATTTGTGATGAGTTAGTTAAAAAAGGAGTAGGCAGATATTCTGTATCTATGACTACTAGAAAGAAAAGATTTAATGAAATAGAAGGTATTAGTTATTTCTTTGTAAGTAAAGAAGAATTTGAAAGACATATTGAAGAAAATTATTTTCTAGAATATGCTATGTATAATGGTAATTATTATGGTACTCCTAATGAATTTATTAAAGAGACTACGAATAATGGAGATAATGTTATTGCAGTACTGGAAATTAAAGGGGCTATTAATGCTAAGAGGATTTTTAGTAATGCTATTACTATATTTATTATGCCTCCTTCTTTTGATGAATTAGAAAGAAGACTTAGGGGTAGAAAATCTGAAGATGATAATATTATTAATGAGAGACTTAATATTGCTAAAGAAGAAATTAAATATAAGGATAAATATGATTATATAGTTATCAACAATACTGTTGGTGAGGCTGTTTTAGAAATTGAAAATATTATTAATAATTGTTAGTTTATCAACAGATACTGTGGACAGGTGGTAATTATATAACAAAAACTCAAGAAATTAATCTTGAGTTTTACTATTTTATCTTCCTTTTCCTACGTTACCAAATTTATACCCCTCTTCTTGCATTCTTTTATCAACAAATTCTTCCCAATTTGCATAGTCTGACTTGATAGGTTCTCCTGTAAGTTCTGCTCTTCTCTTAGCTTCGTTATAATAGTCATAAAATTCTAAATAACTTTGTACCATTAATTCTAAAGCATATGGATCATCTAATTCAGCCTTTAAATACTTATCATACATTTGGTTAAATACTGGTTTATCTATGATATCATTATTTCTAGTTTCTACTACTAGACGATTATAATAAAATTCTCTTTCTTTTAAATCATCATGTGATAAGCCTTCATCAGGAATAACGGCTTTATTTTTTTCTTCTGATTCTATTCTTAAATCATTAATTCGTGATTGTTTACTTAAGTTATATATTCTTAATGCTTCTTGGTAGGCAATAGAATTTTCTTTACTTGCTCTTTCTAATTCTTGCTCATATTCTTGTAATTTTTCTTTTGATAATTCATTTCCTTTACTATCAGTTTTTCTATCTACCATAGTCATTAGAGCTACTAATCTATTAACGTCTACTTTTCCATGAACTTTTTCAGATATGCTTACTCTTTCTTTTGTATAATCTTCTTTTAGTTGTATAACTTCATTTGTTAGGTTTTGACTTGTTAATTCTAATTCTTTAATAAATTTGTTTAAGACAGCTTTAGTTTCTGGTGTAAAATACATCATATACTTATTCATATTTTCTATGGTAAAGTTAATGTACACTATCTTGCTATTTAAATAATTTACATTTCTAGTTATTTCTTCTAACTTAGCAACACTTATTTGTGGTTGTCCTTCTCTTTCAAGTGCACTCTTAAAGGATTGTGTTTCTCCATATAAATTGCTTCCAAGCATTTCTTGAGTTTGACTAACTATTTTATTATAATCTGGTAAAAACATAGTAGCACTACTTTTATTAAAATTTTCCAATAAATTAGATTGTGAATCCATTAGTGAAGAAGTTAGAGAGTATGCATCTTTTCTTCCACCTTCTGGAGATAAAATGTATTCACGTTTTCTACTAACATAGTCTGTTCTTGTGGAAATTTTGCTTCTTGATGACGGAGTATATTTAGCATATAATCCTATTGATTTTGTTTCTATACTCTTTTTAAAATTAATGAAATAGCTATCCTTTTTTCCTGCTTTAGCTGCTAACTGGTTATATAATTGTTTTCCGTTAGGAGTTAATTTATCTGTTACATTTAAATTTCTTAGTATTTGACTTAACAATACTGCTTCGATATAGTTACTCCATTCTTTTTTTACTGTTTGAGTTATTTCTTCAGTTTTATTATGCTTCTTATCATCATAACCTTTAGTGTTATATGTATTTCTTACAACTTCATTAATAGCCATAAGTAAACTATCAGCACTATCAATATTTATTTTTCTTCCTTCCATTTTTCTTCCTCCAAATCAATTTCTATATTAATTGTATCATACCTAAGTTGGTATTTCAATATTATTTTTAGATGTTTACATTTTCTTTATTTTTGATATAATTATATTATAAGTATGTATATAATATATTTTTTTATTCTTTTAAACATAAAATTGGGAGGAAATATGATATGATAAATGATGACTGTTATAAATTTTTAAAACTAGATATTGTTAGTGATACAGATAATATGATTAGTGTTTACTCTTTATACAAATTATTAAATGAATACTTTGAAGATTTTAGAATATTAAGATATGGTAATGATAAAATGATTAATAGTATGAATAATGAATATACTTTTGTAGATAGAATTAAAAATAGCATGATAAATCCTTGGTTTAGAAAAATCTTTATTTCAGAATTTAATGATAATTTTATTAAGATGGTTATTATAGTTAATCCAATATATAGAAGAAAAGAATTTTCTACTAATAACATTTATTATTATGTAGTGAAGGATAGAAAGAGTGGTAATATTTACTTTGAGAATAATGTACTAAAAAATAGGGTATTTGATAAATTTTATCAAGAAATTATAAATATATTTTCTTTAGCAGAAATTTATACTGATATTTTTATGCTTGATAAAAGAGATTTTCCTATATATCATCAGACATTTGACTTAGATAATGTTGGTGCCAGTGTTGATTATAATAATTTTGGTAATGTTTCTTCTTATATTATATATGATGGCAAAATATGTAGTAATAACGAAATTAAAGATATTAAAAATGATATCTTAAAAAGAATTCCTGTATATACAGATAATCTTGATGTTATAAGTAGTTATATTGTTAATGAACAAAGAAAAGCTAAAATTAGAAAAAAAGAATATTAAAGTAGAGACAATGTGGCTCTACTTTCTTTCTGAAGACTTATGGCTTCAGAAACAACGAACAACGAAGTGTGAGATGCCTAAATAAATTAGATATTTTACTTGAAAATTATATGATTTTATTATATACTTATATTAACCAAAGGAGGTATTTTATGAAAAGTAGTAGAATTATGAAAATATTTGAACAATATGTCAGAAAATATGATATGAATAATATAGATATTAAAGCTAGATATTTTCATTCACTGAAAGTTATGGAACTTGCAAGAGAACTAGCTACTGGTTTGGGTATTTTTTCTGAGGAAGAAGTAGCCGTCTGTGAACTTATTGGTCTATTTCATGAGATAGGTAACTTTTCTAAAACTCCTAATTATCAAATGGATGATGATATTAATGATAGTTATAATAGAACTATTGATGTTTTATTTAATAAAAAGTTAATTAGAGAAATTAGTAAAGAAACTAAGTATGATACAGTTATTAAAATGGCTATCTTTGCTTATGATAAAAATGGATTCCCTGCTGATATTGATGAGAAAGGTAGACATATGTGTGCTATTATAAAAGATGCTCATAATTTAGATTCTTTTAGATTATTTGTTAATTATCCATATGTAGATACAGTAATCAAAAGTTATCCTAGTAGTCTCGTGTATGATGACTTTAAAAGTTTTAAGACTATTAGTTCTAAAGTGAGTGATAATGCTAGTGATGAAGTATTAGTTACTTTATCAAAGATGTATTCATTTAATTATAAATATTCTTATTATTTATTAAAACAAAATGATTATGTTAATAAGATATTTAATTCTTTAAATTTTGATAATAGTGAATTAGAGGGGTTCTTTAAACAACTTATGGTTGTTCTTAATAATTATATCGATAAAAGGATAGGTGTTGTAAATGCTTGATAAAAAATATGACCACTTGATGGTTGAAAAAGATAAATATGATAATTGGAAGAAAAAGGGGTATTTTAAATCAGGAGATTTAAGTAAGGAACCATACTGTATAGTTATTCCTCCTCCTAATGTAACAGGTAAATTACATTTAGGTCATGCTTGGGATACTTCAATTCAAGATATTATTATTAGATATAAGAGAATGCAAGGATTTGATGCATTATGGCTTCCTGGTATGGATCATGCTGGTATTGCTACGCAGGCTAAGGTAGATAAAAAACTTAGAAGTGAAGGTATTAATCCTAGAAGTATGTCTCGTGAAGAGTGGCTTAAGGTTGCTTGGTCTTGGAAAGAAGAATATGCCGAAAATATTCATAGTCAGTGGGCTAAACTTGGTTTATCTCTTGATTATGATAAGGAAAGATTTACTTTAGATGATGGTTTATCTCATGCTGTTAGAAAGGTATTTGTTGATTTATATAACAAAGGTCTTATCTATAGAGGTGAGAGAATTATTAATTGGGATCCTGCGGCGATGACTGCTCTAAGTAATGAAGAAGTTATTTATAAAGATGTTGAAGGAGCCTTCTACCACATTAAATATATGATTGAAGGTACTGATGAGTATCTAGAGGTTGCTACAACTAGACCAGAGACTTTATTTGGTGATACTGCAGTTGCGGTTAATCCAGAGGATGATAGGTATAAGAAATATATTGGTAAGAATGTTATGCTTCCAATAGTTAATAAACTTATTCCTATTATTGGTGATGAACACGCTGATATGGAGTTTGGTACTGGTATTGTTAAGATTACTCCTGCTCATGACCCTAATGACTTTGAAGTTGGTAACAGACATAATTTAGAGAGAATTGTCGTTATGAATCCTAATGGTACAATGAACGAGAATGCTGGTAAATATAATGGTATGGATAGATTTGAATGTAGAGATGCTGTTATTAAGGACTTAGATAGTGAAGGACTTCTTATTAAGATTGAACCTATTAATCATAATGTTGGTTTTTCTGAGAGAAGTGATGTTATGGTTGAACCTTATCTTTCTAAACAATGGTTTGTTAAGATGAGACCGCTAGCGGATAGAGTTCTTGAAAATCAAAAGGATAAAGATAAGAAAGTTAACTTTGTTCCTCCTAGATATGAAAAGACTATGAATCATTGGATGGAGATCACATATGATTGGTGTATCTCTAGACAATTATGGTGGGGTCACAGAATACCTGCTTGGTATAAAGGTGATGAAGTTTATGTTGGTATGGAAGAACCTAAAGGTGATGGTTGGGTACAAGATAATGATGTACTTGATACTTGGTTTTCTTCAGCACTATGGCCTTTTAGTACTTTAGGATGGCCTGATAATACTGACTTACTTAAGAGATATTATCCTAATAATGTACTAGTTACTGGTTATGATATTATTCCTTTCTGGGTTAATAGAATGACTTTCCAAGGACTTGAGTTCTTAAATGAAAGACCTTTTAAAGATTGTTTAATTCATGGTCTTATTAGAGATAAAAAAGGTAGAAAGATGAGTAAGAGTCTAGGTAATGGTATTGACCCTATGGATGTTATTGATATGTATGGTGCTGACTCTTTAAGATTCTTCTTAACTACAAATACTGCTCCTGGTATGGATTTAAGATATGATGAAGAAAAAGTTAAATCAACTTGGAACTTTATTAATAAGATTTGGAATGCTTCAAGATTTGTTTTAATGAAACTAGAAGACTTTAAAGAGGAAGATTATACTCTTGATAATTTAAAAGAAGAAGATAAGTGGATTTTAAATAGATTAAATACTACTATTAAAGATGTTACTAAAAATATGGATAAATATGATTTTCATATTGTAGGTAATACACTATATGATTTTGTATGGGGAGACTTCTGTGACAAGTATATTGAGTTATCTAAGTTCTATAACGATAATACTACGAAGAGTGTACTTATTAGAGTTCTTACAGATATTCTGAAGATGCTTCATCCTTTTATGCCTTATGTTACTGAAGAAATATATGGTATGATGCCTATTAAAGAAACAGAATCTATTATGATTAGTAAGTATCCTGTATATAATAAGAAAGAGGTATTTACCACTAATATTGATAATGTACTTGAATTTATTACAATGTTTAGAAATAAAAAGGCTGAACTTGGTAATATTGGAGAGTATAAGGTATATATTGATATTGATGACGAGACTTCTAAAGACATTATTATTAATATGCTAAAATTAAGTGATAAGATTTCTTTAGAAGATGGTAATGGTATAAAAATAGAATATGCTGGTATGAAGGCTTCTATTATATATGATAATAGTAAGAGTTTAGAAGAAGAAAAAGAAAAACTTCTTAAAGAAAAAGAAAGTCTAGAGGCTTCAATTGCAAGAAGAGAAAAACTTCTTAGTAATAGTAATTATGTTGAGAAGGCTCCTAAAGCAATTGTTGATAAAGATAGAGAAGCTCTTCTTAAAGAAAAAGAAATGTTAGATATTATTTTAAATAAAATTAATGGTTAGTTTATAAAAAGGAGGTTATATTTATGGCTAAGTATTGTGCAAATTGTGGAAAGGAATTAACTGATGAACAAGATATTTGTTTAAATTGTGGTGTTAGAGTTAAAAAGAGTACTACTTCTAGTGATCCTAATGCTAAATCTAAACTTGCTGCTGGGTTATTTGGTATTTTCTTAGGTGTCTTTGGTGTTCATAACTTTTACCTTGGTTTTACTGGTAAAGCAGTTGCTCAACTTTTAATTTCAGTCTTATCTTGTGGTATCTTAAGTCCTGTGTCCGCTATATGGGGACTTATTGAAGGTATTATGATTCTTTCTAGTAATGACTATAAAGATGCTGATGGTAATACTTTAAGAGACTAATGAAAAAAAGAATTATTAATTTAATTATTTTGCTTTCTGGTACTTTATTTATTTTTATAATAGTTACTGGGAAAGTTAATGTGGAATGTCTTTTTAAGAAGATATTCCATATTTCTTGTCCTGGATGTGGTTTAACTAGATCTTTTAGGTCTATTCTTAATTTAGATTTTATTAATGCTTTTAAATATAACATTCTTGGTATACCTTTATTTATTTTATGTATTATTTATATTATTCTCTTGATTAGAGATGTTGTAATAGGTAGTGATAAAGGTAATAAGTTAGTACTTTATATTTTTAGTAAATACTATATACTTATTATTTGTTTATTTATTATTTCTATGATTATTAATAATATTAATGGTATATAAATATTTTTACACTTCATACTAATTATGAGGTGTTTTATTATGAGCAATTTTCTTAATATTTGTTTTAGAACAATACTAGTTCTTATTATTCTTTTCTTTATTACTAAGATGATGGGAAAGAAACAGATATCTGAACTTAATTTTTTTGACTATATTGTTGGTATTACGATTGGTTCTATTGCTGCGGATATTTCTTTAGATATTGAAAAGAATATGATTGCAGGAATAGCAGCTCTATTTATATATGGCTTTATATCTTATATAATTTCATTTGTATCTATAAAAAGTATTTTAGCAAGAAGATTTTTTATTGGTGTACCAACAGTTCTTGTAGAAAAAGGTAAAATTATTGAATCTGGTTTAAAGAAATCTAAAATTGATGTTAATGATTTATTAATGGTGGCAAGAGAAAATGGTTATTTTAATTTAGATGAAATTGATTATGCTCTTATGGAAGTTAATGGTAATATTAGTTTTCTTCCTAAAGAAAAAGAAAAGCCTGTGACTAAAAAAGATATTAAAATTAAATGTAGTAATGAAGGACTTACTGTAAATGCCATCATTGATAGTAAGTATATGGCTAATAATATGAAGGCAATTAATAAGGATAAAGAATGGTTAGATCATGAACTTAAAGTTAATGGTTATGATAATTATGATAATATTCTTTTAGCCACGATTGATAATAATTATAAAGTTACTATTTACGAAAAGAATGTAAAGCCAGATAAAAATACCGTTTTGGAATAGTATTTTTTTTATAGTGATGATATAATGAAATCTGATATGGAAGTAGATAATATGAAGTTTAAAAAGATAATAATTATCTCTATAGTTATTTCAGTAATTTTACTTATATGTTCTTTATTATTACCTAATATTAATATTGATAAAGATACAATTGGTTATAATGGTAATGATACATATAATATAAAAGCTTATAACACTATAAGAGACATAAATAAGTATATTAAAATTAGTGATAATATAGATAAAAAGATGCTTGGAAATTATCAAGTTACTGTTAAAGTTAGATATTTATTTTATAGATATAATAAAGTTTTTGATATTAAAGTTGTCGATAAAGTAAAACCAAAAGTTGAATTAAAAGGAAATAACCCAAGTTATGTTTGTCCTAATAAAGATTATGATGAAGAAGGATATACGGCAAGTGATGATTATGATGGAGACATTACTGATAAAGTAAATATAGAAAAGAATGGTAATTTTATTATTTATAGTGTTAAAGATAGTTCAGGTAATAAAAATGAAATTAGAAGAAGTATTATATTTGAAGATAAAGAAGAGCCTTCACTTACTTTAATAGGTGATGATAATATTGTTATTTATAAAAATAGTAAATATATTGAAAAAGGATATACGGCAATTGATAAATGTGATGGTGATATCACTAATAAGGTTATAGTAACTGGTATTGTTGATACTAGTAGGGCTGGAACTTACACTATTAATTATAAAGTAGTAGATAATAGTGGTAATGAAACTTCAGTAGATAGAAAAATTACCGTTAGAGAAAGACCAAGTTATTATGGAAATGGTAGTATTTATTTAACCTTTGATGATGGACCTAGTTATTTGACAAAAGAAATTTTAGATATTTTAGATGAAGAAGGTATTAAAGCAACTTTCTTTGTAACTAGTGGTGGTGAATATGTAAAGAGAGCCTACAATAGTGGACATACAATTGCTTTACATACTTCTAGTCATAAATATAGTTATGTGTACTCTAGTGAAGAAAATTACTTTAATGACTTGAATACTGTTAGTGATAGTGTTTATAATTCTATTGGAATTAGATGTAAATTTATTAGATTTCCTGGAGGTAGTTCTAATACTATAAGTAGAAATTATAATAATGGTATTATGTCTAGACTTGTTAATGCTGTTACTAATAAAGGATATGTATATTTTGATTGGAATGTTGATTCTAATGATGCTGGGGGAGATACAAATAATAGTAATAAAATATACAATAATGTTATAAATGGTTTATCTCATAGTAAGACAAACATAGTACTTATGCACGATTCTGCTAATCACAGGAGTACTGTGAATGCTTTAAGAGACATTATTAGATATGGTAAAGATAATGGATATTCATTTAAAGCTATTACTAATGATACACCAGTAGTAAGACATGGAGTTAATAATTAAATAGTTGTAAAAAAAAATTTACAACTATTTTTTTAGTTATGTTGTTGTAATTTTTGGTAATTTTGTTATAATATTGTTAGAAAGGATGGTTAGTATGATTAAGAAAATAAATGAGTACATTAATTTATCAATTATATTGTCAGTTTTATTTATGATAGTGGGAATACTACTTATAGTATGGCCTAAAGCATCTCTTGATACTTTTGCTTATGTTATTGGTACTATTATGATTATCTATGGTATTTATAGTTTTATAGATAGTTTTAGTATTAATCCTGCTCTTTGTTTATTCCAAATGACAAATAGTATTTTATCATTTTTACTTGGTATTTGTGTATTTTTAAATCCTAGTATTTTTGAAAGTATTTTACCAATTGCTTTAGGTATTTTCTTTATTATAAGTGGTGCATTTAGTTCTAGAATATCATTTATTATTAAAGATATTGATAATAGTTATATTCTATCTTTATTTACATCTATCTTAATGATCATATGTGGTGTAGTATTAATTATTAATCCAGGAAATACTGCTCTTGTTATTACTACATTAATTGGTATTATTCTTATTGTATACTCTGTAAGTGCCATAGTTGATATGTTTGTATTTAAATCAAGAGTAAAAGAAATAGATAAATACTTTAGTAAATTACTTAAATAATCCTATTAACTTAGGGTTATTTTTTTGTAAAGTATTCTGTAAAATATGAAGCATTTCCTTTATTGTTATTTCTAAATGTGATATATTTATACTAGAAAAGGTGATAACTATGGATGATAACATGAGAAATGCTTGGCTAGATATGATATCTAAAGTTTATACTAATTTACATAATAGTGATAGAGTTCTTAGAGCTTCAAATGTATCTGATAAAAAAAGAGAAAGATTATTAAAATATTTTGAAAGACTTGAAGAACTACATAATAGAGTATCTGAGACAAGAAGTGTTAATGGTGAAAAATTACTTAAAAGTTTTTATTATGACTTATATGTTATTAAACCAGAAAATATACCTGATGCTTACTTTCAAAACCAAGTTAGACTTGCAAGAGAAAGAGGTTATGGTAACATAAAATTAACTGAAGAAGATAAGAGGAGAATGACTGAAGAAGTTATTGATGACCAAAAGAAAAGTTTAGATAAATGGATTGAATACTTTTTATATGATGAAGAAAGTAAATCTTATGAAATGTGGGAAAAGTACTGGGTATTTCAAGGACTACAAAATTTAGGTAAATATGATAAGGAAACCGGTAAATTTAGTAAAAGAGATAAAAGTACTGTATATCCTTTTCCTCCAGTAGAAAGAGAATATATTTTTACCACTTTAAAACTAATGGAAGATTTTCTTAAAGATAAAAAAGGCGAAGAAGATATTAAACAAGCATTAAGTACTGGTAATTTTAAACTTTTATATGAATATGTTATTAATCAAAGCTTTTTAAAAGGAGAACATCAAAGTAATAGTGATGATGGTAAATGGATTAAATATGAACAAGGAAGTGATTATAATATTTTAAGAGATTCACTTCAAGGCTATTATACTGGTTGGTGTACTGCGGCTGGGGAAAATTTTGCTAAAAGTCAGTTAGCAGGTGGAGACTTCTATGTTTATTATTCATTAGATAAGAATGGTGAAGCAAAAGTACCTAGAATTGCTATCAGAATGGATGGTAAAGATAAAATTGGAGAGATTAGAGGAATAGCAGATAATCAAAATATGGAACCTGAAATGATGTCTATTCTTGAAGAAAAACTAAAAGAATTTCCTGATAGAGATAAATATCTAAAAAAAGAAAATGATATGAAATTACTTACTTTAATTGATAAAAAGGTAAATGATAATATTGATCTTACTCTTGAGGAACTTAAATTTTTATATGAAATAGATGGTCAAATCATAGGTTTCGGGTATGGAAAAGATCCTAGAATAGAAGAAATTAAAAGAAAAAGAAATGAAAGAAGAGATTATAGTCTTATATTTAATGTTAAAGAAGAAGAGGTTGCTTTATCACAAAAAGAATGGCTAAATAATCCAAAAAAATTTAAAGCTCTTCCGGGTAATATAGATTTAGGCTCTCTTACTAGTGCTGAGGGACTTATTTTTCCCAAACAAGTCGGTGGCAATTTAGAATTGGATAATCTTGTTACCACTGAAGGACTTGTTCTTCCTGAAAGTATTGGTGGTAGTATAGATTTACGCTCTCTTACTAGTGCTGATGGACTTGTTCTTCCTAAACAACTTGGTGGTGGTATAGATTTAAGATCTCTTACTAGTGCTGATGGACTTGTTCTTCCTCAACATATTGGTGGCAATATATTTTTAAGACATCTTACTAGTGCTGATGGACTTGTTCTTCCTCAACATGTTGGTGGCGATATAGATTTAAGATCTCTTGCTAGTGCTGATGGACTTGTTCTTCCTCAACATGTTGGTGGCAATATAGATTTAAGATCTCTTGCTAGTGCTGATGGACTTATTCTTCCTCAACATGTTGGTAATAGTATAGATTTAAGTTCTCTTACTAGTGCTGATGGACTTATTCTTCCTCAACATATTGGTGGCTATATAAATTTAAGCTCTCTTACTAGTACTAAAGGACTTGTTCTTCCCGAAAGTATTGGTGGTAGGATAGATTTAAGTTCTCTTGCTAGTGCTAAAGGACTTGTTCTTCCTCAACATGTTGGTGGCGATATATATTTAAGATCTCTTGCTAGTGCTGATGGACTTGTTCTTCCTCAACATGTTGGTGGCGATATAGATTTAAGATCTCTTGCTAGTGCTGATGGACTTGTTCTTCCTAAACAACTTGGTGGTAGGATAGATTTAAGATCTCTTACTAGTGCTGATGGACTTGTTCTTCCTCAACATGTTGGTGGCTATATAGATTTAAGATCTCTTACTAGTGCTGAGGGACTTATTCTTCCTCAACATATTGGTGGTGATATATATTTAAACTCTCTTACTAGTGCTGATGGACTTGTTCTTCCTCATGATTTTAATTTATTTATGCTATATTGTCCTTATTATATTGAAAAAGAAATTATGAATAATCCTGATAAATATTATATGGCTCCTACTGAAGATGATAAAAAAGAAATAAAAAGATAAACTTAAAATTGAAGACTACAGGCTTCAATTTTTTCATTAAAGACCT
>OGPK01001415.1_pt1 | contig 18407 bp, 20 predicted proteins | sample 1552921 | NCBI WGS metagenome assembly OGPK01 (sample SAMEA2580264, study PRJEB22360) | human gut metagenome | biome: human gut; feature: human-associated habitat; material: faeces | place: Denmark | collected 2008/2010 | reverse complement strand
AAATAAAACAGGATTGAAAAAAAGAAATAGAATACTTACAACTATCTGTGTAGTATTCAATTTTAAAAACCTGCAAACTTTATACAGTGAAAGAAAATACAAATTATATATGAGAAAAGAGAAGAGAAAAACGAATGCTTTTTGGTTCCCTCCTAAAATATGATAAGAAAAATATGAGAAAACGGCATAAGCCGGTTCTTTAAGACTTTCAACTCCGGCTTTATATTTATTCCAGTAAAATAAATATTCATACAAAGGCATATCACCAGCAGCGGAAAAATATTCTAAATAAGATTCTAAATCATTGACGGGAACTTTTGTTACATTAATAAGAGACACATAAGCAGATAATATCATTCCTAAAAATACATGATTAACTTTACATGATTTACCAGATAAGAAAAATAAAATCAGCAGTGATGCGACTGTTGGATTTAGAATAAATAAAATAGAAAAAACTACCTTATAATTCAATGATAAATGAGATTGGGAATACAATATATTCATTGTAAATAAAGAGATTTTATACCATTTAATTCCATATTTTCCTCTATTTGTTGATATTGTCTTTTCATTTTCTTATCACAAAAAGCAAGCTTTATATTAAAAAAATAAGCTTGAGGATAGAGCCTATAAAGAGTATTCATCGCCATAGAGTAAAACCCCACAACCATAAAGGGAGTTATATCGTTTATAAGAAAATTGAGTTCGACTGGAAAACTAGTAGACATTATTGAAATCCCATTCTCTTTCATCAGGCTATTAAGCTCTTTATTGTTTAAATCCATTCTATGTGGACAATTATATAAATTGATTGGGATATTTATTTTTCAGATAACTAATCAATCGGGTTAAATGCAACTCAACAGAATTTTTCTCATCCAAAAAATGATTCAAAGAGCGAGAATTTGTTCCTATAATATATATACCATCCTTTTCATTTATTTTGTTCCGATTTATAAGTACATGAGAAAAATCGTTTTTCTTAATATTTGCTCGCAAATCTTCATATTCGAAAAATGTAAAAAAATTATTCAACAAACATCTTTTTTTTATAAACAGAAAACCAGAAAACAAGCTACGCAAAGTATTTGTTACAGAATCAAAAGTGACATAATAAGACTTTTGCTTTATTGCATTAATTGTCTGATTTCCATCGTCTAAAAATGTAATTACTGCTCGATTTGATCCTATTATTGATGCCATCATTCTTTGCCCTGCATCAAAAAAATTACCACACAAGATATAATTATACAAAGTTCAGATTTCAATAACGGAAAATAATCTTTAAGCTTAGGATATCTACACACTATATAATCTATATTATAAAGTCCTAACACATTAGCACTTATCTCCTCACTTTTATCATCATTGCTAAAAGATAATAGATAAAAAGTATAATCTTCAATAATATTACTTCGTAAATATTCAATGGCACACAAAACCTGAAAAGGAGATCTACAGATTATTGCTAGTTCATTGTTTTCTTTCCTTAAAAACATATTTAAACATCTTTATATAGTATAAATCAAAATAGAATACACTAAAATCAATCATATTTCCTTTCCATACTATTATATACCAAAATATACATTTTCTTAAAGCCACAAATGCTCCTGCAGTAAACAATTCATCCTTTTTCTATATTCTATAATTACAAGAACACACTTTAACATAATTGCAACACTCCAAGACATCACAAATTAAAAAAAGGTTTCTAAACCATTTTCTCCATTTGAATTGCATTTTTGTTAATGATAAAACTTTAAGACCTTGAATATATAACTTTTATATCCCCACATAAACAAACAAGTCAGTATAAAAAAAACAGGAATTTTAATCCATAAATTCATTTCTCCACCAAATACATATTGATAAACCGCCATTAAAAGCAGCAATAAAAAGAAAGGTTTGATAAAGCGTATACTTTGTGGAACATAAGTTTTAAGAACATATCTATTTATCAAATATGCCACAGCATATAAAATAAAATAAGAAATGCAGAATGAGAGTGCTACACCTAAAATATAGAAGCGGTCAATCAGCAGGTGATTCAACAAAATGTTACTGATACCACTAATTAAAATGGCTACAGCATTCCATATAGTACGCTTGGCAAAACCAGTACTTCGTAGATATACATAAGACCATTGATAGAAAACATAGCCAATTATTAATATAGGCAGCAAATACATACCGCTCAAGAACTCAGGACGTGCCATGATTAATGCTATTTCATTGCCAAACATAGTCAATCCCATTGCACCAATTAATGTGGCTCGCCAAATTAAATCATAATCCTTATCTATGCTTTTATAATCTTTGTTGGTCATATACTGAAGATAATATGGATTCCATGCATTATGACCTACTGAAATAAGAATCATCATTAATGCTCCAACGTTTGACACAAAGCTATAAAGACCGGCAGCATCAAAGCCACCATGTGTACTCATAAAGATTCGTCCAAATTGAGCCAATATAATCCCACTTAACGTATAGGGAATATATGGCAAAGAATAGCTAAGCAAATATTTGACGTGTTCCCGATTAATTTTAGATTTAACGTAAAAAGGTCGAATTTGTCGTGTAAGATAAGTCGCTAACAATATCATTGCAGCAATTGTACCCCATATATAACCATAGTAACGCTCAGTCTCCATACATAACATAAATATCACCGATAGACAGAAAGCCAGATAGCTCTGCACGGAAGATACTATCGCAACCTTTTTGCTCCTCAATAAAGGCTGGTATATCTGTATAAAGATTGAGTTAATGATACTATACGTAGCTACAGGAATCATACATAATGTCAAGACTTTGCTAAAAGACAATTCTTCTGCCAACCACGGATTCAACATCGCCATGATGAGCGACATTAAAAGCCAAACGCCAGATGATATTTTTATGGATGTACTACAAAACTCTTTAAAATCCTGTTCGTTTTTGGCATCATAATAATAGCGCGATATAGCAACCTCTGTATTTAGAGTCAATAACACCTGTACAATTCCAACAGTAGACATAAAGACATTTATTATTCCATATTCATATACAGAAAGTAGCCTTGTATAGACGGGTATTGAAATAAAAACCAGTGCCTTAGTTGCCATTGTGGCAAACAAATAATTAGTAGAGTGCTTTGCTAACGCTTTAAAATCAGACATGGCATTATTCTATTATTTTCTCTCTTAAGAGTTTATCGATTTTAATATTCATTTCAATTAGTTCAGTTTGCTCTAACCATGATTTTCTACCTGACATAATCCAACGTATCTTACGAATGGCTCTCCCTATAAAAGTAATGTGATTAGATTTAAGATATGAATTCACCCACTGTTTCACAATTCTACGGTTCTCTCCTTTATATTGGCTGACATGTGTATCCAATTCATTTTGCAAGTTATCGTCTTTAGCTAACTCAGTCAATGAGATTGACGGTACTTCCTGCCCCCAATGCGAACGCGTTGTTAGGACCTCACGATAATTGAGGACATTAGAAGAAACATAGATAGTTCCACTCACAGTAGCCTCACATGCCAAAGTCATCTCAATAAAGTTTCCGTTTTTAGGATTGTTACGCTTCAACTTTTTGAATGCCTCGCAAATTACATCCTGCCGAAATAGAGACCAAAGTACATTTTGGTAATGACTACCAAATATTTGGGCGTTCTCCATCTTATCCTGTGATAAATCATATCCTCTCAGTAAATTAGCTGTAGGTTGTATATACCATTTCCCATCATAAGGCTCATTGAAACAAACCTGTACTCCTACAGACAATGAGATATTTCCGTCTGCCAGCATCTTTGATTTGCATTCATTGAGAGTGTCCATATCTAGAAAATCATCATCGGGAGTAAGAATTACCAATTTGGAGTACACTTTATTAAGTGTACTCAGCACTTTTTCGTAAAATCCACAGCCGGGCATCCATAGATAAGAAATATTGACTGGCATCTGTTTGTTATACTCAAACTTGTTAGAAGTGGAGTCACAGATATATACCTCATAACCACAGTCTGCATAGTACTTAATTTTGGAACCAAGGTAATCATGTCGATTGTGGGTGGGCAAAATAATTACTAAATCTTGCATTTATTGACAAATTGGTTATTTTATACTCAAGCCGCTATACAAAGCTTGATCACTCCAAAGATAGTCCCATTCACCGAATCGACCAATGGTCTCAATACCTATTGACGCTAGATAATTTCTAACGATTTTGCGAGCTTCATATATATTATGGTCAAAAATGACATTAGCATAAGGCTCGAAGCGTACATCTATAAAAAGAATATCTTCTTTACGAATGACACCTTGCTCTATCAGCTTATCAACAGAACCTGCTAGTAATTCTTCCTTAGTATATTTATCTTTTTCACAATAGATTTCCAACTGTAAGGAAGAACATCCTTCAGGAGCATTATCTGGAGATTTCAAAGAAGGCGAATACACACGTGCCGGAAGAATATCTTCGTCATAAATGTACCACCACAAATAAGGCGGAATATTGGTTCCTTTTAATCCTATAGACACTTGATAGCCAGAAGTGGCTTTTAACTTTTCGGCTGCTTCTCTCACATTTCCAGGAACACTTTCAAGCATAGACACAATCTTTGGCAAAGGAAGACTACTAATAAGTCGATCGTATGAAAAACTGATATTACCGGATGGAGTTGTACATTTTATTGTTTGGGTCTCTATATTTATAGAACTAACCTCTGCATTTGTATGCAAGTCTATATCTTTGACTAGCTCATTAAAGAAAGATTTAAAACCACCCTTTTTAGGATAACGCATGTTCTTACTATAATAAGTAATAGGGGTATCAGGACTTTTGCAGCCAGTTTCAACTTCCTCTATTGTTGGTTGATATAATCTGCATCCTCTTTTGCTTCCCATCCACTTGGTTTCTAATTCTCTTGCTTCATGCATCCAATATTTACGCGCATATTTCAAAGGAAAATGTTCGGCAAAATAATTACCAAATTGTAATCTAAGCCACTCTTCGAAATTTTCAACAGAACTTGTATCAACATTTTTAGGTCTTTTCTTAAAATCATCTACAATAAGGCGCTTTTCTTCTTCACTTAATGGATATAAATTGTTTTGAGCAGGATGCTTTATCCAAATGCCATTATAAATATTAAATGGGTTAGATTGATGAATATACATATCTGTTGACTTCTTGAAAATATTGAAGACATCATCAATTTGGGTAAAATCAAAATGTACAAATCTGTCAAAGCGGAAACCAGCTATCATAAAGTTACCACATAATCCACCATAAGTTTCATCCTTTTCTAAAACTATCGGATTATACCCTTTCTGCTTTAATGAATAGTTTGCACCGAGGCCAGCAGCACCGGCACCTAATATTACAATCTGTTTTTCCATCTTATTCTATTGGTTCGTTCTTTGCAATAAATTCCTTAAGACTTTGAAGCTTTGAATCTTTTTCTGATGTCAAAATTTCCGTATCAATTAAATTAAATGGCCATTCAATATTAATATCAGGATCATCAAATTTAATACCACTATCAAACTCTGGCGCATACTTATTTGTGCATCTATACGAGAAAATAGAATCATCTTCCAAAGCAAGAAAACCATGCGCAAAGCCTTCTGGAATATATAATACGTCATGGTTGAATTCTGAAAGAATAAATCCTTCCCATTTTCCAAAAGTAGTTGAATCAAAACGAAGATCCACTGCTACATCAAAAACCGCTCCTTTAGTAACTCTTATCAGTTTCCCCTGAGAGAATTTTTGTTGAAAATGGAGTCCACGAATAGTACCTTTCTTAGATTTTGATTCGTTACATTCGTAAAATAATATGGGCAAGCCATTTTGTTCATATACTGATTTCTCAAAATCTTTGATAAAATAGCCTCTCTGATCTTCAAAGACGTGTGGATGTATTAAAGTGAGTCCCTCAATAGAGGTTTTTTGTATTGATATTGCCATTTTTGTTATATTATAATTTCATCCAATTAATAGTATTTAAGACACCTTGATCAAAAGAAATGCGAGGCATATAGCCGGTATCTTCAATCAGTGCTGAAGCATCAAACCATTCTAAATCATATTTTAGTCCATCGTCTGCACGAGCACCGATTTTAATAGCATCTGGATTTCCGCAAAGTTCGCCTATCCTGATTAGATAGTCTTTGAGTATTTTCGGATTTCCACTGCCTAAATAATAGCATGTTCTTTTTACATCTTTTTCTCCTAAAAGATACGCAGCATAAACAAGATCTTCAATATACAGCAAATCATAGGGTTGTTGGGCAGTACCAAAAATTGCATTTCTACCTTCAAGGATTTCCTTAATGGTATAGCCAACTATATTTCCATTAATACTATAAGGTCCATATAGATTTGAGAATTGCATCCATACAAATTCTAGATTCAATCTATTTGTTAAGATCTCAAGCATACAGTGAGTAGTATGTTTAGCTATGCCATAAATTATATTATCAGATTTCACAGGTAATACTAATGTTTGAGAAGCTATTTTTTCAGTAATTGTACCTGCTACGAGAATTTTCTTGCAATTCAACTTTTTTGCAACAATAACTGCATCGCATGCGTATTTTGCATTCATAAGCTGCAAGTTATAATCAGCTCTACCTGAACCGCCTGCTGATATCCATGCCAGATGATAGAAAGCATCGAAACCTCTATCAGGAATAATCGTATCCAAGTTTATCATGTTCGACAAATTACAATACACAATAGATACTCCGGATAATGATGTCAACATATCTATTTTTTCATTAGTGTCTTTGACGATAGCGATTACTTTGATGCTATACTTCATCAATTCTTTAATTAGCCAATAACCAACAAATCCATTGGCTCCTGTAACAATTACTTTTTGCATAATAAAAATTCGTTTATTTCATTATCCATGCAGGTACGTATATCTTTATGTTCAATCCAGCATTTACTCCATTCAATTACTTTAGCAATTGCTGTATCCAAATTCCAACGAGGTGTCCAATTAAATGTTGCTTTTAATTTAGAGCAGTCCAATTTGAGAAAATTCGCTTCATGAGGACCTCCATCGTATTGATTTACCCATTTTATACCATCTCCCCATTTTCTCACAAATAAATCAACGAGAGCACCTGTCTGAAAACAATCGACATCATCAGGTCCCACATTGTAATATCCAGCAAATGCCTTATCTTCATATTGTTTGGCTGCAATCATTAAGTAAGCATATAGTGGCTCTAGGACATGTTGATATGGACGCGTTGAAAAAGGGTTACGCACAATGATATCATGCTTTTCAATAGCTGCTTTTACGCAATCAGGTATGATCCTATCATTTGCAAAATCACCTCCTCCAATCACATTACCGGCTCTTGCTGTAGAAATTGCAACTTTATCATCGTTGAAAAAACTATTCTTATAGGAATGTGTTACTAACTCTGAACATGATTTTGAGTTGGAATAGGGATCATATCCATCTAACTCTTCATTCTCTCGATAGCCCCACACCCATTCCTTATTCAAATATACCTTATCAGTTGTTACATTCAAAAATGACTTAACACTATTACTGCTTCTAACACATTCAAGTATATTCACCGTCCCCATCACATTGGTTTCGTAAGTATATACGGGGTCTTTATAACTATCTCTTACTATAGGCTGAGCAGCAAGATGAAAGACAAATTCAGGTTGTACAAATTCAAATACTTTTTTCAGTGAACTTATATCACGAATATCGCCAATTATTGAAGTTATATCTTGTTTGATTTCAGCTATTTCAAATAATGAAGGAAATGTGGGAGGATTAAGGGCGTATCCTGTTACCTTAGCTCCTGCTAAAGTTAGCATTTTGCACAGCCATGCTCCTTTAAATCCCGTGTGACCGGTTACAAGAACCGATTTACCTTTATAGAAATTCAATATATCCATAATTATTCATTATAAGGGTTATTGGGAATTGCCCTGTCCCATTTCTTCCAAGGTGCAGTTCCATTTGCTAAAAGTTTCTCAAGAGTGGCTTTTTCACGGATGTTATCCATGCACTGCCAAAAGCCTGTGTGAACATAAGACATTAATTCGCCTTCTTCAACCAATTTCATCAGTGGAGTTTGTTCGAAAACACACGTATCATCCGATAGATAATTAAAAATTTCAGGTTCTAGCACCATATATCCAGCGTTTATCGGTGCACCATCTTTTACGTTCTTTTCTCGGAATGCTTTCACGGCATTATCACCACCAATATCTAATACTCCTTTTTCTTGCATTTGTTTTACAGCCGTTAATGTTGCAATCTTGCCTTGCTGTTTATGGAATTGAATTAATTTATTAATATCCACATCACAGACTCCATCACCATATGTCATTAAGAAAGGCTCATCCTGTACATACTCTTGTATGCGTTTTATCCGTCCACCTGTCATTGTGTTGTATCCTGTATCTACAACGGTTACTTGCCAATTTTCAAGAAGACTATGGTGTACGGTCATTTCATTCTTTCCATTTCGGAAATCAAAAGTAACATCACTATGATGAAGGAAATAGTGTGCAAACCATTCTTTGATATATTCCTGCTTGTAACCTGCACATATTATGAATTCATTATGTCCGTAATAAGCATATTCTTTCATTATGTGCCATAAAATTGGCATTCCACCTATTTCAATCATGGGTTTAGGCTTAAACACGCTTTCTTCTGATATTCGTGATCCAAAACCACCTGCAAGAAGTACTACTTTCATGTTATAAGTTTATTTATTTTTTGATAAAAACATTATCTTACTAAAAATCCCCCCTCTAATTCTATCCAGTATTATTGCGATAGCAGATAATAAAAAGATAAAAGACAAACCTAAAATTATACTAATTTCCATAATTGATGCCCATAATGTATATATTCCATAACCTAATCCCTCAGACAACAGATATATTGAAAATACATTTTTAGAAAGGCTATTAAGACTTTGATTACAAAATGGATGAAAGTTTAAGAACAGAAGTAAGAGTGAAACACTTTGTATATATATTAATGGATTCCTGTATTGAAGAAACAACTGAAGAGCAGTCGAAATGCTTTTTTCATTAACTATGGCAATTACAAAACTCATCAAAACTAGAATTAGAGTTGTTGAAATAATAAATACAGATAATATGTATTTTGATTTAATTTTACTCTTATCGATCCGTCTTAAATAAGCACCTAATAAATATATAAAAATAAAATTCTGTAGATTCTCCCCTATATTTGCTGGTCTAAGATAAGGGCCAATTGTATTTATACAAAAATATAATATGAGCGTGTACAATAATTGCTTTCTACTAACTCTTTCAAGTGCTATTTCAATAAATGGAGCAAGTAACATCAGCAAAAAATAAGCGGTGAGAAACCACCATCTACCTGTTGATATAGGGAATATTACCCCAACGATATTTATATGAGAAAAATAATCCGAATAAATAGAAGTAATAAAGTAAGTAATAAAACTAAAAAATAAGGCTTGAAATGCGAAAACACACTATTCCACTTAAATTTAATTCCAAAATAGCCTGAAATCAATACGTAAGTATTAACAGCTGGTATCGTTAGTGAAACTAAAAGAGATAGTAAAAATGAATGGTCTGAAACATTATTTAAAGGATGTGTATTATGTGAGAAGTAACCATATCCATGAACTGCAAGATGCAAGAAACAGACCATGAGCATCAACAAAATTCTTAAAATCTCAATGTTTGTATTTCGCTTTCCTGTACCTTTTATCTTAGTTTGCTGAGCGGGACTATATATAGAATTTCGCAAGAAAAAACAGGTTGATAAATCCTTAGTACTCATTACTTTATACATTATTCTTCTACTATTTTTTTATAAATAGCATTTACATGTTTCACATGTTCTTCCACCATACAGAACCGTCCATAATCTCCCTCTACAAACGCCTTAGTCTGTAAATAAAAACCAGGTTTAAAATCTATATCCAATTGATTATCTATTTCAACAGGCTTGATAGCCACACTACCTTTTTCCTGGATCTGAAGAGTTTCCATCGGTTTAAAATACAAACGATGCTTTGTGGTCAATACTTCTACCACCCAACGACCGGGAGCATTCCAGTTAGCTTGATACGAGAATAGAGCCCCCTTGTTAGTGATACCTGCTCCTGAAAATACAGCAGGTTTATGCCATGACAATTCCCCTGCACTAAAACAAGAAATTTCTTGGGGTTCGCCTCCTAGGAAAAAAGCAAGATCTACTACATGAGAAGAATTGGCGAAGAACCAATTATCGAAGATATTATGCGAATAATCCAATGTTTCAATTACATGCCCCCACTCAGTAAACTCAAAATTAAAAGAGGTTATTCCACCATCTTCTTTAATAATCTTCTCAGCAGCCAATACGCTGGAATAGAAGCGACGGTTGTATGCGAGAAGAACATGAGCATTTTTAGCTTGTGCTAACTGAACTACGGGTGTAATTTCTTCGGGACGGCAAAATCCAGGTTTTTCCACCAAAATATCTTTTATACCAAAGTTCAGCAAACTTACAGTGACTTCAGCCAACTGATCTACATTTGTAGCTACAATAACCTTTTGAGGAGTAGTTGGAGAAGCCGCCAGGTAATTATTTAATCCACCAGAAACTACCTCTTTAGCTCCGGCCTCAATAAACTCGTCTGCATTCTTACCACTACGTCCTACTGCTATAAATTCATGTTCCAATTGATCCAAGATCTTTGCATATTCCAATGCAATGGTTCCTGTTCCTATAATCCAAATCATATAATTACATCTTATATTTATTATGTGATAGGGCATCTGTCATGCATATCGCCCGTCACTTTATTATAAACACCCAGTATACCTTTTAGAAATACTTTATGATAGTTTGACGATTCGGCATAAGTAGTAAGTTTGCAATTACCATTTAACAGAATTTCATCAGCTACAACACCAGTCAATTGACTCTGATATTTTATATGAACGGGCTGTTTATTACCATCAACAGACATAAATCCTTCCGGCTCATTAATAATAATATGATGAGAGCCATTGATAATAGTCATCTGATGCTGAACAGTATCATCATCCACACAAGTCAGTCGTAAGGTACTTCCATTGGGAGTTGATACATTTACGATGCCATCAAATTCTATATATCCATTACGCCTGCTATCCTTAACCTGAGGTATAATTCCAGAAAAATCAGCGATATAGGCTTTTTCTCCTGACAGCATCATAAATATGTCTATCATGTGTATAGAATTGCAACATAATCCCCAATTAGAATCAGCATATTCCATAACAAGAGGCTTTTGCTTATCTATCATTGAATCGATTTCTGCATAAAAGCCAAATAGACGTCGCGGACAGTTTACCCATGCGTTGACGTGATTGATCTGCAACAACTGTGCGGCTTCATCATAATCAGCCAGTCCTGTAAACAAAAATTTTTCTAAAATGATATTGACCACTTTCACTTTTGCAAGTAAACTTTTTAAAATCGTTAATCGTGGTTTTGAACTAGTAGCTATGACTACCAGATCTAATTCAGCAGGCAATTGATCGATAAGTTGTATGTAATAAATAGTTTGATTACTGTTCACTTCACCTTCTTCATAACGTTGTTGCGCTATTTGAAGTGAATTTGGATTATTATCAACCACCCAAATATCAGATTTTAGTTTGGACAATTTGAGTCCTTGCAAATGACGGCTACCCAATTGTCCGGCACCAATAACTGCAATTTTATACATTGTATATTGTATTTCAAATTTATTTCAAATGTTTCACCATCTCCCTTGCCCTAGCCAATTCATCATGCTGACCAATATCCAGCCAATATCCACTAATAGGATAGCGAATCACCTTGTATCCCTGTTCTATGAGTTTATCCATGAAGTCAGTGGCATTAAAGAAGATATCATCAGGAATAAGGTCAAGCAATTTGCGTTTGATAAGGTATATACCGGCGTTTGCATAATAACTGATGGTAGGTTTCTCGGTAACGCCCTTGATTTCTCGTCCTTTGAGATTGAACACACCGTATGGCACCTTCACTACGTAGGGCACAGCTGCCACACTCATGTCAGCATCATGCTGACAGAAATGAAGGAAAAAATCCTCAAAATCAATATTCGTAAAGAGGTCTGAGTTCATTACCAGCACCGTATCATTGTAAAAAGTTTCCACGAACTTGATACTGCCAATGGTACCTAGATATTTCGGTTCACGCACAGTAACTATCTTCACCCCATCACGTTCCTCCCGGAAATGTTCCTCAATCTGGTCGCCAAGATAGTTAACCGTTACAGATATATGATTCAAACCGTATGAAAGCAAACGATCAATATTATAATCAATGATACACTTGTCACCTACCTTAATTAGGGGCTTAGGAGTTTTCTCCGTTAACGGACGAAGGCGTTCCCCCTTACCACCGGCCATTAATACAGCATCAATTGGCAATTTAGTTACATAATGTTCCAAATTGATGATTTCGCAAATATGATTTTCTTCATCAAGTATGGGTACCAAACGCATCCTTAAATCACGTTGGTGGTGAATATCCTCCACTCTATCGTTCACTCCGCGACGTAAAAAGTTAAAATTACGATGCATGGCCTCACTAATAGGAGCATCCACATCTATACCTTTAATCAAGGCACGACGCACATCACCATCGGTAAGGGTACCTTGCATCCTTTTGTTCTCATCTACCACAAAGAGCACCAGTGGTTCATTGTGAATCTCATTGATGCAGCGAATGGCATCAATAATAGAGAAAGATTGGAGAATAATATGAGAGCAATTCATATAAATTAATTTTCAATAAGATGACTACTGATTACCTTTTCCGCCATATACCAGTCAAACATACTATCAATATCTATTGAATGAAGATCATCCATAACATATTTACGTATTCTATTGAGTTTGGACAAACCTACTTCTTTAAGGCGAGTGCTATTAATCACATAAATAGAACCGTTAAACTCCCATACCTTAGGTGCATCCTGACGCCGTTCAATAGTACCATCCCCTTTGCTGATGACCAATAAGCCTTCAGCATCCTCCTCAAAACTATTATAATATGGATTAGTTGCCGCTTCTTTCACCGAAACAAGCATATCTATGTCAGAAGTATACAAAGCCACAGCCTCCTTCAATGATTTAGTCTCACGAAAAGGAGAAGTGGGTTGCAACAAAACTACTACATCATATTTACGACCTTGTTTCTCATAAAACTCCAAAGCATGGAGCAGTACTCCATTTGTTCCTGCACAATCTGTAGCCAACTCTGCAGGGCGTTTAAAATGAACTTTCAAGCCATAATCCTCTACAACCTTGATAATGACATCATCATCAGTAGAAACACAAATATTCTCATCGGTGGTAAGCTGACGAGCCGCATCAATGCTATAGCATATCAACGGTTTTCCATTTAATTCCTTAACATTCTTGTGAGGTATTCCTTTACTTCCACCACGTGCAGGAATTATTACAAGTATATTCATTACTATTGTCTATTTTTAAATGATAATAGGTTCGTCTATAGCATAATTGCAGGTAGCTATACGCCCGTTTACCAAATCCCATAAAGAAGCTTTCAAACCAACGGTACTGCGTTTCACAGTCATATTATCCGCCGAGAGCACCTCACCTTCCTTTATTGGTGTAGCCGCCACAATACGTTTGAGCACTACTTCTGAAATTTGTTTCTCACTCTCATTAGGCTGTTTGATGCCATCACCTAAAGCTTGTTCTATATGACGGATGGCGACAACCATTTGTTTGAGTTCCTCGGGATTGAGGGAGGCTTTGTGGTCAGGACCGTCCATTTCCTTATCAAGCGTAAAATGTTTCTCTATGATTTCAGCTCCCATTGCTACAGCTGCAACAGGTACTTCCACACCCATTGTATGGTCTGAATAACCTACGGAACAATGAAATGCATCCTTAAGAGTTTGTATAGCCCGAAGATTTACTTCATGCATGGGACATGGATAGTTAGTAGTACAATGAAGTAAAGAAACACTTTTAGCTCCTGCTTCTATCAAGGTGCGATATGCTATCTCTACATCACCGAGATACGACATTCCTGTAGAAAGGACAACATCAATATGTCTGCTACCAACAAGACGAAGAAAAGGAATATTGGTAACATCTCCCGATCCCAGCTTGATGAAAGGCAAATTAAAATTACAAAGAAAGTCTAGACTATCTATTTCATCAGGAGTAGAAAGGAACTGGATACCTATCTCATCACAATGATTTTTCACTACTTCAAAATTATCATAGCTCAATTCAAGTTCTTTCAACATCTTAAACTGTGATTTGGTCTTATCGGATATGTTATTCTCCTGATAAACAGCTAATTCAGCATTCCGAGTAACAATCTTCTCTGTTTTCCATGTCTGAAATTTCACGGCATCAGCTCCCGCATCTTTGGCGGCATTACAGAGCTGAAGAGCCAAATCCAACCGACCATTGTGATTCACTCCGGCTTCGGCTATTATATAAACGTGATTAATCATGATAATCTCTTAAAAGGTCAACTTCCTTAGTTATGACTACATCATCATACATCAACATGAGCACACCTTCATCATAATCACCAATGCGAACTTCATTGGTAACACCATTAATGTTATTGATGATCAGTTTAAAGAAATCAACTCCAGCACCATACGCATGCAAATAGGCTCCGCCAAAACGAGGATTTATTTCAGACAGATAGTACTCTCCATCTCTAAAAAAGAAATCCATATCGATTGCTCCAGCAAAGTCGAAAAGATGCATAAAAGACTGCACGAAGTCAAACAAACGCTGGTCTTTGAATGAAATAGTTTTACTGGCCCCACCGATACGAGTTTCAATTTTCTTTTTTGAAAAAATAGAAACCACTTCCTTTGAATAATAATCAATATAAGCATCTGCATCGCAATCACCTTGCATAAACTCCTGAATGATATAATCGAAAGCATTCTCAGCATAATAGTTTTCCAAATCCTGCATGGTATTGACCTTATGCGCTCCAACACTACCACTACCTGTACGTGGTTTGATGAAAACAGGAAATTGAATTTCACCTTTGAAGTATGCAGCTTTGAAATCATCTAATTCATGGAAAGTAAGCGGTGTATTAACACCATGATTTTTTAAATACAGGTACATACTGTACTTATCAAAGCACAAATCAGCAGTTTGCTTAGAAGGACAAAGAGGAAGAACACCAATTTCTTCAAACTTCTTTTTATTTGATGCTAAAAGATCTATTTCAGGGTCGATTAAAGTAAAAATAGCTTTAATATCTTCTTTCTTACAAATACCAAGTACTTCTTGAATATAATTTGGATGTGTAATTTTAGGAACTACATATTGCTTGTTTGCGAAAAATATTGCTGGGGCTACCGACCAGTTATCTGTAGCAACCACATTACCACTATCACCGATAGTCTTACGCATATCTATCATTAAACGCCCTCTACGGCCCGCATTACAACACAGAATATTATTCATAACTATAAAGTTTATTGTTATTGCTTTAAATCATTGACAGTCCATTCCTCTCTAATTATCTCATAACCATTTAAAGTTTTCAAATAAACTCTAGGAAAAAATCGAATGAACAGTGGTGATAAAGTCATAGTGTATGCACCGACATTTTGGTAAAGTATTCTATCACCGACATTTAGTAATGGCTGATTTTGAAGTGTAAAAAGCTTGTCATACTCCAAACAACTACATCCTACAACCATTTGTGAATCAATGAACACTTTTTCCTCTTGCTTTCTGATGAAAGATTTAAAATAGTCTTTTTTCAGGAAAAAAGGGTCCACATCATTACGAGAACCATCAGTTACTATAATTTGAGAGTCACCTATTTTTTTTGTATCAATGATCTCCGATAAAAAACTAAAAGGTGAAGCAACTATTGCATTTCCTGGTTCCACTATGACTTTCATTTTAGAAACATCAATCCCTTCCTCTAACAAACTTGAATAGATAGTGTCCACATATTCTTTATAAGTAGGTGCATTAGGCTTGTCACCAAAATAACCACCACCAACATCAATATAATCAAGTTCTAGACCTAATGAATTAATGATCCGAATAGCATATTTGCAAATATTCCTATAAACATTTAAAGAACGAGTCAATGAAGTACGATGCAGATGCAAACCTCCAAGTTTTACATTTTTGCATAATTGAATTTTATTTATTGCTTCTTCCAGTTCTCCATTTTCAAACGAAAAACCAAATCTGCTATCCGATTCGCCCTCTTTAGCATCTTCTGGCGAAATCTTCCCTAAATTCAAATTGACACGAATGCCGACCTTATAAGAATGCTGTTTGTTCAAATCATTCAACCATTCTATTTCACGTTTTGTATCTATATTTACATATGCACCATTCTTTATTGCATCTAAAAAAGTCTCCTTATCTTTAGCTGGACCATTATATACAATATGGCTCTTCTCAAAACCAACTTGCAAAGCTAATGCATACTCTGTATAAGATACTACTTCAGCATAGCATCCCAACTCATTAAGCATGTGCAACATATAAGGAAGTGAATTCGTCTTAATTGAGTATCCAATGCAATGGTTTGAAAAGCGACTGTTCAAAGCTCTTTTAAATTCCAAAACATTAGATACCAACTTATCCGAATCCAAAATAAAACAAGGTGTTTTTAGATTACTTAACTGCATTAAAATACATTTTTATCTGTTCTACAATACGTTTGGAAGCATTGCCATCACCATAAGGATTATCAATATACTTTAACATTTGCTGAAATTCGTCTGTTTCAATTTTCTTTAAAGACTGAATAATAGACTCAGAACAATTATCGCAACAAATAATGTTAGATGTCATATATCTGCCTTCTTGACGATGTCCTATATTAATCGTAGGCAACTTCCAATAACCCGTTTCATATACTCCACTGGACGAATTACCTATCATACAATATAACTGAGGAAGAAGGCTGACATAACACTTCTGTCCTAACGAGGTAAACAAATGAAAACAAGGCTTATTGCATACATAATCATTTAAAAGTTGATTAATATCCGAACCATATAAATCTGTATTAGACTTAGAAACTAGTATTTCATAGTCATCACCTAACGACTGGAGCACATGGAGTAAACTATTTACATCGAAAAGATTCTTCTCACGGCTTTCTTTAGTTACCGGATGGTAAGTCATCAATATCCATTTTTTACCTAAATCAATATTTAAAGACTCTGCTAATTCATTCCTTGACAAAAGCGACAAACGTAAAAAATTATCTAAATTGGTCTCACCTACAACAAAAACATTCTTCATAGTTCCAATCATCCTACCAATACGGGCTGCAGAAGTTTGAGTACCCGGAAAGTGGAGTGTAGACATCATTGTAACAGCATTGCGCACTTCATTGTCAATAGCTCCTTCAGTGATGTCACCTCCTGAAATATGAGCTATCGGAATACGCATCACCAAAGCAGTACCAACTATGGGAAGCAACTCATATCTGTCGCCTAAGACAACAATCATATCAGGCTGAAGATGCAGAAAAGCATCGCTCATCCCAATACTGCACATCCCCATAGATTTCGCTATACCAGAAGCACAATCCGAGGACAACAACATATCGACTTTAGCATCAATATCATATCCGTCCTCCTCAATACAACGATAAGTCAACCCCTGTTCGGGAGACAGGTGTCCGCCTGTAACGATAAGCTGCAACTGTAACTCAGTAGCATGATGTATCTCATCTATCACCCAACGTAGCAGTCCATACTCTGAACGTGCACCAGTGACAACTGCGATTTTTTTCATTTATCTAATCTTACACTACTAGGAATATTCACCACCCGGTCAGCCAGCCACTCGGTATTCTCCAGCCCGTCCGTTTCGCAATGCTCGAACATGGGCAGTCGATTCATCAGTTCCCAAACGGGACGGGTCATCACACCATGATCATTTGTGTACTCCAAAAAATCAAGTTGAGCCGCCTTATCCTTTAGTACCACCGCATTGAGCCAATAATTCGATTTGCAATCAGCAGGTTCAGTAAAAAAAGTAATATCTTCCTTACCCTTGAAAAACTCAGCATAGCAGGCTGCTGTTTCACGCTTATCTGCCACATAGCGGTCTAGATTCTCCAACTGGGCACAACCTAGAGCGGCATTGATATTCGGCATCCGGTAATTATAACCAATATGGTCATGACGAAACTCCCAACGATGAGGTATCTTAGCCTGGGTAGTAAGGTGCTTGGCGTATGCGCCCAGTTCTTCATCCTGGAAAAGCAACATGCCTCCACCACCTGTAGTGATGGTTTTGTTTCCATTAAAGCTAATAGCACCCACCTTTCCGAATGTACCGGTATGGCGGCCTTTATAAA
>OGPK01001409.1_pt1 | contig 18434 bp, 10 predicted proteins | sample 1552921 | NCBI WGS metagenome assembly OGPK01 (sample SAMEA2580264, study PRJEB22360) | human gut metagenome | biome: human gut; feature: human-associated habitat; material: faeces | place: Denmark | collected 2008/2010 | reverse complement strand
CTCAGAGAAGATATAGCGTTCATCCGGCTCGCTTTTTGGAGACGATTCCTTATGCTCGTCGTAGACGTGCTTCCAGTGCTCTTTCGTCAGCTTATTATGTCGAATACACAGCAGAGCGGTGTCATCATCGCTCCAGAATTCCAGTTCGACATCAAACGGCTGGATGGTGTCGCTGATATTCATAGGGGTTCTCCTTTTTTGCTTGGCTTGTTCGGCCTTTTTGTGTGAACAATTCCAGTATACCACATGATTGGATGAAAAACAAAGGCGACCAGTCCTAAAAGACCGTCACCCTAAAAAGCCTCTCAATCAGTCATGAAAATCGACAAACCAGACACGAGCGGAAGAATCATTCCCCAGCCTCTCAAACAGAGCATCCCTTGACACGGGGAACCACACCCCACCTTCGTAACCGTCATTGTCGCAGACAACGCTCACATTGCAGTCCAACAGCTCTCTGACCTCGGAATCACCGTCGCTGTAACGTTCTTTGAGTTCGCCGCGGGTGATTCCCTGAAGCCCGCCTACCATTTCCTCCCAACGACCGCCGAACTCATACCAGTCGTAGAACGAATCGTCGTTGAAAGTAGATACCACATCGCCGTCTTCGTTCAGACTGTACCCACAGTATTCGGCATAGGCTTCGAGCGCTTCTTCATCATTCAATGCCAGTCGGCGTTCCGCTTTCCCGAAGGCTTCGCTCGTTCTGTCGTGCTGGTTTTCGCCCTCGCGTTCAATTAGACGCCTGTCGTTCTCTCGATTGTCCTTCAGGAATTCGTCCCGCGTGTAGAGGACGTATTCCTCGACTTCCTCGTATTCGCTGTATGGGTCGATGATGGCTTCGGCTTCGCTGGTGTTGTTGCCTCCGATGACTGCGCCTAGGAAGTGCATTTTTTCTCCTTGTTTTTTGGTGGGGTCGTCAAACCTTTTGTTTGTGTGAACAATTCCAGTATACATCATAGAAAAGGAAAACGCGCCAGCATAACAAAAGAGATAGAAAGGCATGATTGCCGCCATTGTTAAAAGCCGTCGGGAACGGTTTCCATGCTTTCGGGAAAAACGTTTGTGTTTCCGTTCGTTCTGACGTGGTTGCCACGGTATCGTGGTTCAGAAAAAATGTATGGTAGCACCCAAAAAGACAAGGTTTTCAGATAGCTTTCCCCAAAACAACAAAAAAGCCGGAAGCTTGAGGTTTTTTTCCTTTGGCTTCCGGCTTTTTCTGTTTTAGTCGTTGTGGTCTTCCGTTGACCCGTAGACTGCTTCTTTCATATCCATTGGGTGCGCGTATTCGTAGGTGCTGATTTTCACGTAGGGTTCGCCGTCATTGTCTACGAGGACGCGATGGCTGTCAGGTTTGCCCGCGAACCGGTTTTCGCTGGTCACGTCGGGGTAGACGGTGCATCCGGCGATGTCGTTGGGGCTTCCATCATAATTCTTGCGGAGTGGGCGGATTTGCACGGTCTTGCCACTGGGGCTGACCTTGACCACTTCGTAGTAGCTGTTGAGAATCATGTCGTAGCCGTAGACGGAGTGGAGCACGTCTCCCACTTTGAGGGTTCCCACCGCCTTGGTGTTGTCCTTGCGGGATTCTTCGCCTTTGATTTTGAAGTCTTCGAGCGTGTAACCGTTATAATCCATGACTTTTTGGCGGAAGTTTTCAAGCCCACGCATGGTCTTCCAAGTACGACGGTAGGTGCCTTGGTAGGTGCGTTCGCCTTGGCTGTTCTTAGTCCAAAGTTCAAGGCTGAGCATTTTGGTTCTCCTTTTTGTTTGCAGTCTTCGCTTGTGTGAACAATTCCAGTATACCACATGCGAGAACAACCAAAAATAACGAATCGCACACAGCGCAAAACACTGCACATAAAAACATTGCATTCCACTTACAAACAACATACAATGTGAACATCTTTCCAAAAGGAGTAAAATGAGCGGAACAACAACAAACGTAAACATTCGCATGAACACCGAACTGAAAAAACAGGCGGAAACCCTTTTCGGGGAACTAGGAATGAACCTGACCACGGCATTCAATATCTTCGTCCGGCAATCCCTACGTCAAGGAGGAATCCCGTTCACAGTCTCCTTAAACGAACCAAACAAAGAAACAATGGACGCCATGCTGGAGGCAAAACGGATTTCAAAAGATGAGAACGTGAAAGGCTACCGTGATTTGGAAGCTCTGTTCAAGGATTTGAACGCATGAGCGAAACCAAATACAAAGTCAAGACCACTTCTAGATTCAAGAGGGATTTCAAGTTGGCGAAACGGAGAGGATTGGATACCGGTCTTCTGGAGGAAACCATATCCGTCTTAGCGAACGGTGGAACACTGCCTGAACGGTATCACGACCATGCTCTTATAGGCAAACTGGACGGTTTTAGAGAATGCCACGTCTTGCCGGATTTCCTACTTATCTATCTCATTGAGGATGACGTGCTTACACTCACTTTAACTAGGACTGGTACTCACAGCGACCTCTTCGGTAAGTGACTTACAGTGTACTGAGATATTTCAAACCATCCCGCCGAATACGAGAAAAGGCTGGACAGGGAGCCGTAAGGTTCCCTATCCAGCCTTTTCACTTACCGCCGTAACCTACTTCTTGTGGCGTGCGGTCACGGTCGTGTTTCCGCGACGGTGGGCGAGAATCAATCCCATTCCCATGAGTGTGAACAGGATGACCGCCATGATGGGCGTGTTCACACCGGTTTGGGCGAGTTGGCGAATCGTCTTCACGATGGCCGGTGTCGCCGGTGGAATGTAGGAGTTGGTGAACTCGGGTCGGGTTCCGGTGGTCGTGACCATGCTGGGGGTTGCGGTCGGATTGTTCTCATCCTCACCAGCATTCTCGTCGGTCTTGTCGGCCTTATCGGTCGGCGTGACGAGCATGGTGCTGGAATCCTTAGCCGAATCGTTCGTCGGGTCGTATTCGACTCTGGCGGTCAGGTTGCCTTGCAGGTTGTCGCTTACGGTGACGGTCACGTGGTGTTCCGTCTTGTCGTAGGTGACGTTCTTCTCGCCGGTGTTCTTCTCGCGAATCACATACCGGTATTCGCCGCAATCATCCACTCCATCATTGTCTCGACTGTAGGTGAGCGGCTTGAACTGGATGTTGCCCTGCTTGTCGTTCTTCTCACTGTCGATGACATTGCCCTTGTCGCCCACAAGCTCGAACTTGAATTCGGACGCTTGCAGTTCACGTCCGGTCAGATTCTTCTTGGCCGACAGTTCGACCAACACGTCTTCCGGCTGGTACGTGTTCTGGAAGATGATGCTCTTCTCACCGGCCTTGCCGTTGGAGTAGGCGACGCTGGCGACGAGCTTGTGGCTCTTCGAGTCCTCGGTGACGGTGTGGATGGTCTTATCATAGATGACACCACCCAAGGTTCCGTCCTGTTCGTCAACCGTGTACGTGTACACGCCGGTCTTGTCGAACGTGAGCTTGTCGAATTCGAGTGTTCCATCGCCTTCGCGTGCAGTTACCTTGTCGGATTGCGTGTTGCGCGGAGCACGGGTGAACGGTTTGGCTTGGAGCTGGTTGCCGTCGGAATCCTTCAATTCGGCGGTGAACTCGTTGTCGTTCAGGTCGCGTCCCGTCAGATGTTTGTCCGCTTCGAGTTGCACGCTGACGGGTGTCGGCGTGTACGTGTTGTCGAATCGGATGTCATCGGTCTGACGGTCGGCGGTCGCTGTGAGAGCGCCGTCATGGTCGGTGACGGTGACGGTAACATCGTATTCCTGAGTGGAGTAGCCGATGGTCTTGTCCGTTCCGGCGAGTTCCTTCACATGATACGTGTATGCGCCGGGCATGGTGTAGACCATTTGGCCGAATGTGAATCCGGTTCCCTTGTTGGACACGGTTTGTGTTCCGTTTTGGCTTCCGGCTGGCATCGGCATGTCGTTCACGCTGATGGTGTTGCCGTCCATGTCATGTGCGGATACCGCGTTCAGTTGGAACTTGAATTCGCCGTCTTGCGGAGTGCGGCTGGTTGCCGTATCCGTGTTGACGATGTTTTTCACGCCGCTGATGGAGTATCCGACGTTCTTCGGACTGTAATGGTTGGTGAACGTGATGTTCTTGCCGTTAGCGCCGGTGGTTGGGGTGACGGTCTTGGACACGACGGTCAGCTTGCCCTTGTGGTCAACATCCTTGACCACGTAGGTGATGGTGGCTACCGTCCCATCCTTGGTGACTCCCGGAATGGTCGTATCCTGTTCCGTCATGGTGTACACGTAGGTGCCTACGAGCGGGAACGACAGTTGGTCGAATCGGATGTTGCCCTGCTGGTCGTTCCGCTTCGTCTGGTCTTCGTTCCGCACGTTGGCGGGTGCCGACTGCTGGTGGAGTGTGAAGTTGAAGTCTCCGTCTTTGAGCGTGTACTTGTTGCCCTTGGAGGAGGTCATCTTCTTCATTGCGGTCGGATTGTCCGTGGCGGGTTGGGCCTTGTACGTGTTGGTGAATTCCGGAATGTTGGTTCCGTCATCATATTTCATGTCGGACAACAGTTGGCCTTCGCCATTGTCGGTGACGGTGACTTTCACATGATGTTTCATAGCATCATAGGTGACGCCTCCGTTATCGCCGTGGACTTCGCTGATGGTGTAGTCATACACTCCCGTCTTCGTGTAGGAGATGGTGTCGAACAGGATGTTGCCCCGCTGGTCGTTGGTTTTCACCGTTCCGACCTGACCACCGGTCTTATCCTCGACGCATTTGAACTCGTATTGTCCGGCTTGCAGTTGGATGCCTGTATGGTCGGGGTCGTTGAGTGTCTTGTGCGCACGGAATTGCACGCTGACCGGTTTCGCCTGATACGTGTTCGTGAACGTGGTTGGATAGGCCGTGTTCACTCGGGTTTGGGCTTGCAGTTGGCCGGTCAAATCGTCGGTGACGGTGATTTGCCACATTCCCATGTGGGAATCGTAGTTGACACCGCCCGCCGATTGGCGGACTTCACGCACCGTGTAGGTGAACGTGCGGGATTTGACACCGTTCAACTGTTGGGCGGTGAACGTCAACGGTTGGAAGCTGATGTTTCCGTTCTGGTCGGCGTTCACGGTTTGCAACGGCTTGCCTACCGCCTGCTCGTTGTCGAACAGTTGGAATTGGAAGTCGGTGAGTTTCGCATGGCTGGCGTTCTTGTTGTCGAACGTCTTGTGTGCGGTGAGGCTCACGGTCACGTCCTTCGGCTGATACGTGTTGTGGAAGACCGGGGTCTTGTTCGTATTGTCGTAAGAGGTGGAGGTTTTCAACTGTCCGTAACCGTTGTCGGTGACGTTGACGTGCATGGCGTGGACGGTCTGGTCGTAGGTGATGCCTTTGAACTGTCCCGTCTTTTCCACGATACGGTAATCGTGTTCACCTACCGTATTGTAGGCGAGCTTGTCGAAGGTTACGGTTCCGTCCGCATTGTTGGTCTTGGATTGGATGGTCTTGCCATTCTTGTCCTGCAATTCGAATGTGAACTCGTTGGCGTTCAACAGGCGGAGCGTGTGCTTCGGATTGTCGATTACCTTGCTGGCTTTCGGCGTGACGGACACGGGTTGGCTGGAGTACGAGTTGACGAACTGGCCGTTGTCAATGGTCTCACCGTTCTTCATGGAGATGGCCGGATTGATGAGCGAGGCTTTCAACTGTCCACTGTTATCGTCGGTGACGGTCACAGTCCATACGGCGTAATGGTCGTCATATTTGACGCCCGCCGCACCCGTGTTGCGTTCACGAACCGAATAAGAGAAGGTGTCCTTGTCTTTGCCGTTCAGTTTCGCCTTGGTGAACAGGAGCGGAGAGAACTCCACTTTGCCGTCCGCGCTGGCGTTCACGGTTTGGATAGGAGTTCCGGTCGCCTTGTCGTTCGCATACAGGTCGAATTGGAAGTCGGTAATCTTGGTGGCAGACTTGTCCGCGTTCGTGAACAGTTTGCTCGCCACGATACGGGCTTGCGTATCCTTCGGAGCATACGTGTTCGTGAACTGGATGGCGTCGGATTGGACTCCATTATTGGACACGTTGGCCGTGACATGACGGTCGAACGTGTTCAAATCATCGGTGACGGTGACGGTCAATATCCAAACACGGTCATCATACGTGACTCCAGCATTGTCTCCCTTGCGCTCCTTCACCTCATACTGGTAAGTGCCTTCCTGAGTGAACGCGCCGGTGTTGATTCTGACTGTCTGCGTCTTGTTGTCGGTGAACGTGATGGAGGATGGCACCGCGTCCTTCGGCGCATCGTTCAACGGGGTGATGTCCGCGACATACTTGTCCTTGTCAGTCCAAGCGCCGTTCGGACGACCGTTCAGCACTTTGACCGCTTTGAACGTGACCGGAACGGTTGGCATGACCATGCCGTAAATGCCATGGTCTTCGTTCGGGTCTTCGTAGATGGCGGTGGTCATCTTGTCCAATGCGGGGAAATCCTTCAACGGGATTACGCCCGCAACCATATTGCCGTTGGAATCATCCTCCTCATCACTGTCGGAGTCGGTCGCTTCGGACGCTTCCTTCGCGTTCTTGATGGTGACGTGCTGTCCATGCCAAGTGGTGCCGGTCTTCGGGGTGAACCGAAGTTTGAAACCGGAGCCAGCCGGAATGTCCGACAGTTCGTAATGTCCGTTCTGGTCGGTGACTGTGGTGCAAGGCTTGCCGTTCATGCTGGTGACGGTCTTGCCGTTCTTGTCCAACAGTGTGACGTTCACGCCGGCGATGAGACGGTCGGTGTTTTCACGGACACCGTTATGGTTGTTGTCGAACCATGCGACGCCGTTCACTCTACGTTCCACGACCTGCGTGACCGCATCCACCTTATTATCACTGTCAGTCCAACGGTTCACGTAAGCGTCAGCCGCCTTATTGCCGGACGGTTTGAATGCGAAACTGAAATTATAGCGGGCGTTTGCGGGAAGCTTGTCGGATGTGAAAGCCCAAGCGACGGGCTTATCGCAACCGTCGGGGATAGTCACCGTACCAGTGTTACGGTCAACCTTCGCCTCAGTCCACTGTTCGACCTGCTCGTGAGTAATCTTGGTCGCGTCAACGGTACGCCACTTCGGGTCGGTGGTGAAGTAGACGCGCACGTTATTCAACGACGCACCATTCTTCACACCCATGTTCAAACCGGTCATCACATAACCGCCGGAATACTTCGACAGGGAGCCAGCACCCGAATACGGCATAATATCAACCGCATACGGATTCTTTTTCTCATCCTTGGAGAAGTTACCCAACATGTTCGTGAAACCTAACGGCTTCTCAATATCATTCAACAACGGTTGAGCACGAGTAGCCAACGCAGAAGAATGAGTACGAGAAACACGAATCGTATAATCAGCGATGGTTCCTTTTGGTTTACTAGGGCTGGAACCGTTACGTTTCGTCTTGATGCTGACTCGATTGGTATAAGACTCATTATTCTTTGAGTCATTGTCGGGGTCGGAAGCGTCTCCGATGGTGGTACTGAAATAGATATGAGTCTGACTATTGTCGGCTTTCATACCGTTCAACTGCCAGTACAAGGTGGTCGTTCCGTCATTATTCTTAGTGACTGTTGGTTCCATCTTTTTTCCACCGAATACAGTTCCTTGGCTTGAACCATTGGACTTATAAACTCCTCCAACATGGGAGGAACCTGCTATATACGTCAACCCTTTCGGTAGGGTATCCGTAATGTAATAGTCGGTCGTATATGAGTCGCCGGTCGAATTATTTCCTGTCGTGGAAGTGGCAGTCACATCCCAATCGGCTATACGTTGTTCCTTGTCCAAATCGTAGATGGTCTTGCCTTCATTGCCGGAATCGTTAAGTTGTGCGGTAATCTTGCTAATTTTCGCTGTTTCTCCAACAATGTAGAGGCTGTCACCACGATTACGGTCGGCTGTATCTCCACCGAGATACCCGTGTTCGTCATCATATTTTGCTTTTTGATATGGTGCCGAATCGAAAATATCAGTTGCTTTTACTTGCTTGTAGACGCTGAGAGGGTCTTGCTTGCTTGTCCAATCCTGCCATTCTTCGAAGGTGTTGTTTTCGGAGTCAAGTCCGCTGAGCTTTTGTAGACTGTCCCTACGCCATGTGGCGGCTACGCCGGTCAATTGCGCTACACTGCCGATTTTCACATTGTCTTTGACTTTGAGCATAAAGGCCGGGTCTTCGTATCGGTTTTGAGAGCCGTCTTCCGCGACGTTTCTTCCCTCAATCAGGAGTCCGACGATAATGCCGTGTTTTTCAGCTTCGTCTTTTGTCTGATAATAGTCAAGGTCATTGAAAGACGCTTTACGTTGTTCGTCGTCATCAGTCCAGCCTTTGCCATCTTTCTTCACGGCATATTGAATGATGTCATCGACTGAATCAAAATACTCATGAGCGTATCCACTGTTTCGGGACCATTTACCACGAGTGTTATGACTGAATCGTAAATCATCGGGGACGTCAAAAACGGTATTATCCCATTTATACAGATGGAGGGACATTACAGGTAATTGTCCGATGGAATTATACGAGTAAGTGAATCCTCCGACTATTCTCTGATTACTCCCCTGCAAAGTGGAGTCAGTTCCATGACATATATCCTGCGCGCCCCATCCTGCACAATCGGTACCATTCTCGAAGTAACTACCAGTGGCGCATGCGTAATTAATCATTTGAATAAAACCACCGGGTTTTCTTAGATTGACACTAAAACCACTATTATCATCTTGGGTGACTGACTGGTTTGAATTGTCGGATGCTGTTTCGAGAGGATAACCGGTAACGGACTTGGCTGACAGCCTAGCGTCTTTCATATCCTGTTGCAAGGTCACGTCATGCTTGTAATATTCGGCTACACTTTTACCTTGGATAGTGGTTGGAGTGACAAAGGTCAAATAGCCAGCACTGATTTCGGCCACTTGCATGTTCTTGCAGTTGGAAGACATGAAACTCGTGGAGCATTGCGCGTCGGGGGTCCTACCAAATGCGAATGTCGGGAAATTCGCTGGATTGGTATCGTAGCCGCGAATGGTTATATGGAGTGTAGTTTTGGTTTTCTGACGTGTTTGGGTTATCGTCCATTGGCCGTTGCTTGAGCCTCTATCCGCATACTGGTAGTTGTCGTAGTTACCGGTATTTGTCATACTCCTGTCGGCAAGTCTTTCATCCATGTTTATTCTCGTGAAGTTCCAGAAGTATGGTTGAGATTCCTCCACAGCTTCATGATTGGAGGCGGCACCTTCATCACGCCAATTATTGGAGACTTCCACGTCGAAGGTGACATCCCCTTGTGGAAGTTCCAAGCCTTTCATTCCTTTAGTGCGGTTTAACCAACGCATGTCGAAGGCGATTGGAATTTTGGTCAGGATTCCCTTGATTTTTCCAAGGTTTCCGTTCAAAGCACTGGAGTCTCTTGAAAAATTATATTCGCGTTCGATACCACTGTAGCGGACGCCTTCGGTTATCCGAAGATTATAGAAAGGTTTTGCGCTGACTGTTACGTCTTGTGGCGTGTTTTCGGCTTGTTTGTGGGTGCCGGTGTTGGTTGGATTGCTTGCATCCCATGCTGTCCATGCTTTGACGGTTGAATGGAATTTGTATCCGTGGGGTGCGCCTTTGACCGCGACTGCGAGGCTGATGGCTGACGTGCCGGGGTTGACGGTCGGACTGTTGGAAGTCGGCTCCAACAGGCGATAGCAGATGTACACTTGCGTCTTCACACCGTTGATGGTTTCGGTCGTGAGTTTCGGTTGATAGCCGGGAGTCTGGTCTACCCAACCCATTTGGTCGGTGTCGAACGTGACCTTATCCGCCGGATAAGGCAGTTCGAAACGGAAGCCGACACGGGTACGCTTGTAATAGTCCATGGTCGAATCCGGGGTGACGGTGTAATCGTAGTCGTAGATTACATCATCGAACGAGCGGACTATATCATTGCTCGCGTCCTTATCGTCGCCACGCTCATTGTCATTGTCGAATGGTGCGGTTCCAGTGACTCGGTCGGTTAGTTTGAGTTTCGACACGTATGCGGTGTCCGTGTCGAGCATGTCATGAATGGTAACGTCTTTAGCGTCTTCCGGAGCGGATTGCGCTCGGACACTAGTGTCGGCGTGAACGTCCGACTGTGTTTGACTGTCAGCATTACTACTGCTGGTAGTGTCTGACTGGGTGTCGCTACTCTTAGTGTCGGCGTTCCCACTATTACTGGTGTCAGCTTGGACTTGCGTGGACGAATCCACCGTCAAATCGTCAGCCAAAGCGGTGGACGCGGACAATGCGCCACCACCAAACATTGTCGCCGTAGCCAAGATAAGCGCGGCAACCTTTCTCAGGCCGGGTTTCATAACTTTGAGCTTCCCTTCTGGAGAGTGTGTCATGAAAACGGGAGAAGGGCTGAAAAGAAGCCCCCCCCCCGCGCGTTTTTTTGATTGTTCAGTTATAAGTATGGAAAGCTGGTCTCAAGTACGGTTTGCAGGAGAGTTCCCAAGGCCAGCCTTCCGATTTTTGCCCGCTCCGACCATGCTTCTTCCAATCTTTGGCGACTGGTTGAAGCATGGTTTCATGTCGGGGAGGGCAAGGCTTTATCTGTTATTCGGCTTTATGGGCCGGTTTCTTCTTGTCCGGGTCGGATTCGGTTTCGGTCTCGGCATTGGATTGACCGTCGGAGGATTCTTCGTCCTGACTTGCGGTCTTACGTTTGCCAAGCTTCTTGACGGCCACGGCCAACAGTCCGCCGACTGCGGCGAGCACGATGATGACCAGTCCGATGATTCCGGTGTTCACGCCGGTCTGCGCGAGGTCGTTTACGCCAGCGGTGCCAGCGCCTCCGAACAGTTTCTTGGTGGCGTGAATCTTGTAGTCCTTGGACACGAGTCCATCTCCGGATGTGACGGTGAGTGTCGCATCGGCACCATTCTTGTTGATGGTGATGCTCATTCCCGAATCCTTGTCGTATTGACCTACGACCGTCCACTTGTCGGGATTGTCCACAGCCACTTCGTAGGAGGTTTTGTCCGGAGCGAACCCGTTGATGAGTTTTCCGTCAACCGCGATGCCCGTCAGTTCCGCCTTGTGGGTGGCGGCGGTGATGTAGGTGACGGTGTAGTCGTGCTGGGTGAACGTATTGCCGTCCGGAGAGAGCACGCTGACCGTATACGTGTAGGTCATGCCCTTGTGGGAACTGGACACTACGGCGCTTTGGCCAACCTTCGTCTCATAGGAGAAGGTGCCGCCTTCCGGAATGTCGAATTTGTCGGATGTGACGGGCACATACTTGCCGTCCTTGCCAACGTAACCGACGGATGCGAGGCCCGTGTCAGTCTGAGAGTCTGGTGTCTTGACCGGAGACTGTTCCACCGGCTCCTTCGGCTGGAATTCGGTGACGGCGGTTTTGACAGGACGGGTTACGGTCACACTGTAGGTGCGGCTTGCTCCCGTGGCGGTGTCGGTGACAATCCATTCCTGTCGGTTGGATTGTGCGCTTTGGGTCACGTTTCCGGCTTTGACGGTTACTCCTGCCGGGGCTTCCGGTAGCAGGTAGGCACTAGTGTTCGCGTCTTTCAATGCGACCACATAGTCGAGCCTGTTCGGATTCCAATTGTCGATGAGCGTGCCTTTTTCGGCTTTGCCGGTGAGGTTCACGTAGATGCCGTTGAGTTTGGCGGGGCTGTCCGGTTGGATGTCGGAGGTTTGGAAGTTGACCCGTACCGTGTAGTCCACGCCGTTCACGTTGACTGTGATGATTCGGCTGGTGCCGTCAACACTCAGTTTCGGACGGGATACTTCCGCGTCGAGACCATGTTCGGCGGAGAGGGAGAAGGAGTCCTTCGCGTCGGAGGCGGGAAGGTCAACGACTTTCTGATGGTTCTCATCAAAGTCCGTCTTATTGATTTCGTAACTCTTGGACTTGCCGTCGGAGGAAGTCTGGGTGAGCGTCATCTTCGTGAAGTTCTTATCCTCGGGACGAACGTCTCGGGTTCCCACCGTGTAGGCTTGTTCAATCTTGTTGCCGTGTCCGTCATCGACGGTCACGGTTCCCTCTGCTGTTCCGAAGAGCACGACGATATTATGCTCGTTGTCGGCACCCACCATGGTCTTGGGAGTGGATTCCCATTTGACGGTGGCTTTGTCCTTGTTGGACAGTGTGACCTCATGGTAGGAAGGACTGTTGTCCTTGTCGGACAGGCCCGTTGCGGAATATCCGGCGTGATAGGAACCATCTTCGTACTTGCTGAAAGGAGTCCCCTTATCGGTGCCATTGTTCAACGTGATTTCCTCGCCAATCGAATATTCGAATGGTACGGTGATGTCGAACTGCGGCAAGCCTTTATCCGGGTTCGCGTCGGCATGGTAGACGGCTGTGCCGGATACGATTGTTGTGCCGAGCTTATCGCCCGAAGTGATGTGTTGTTCCCTGAAGGTCGGTTCAATCGTGAACTTGGTGTTGTCGTCTTCGTTCAGTGAGCCGATGGTCACGGTGGTCGGACGGACGTTCACGGTCGGAGTGGTGAGGGACTGGTTGCCGCCCGCGTTCGGAAGATTTATGAGCGGAATCCGCTTGTCCCCAACCCGCGCATACCAAGTGTTGGTACGTGAATAATCTCCCAAGTTGACGGTCATATGCCAGATTTTGGTTTGTCCGGTCTGAACGTCCGTGTACTCGTAGTTGCCTGTGGCGACGCCGGTGGCGGATGTCACGTGAGTGGCATTGTCCACGCTGACGTTCCATGCGATGTTCAGGCTTTTGCCGTTGGACAGTTTGACTGTCTTGACCTCATTGCCGTCCTTGTCAACGACCTTGCGGTCTTTGGTCACACGATAGGACTCGTTTTTAGGCACATTGGCTACGGCTTCCACGGTTCCGTCCGGGTTTTCTCCGGATACGGTGAACTGGGTGCCGTCGGCCAGAGTGATGTTCTCACCCGTGGAATATTTGAACGGGATGGAAACGTCGAACGCCGGATTGCCGTTCTTAGCACCGACATGGTAGACGGCGGTGCCGGTCACATCCACTTGGGCGAACGTGCCGTTTGCTGTGAGTTTCACATCCTGCAAGTCGCTACGCTTCAACGTGAACGTGTCATCGGAATCGTTCGTATGCACGGTGATGCGTCCCGGAACCTTGCCGTAAGGTTCGATGGCAGTATAGGATTGGTCGCCGGTTTCCGGATTGTTCGTGAACTGGAACGTCTTCCCTTCGACCTCACCGCTCCAAGTGTCGGTACGGGAGTATGATTGGTTGACTTGAATCGTCCACTCGTATTCGGCTTTGGTTTCCGGGTCGATGGTCTTGTACTTCTGGTTGACGGTTCCCACGACGGTGGTCACATGGGTTTTGGAGTCAGTGGTCTTGGCCCATGTGATGGGCAGTTCGGTGCCGTCGGACAGTTTGAGTCCGGTGATTTCCTTGCCGTCCTTGCCGACCACTTTGCCTGCCTTGTTGACGGTGTAGCTCTTGTTCGCATAGTCGAGCACGGCGGTCTTGCCGTCCTGTTGGATGGTGAACTGGGTGCCGTCAGACAAGGTGATTTCCTTGCCGTAATCCTTCGTATAGTTCACGGTGGCGGCGAATTCGGGGAGCACGCCTTCGGCTTTTTTGGAGTATCCGGCTGTGCCAGTCTCGTGAATCATGCCGAGCTTGCCCGCGCCGGTGGTGGTTTCCGGAGTGATGTTCGGGTCGGTGAGGGTCACGTCGTTGCCGTTCTTGCCGGTGACTTCCAGTTTCTTCGGAATGCTGGTGCCGGTCATGGACGCGAGCTGTTTTCCATCCTCGTCGGACGTGTCGAAGCTGACGTCTTGGCCTTCGTATTTGGTTGACCAACTGGCGGTGTTGGACGCGGTAGCTTCCGTATGGGTGTTCCAACTGTACGAGGTGTTACGGGAGTGGCTTTCCCAGTCGAAGTCCTTGATTTCAACGCTGGCGGTCGCGGAGCCAGTACGGGTGACGGTGTAGCCGTTCTTGTAATCGTACGCCGGGTCAAACCATTCTATGCTTGCATGGGAGCCGTTGGACAGGGTGACTGTGTTTTCGGACGGGTTGCCGTCTTTGTCCAAGGTCACGCCGTTCAGTGTGGCGTTCGCGGTGTTGGTGTCGCTTTGCACGACGAACTTCGTCCCGTCCTTTAGGGTGACTTCCTTGCCGTAGGTTTCGTCCACGTTCACGGTCAATGTGACCTTGTGGCTTACGGTGTCCGACTCATCGAATGTGCCATTGTAGGTGACGGTGCCGGTCAGATGGCTGACGCCGACCTTACTGTGGTCGATATTGAGCGTCGGGGTTTCAGCAGACAGTGCGATAGGCTTGTCCTCGCCGTCAAGCGTGGCGGTGGCGGCTTCCAACGGGTCGCCGTCGTACTTGTCGATGGTGGCCGTATAGTTGCCGTCGCTGTCCTTCTCGTAGGTGACGGTCTGCTTTCCGTAGGTGGTTTGGAGTTTACGGCTTGTCGTGGTGGTCTCGCCGCCGGAAGTGGATGGCGGGGTCGTCGTATTGGCGTCGTCAACGGCCAACGCCGTCACAGCTCCCGTTCCCATGGAGCCTACTGCCATCACGGCAGCAAGACCCACGCCACCGATTTTCTTCGCGGCATTGTTCCAATTATCACTCATTCAATGTCCTATCCGAAATGTGAAACGTTTCCTTTGCGGATTTCGTCTACCACCTTAGCGGACATGTATGCCGTCAACCTTGTATAGGCGGGAAAATACCTCGAAAAAAATTCGGGGTGGACGCTGTCCGGACTTTTACCGGATTGTCCACCCCGAAAAAATCGTTTTGGAAAACGTTATGCCCTCTGGGGAAGGTTCGCTTTAAGCAGGGGTTCGGTGTCGGTGTGGTGTCCGCGCTTGTTGTACCAAGACACGACGCTCATGCCGCTGGCTTTGTCGCGTAGGGTGATGCCGTACTGGCCCTCATGCTTGCCGGTGCCGACATGCACGGCTTGGGCGGGTACCGGATTGTTCTGGTGCGAATAGTTGAACATGCTACGGAATCCGTCGGCGTCGTTCGCCTCGTATCCGACACGGGAACCGTATCCGTCGTAAAGGGTGTTGGTATGCTCTCCGCGAACCGCGAAGGACACTTCCTTGTCCTGATGGCGCATTTCGATGCTGTCCTGTGGAATGTTCATGTTGCCGGTCTTACGGCGCATGAGCTTGGCGGCGCTTTCGCTGTCCACCGGATGATAGTAGTTGGACGCGGCTTTGTTTCGACGGTCTGCGACTTTCGACTTGTAGTCCGCGTACTCCTTGTCGCTGCTGAACTCGCCACGGGCCTTCTCGACCTCGGTGCCTTTGTTGTTCATTTCGATGGTTCCCCAAGAGGTCACATGGTCTCCACTGGTCTTATTGCGGTAGAACTCCTTGCGGAAGTGCAGGGCGTTCTGCGGATGGCCGTTCGCCTGTTTGCCGGTACCGGCGCTGATGGCGCATTGTACGTCGTCCAGTCCTTCGGCTTGCATGGCGCGGGTCATTCGGGTCAAATCGTCGCCCGGAACGATAGCCATTGGGGAGCCGCCCTCATTGTGCGGGCGGGGGGCGCGTGTCAGAAGGCCGGTCTTCGAGTCTCGCTTCAAGGCTGGTGCGACGTGCGTCTTGCCTTCCTTGTCCATGTAGACGAACACTTCTGCGGAACGCGCGTCGGCATTGTTCAGACCAAGCTTATTCTCGTAGTAGTGGCGGGCTTTGACCTCCGCCTCCGCGAAGTCCTTCGGGTCGATGTGGTACACCTTCGCGTTCTCGCCTTCGAACGCGGCACGGTTGACCTGCTCGTTCGTTCGGGCGTTCAGGGTGTCGTACACCTTGCCGTCCTTACGCCCCTCCAATTGTGCGGCACGACCGCCGAAACTGGTCTCGTCCAACGGCAGGTTCTCGCTGACCGGCTGGAACTTGTTGCCTCGGCACATGCTCAACGTGTGTTCCGGGGCCTCACGGTCATGGTTGATGACTCCGAAGCAGGTGTTGCCGGTGGACGCGATGGCGAGCTGTTCGCCGTCCTCGGTGCCGGTGATATGCACTCGTTCGTGAACCTCATGGTTTTTGAGCGTGCTGAAATTACGTCCACTCGCGCCGACGTGCATCATCTCGTAGCCGCTGGGCATTTGGGAGAGATTGTTCTTGTAGTACTTGCGCACGTTGCCGCGACGGTCAACGTACTCATGCCAGCCGACGGTCAAGCCCCATTCAGTCCACTGTCCGATGGGGTTTCGCGGCTGTGCCGGATTGTAGGCCATGTCTTGTCCTTCCTCGACCTGATTCCTCCCCGAACGGGAGGTTTTTCCAACATCAGATTCCAGTCTACAATCCTCAAGGTCTATAAAAGGCGAAAGAAGGTAATCTACCGGTTTTTCTTACGCTTCGACTTTTTGGAAAGATGGTCGGAAACGTGGACGAACACGGTTTCAGCGAACACGCCCACATCCTTGGCGAGAATCCTCAAACCCTTCCACAGCAATCGTCCCCACGTCTCCCCCAATATCCAGAAGCCTACTATCAGGCCGAAAAGGGACAGGATGGATTCACGAATGTCCAGTCTGCCGTCTGCGGGAACGTCGAACGACATGTAGATGACGGTCGCAAACAGGATACCCGCCCCGAGCAGGGTCTTGCCCAATACGCTTTTCCAACTCATTTCAACCTCCGGTCGTGTTCCTCCCAGCTCGCGTCCGCTGAATCCGCTATCGCTTCCAGCATTTGGAACCCGTCTGGCACGGGGAACACGAGCAGTCTGACCAAATGCCGTCCGCCATGGTTCAGATTCTTAGACCGGACGAACGCCACGCCCTTGCAATAGTTCGACGTGGTGCCATGCCATGCGCCGACGTTCGTTCCCGCTTTCAGAATCGCGTTCACGCTTTCTGCGGTATTGTCCGGGTCGGCTTGCGCCACGCCATACGGGTAGGCGATGCTGGCGATGACGATGTACTTGCCGTATCCGCAGTAGGGCTGGCGTTTCCAACACTCCTCCGCGTAGGCGATGAGCTGGGAGCCGACCTTCTCACGCACGCCCAACGTGTTGCCCCTACCCCACGTGGTCGCCTTGCGTTGACCATGCTGGCGGGCTTTCAAATCCGAATCCGTGTAATTGCTGGTAATCCAGATTTTGTCCGGCACGCTGAACTTCACCTCATAGCCGTCGCACCATGCGGGACGCTCCCCCACGGGAATGTTCCTCCACATGCCGACCACGCTCGACGCCAATCCGCCCGTAATCTGATACTGCGGGTTCTCGTCGGAAATCGGAATGATGAGAATGTCCAGCAGATAACAGCCGGAAGGCGCTTCGATGGGCGATTGCAGGTAGATGGTCGAATGCCGGTGCAGACTATCATCATCATCCCACAGGCGCACGTCGGAACCGGCGTCGATTATCGGCTTCACGGTTTCGGCGGCACGGGCTGGGAACACGTTCCCACCGTGGGGTGCCGACACCGTGACCACGGCCAGAAACCGTTCCACCTTCCACGCCTGTTTCATCGTTTTCAGATTCCGCCACTTGTCTTTCGCATACCGACGGATTCTCGCACGCCGTAGGGCACGCGTCTTTTCGGTCTGCACGGTGTCGGTGCCGCTCCACCATTCGATTGGAATGTTGATGGTCAACCGGTATCCGCCACGTTTCCTTGCTACGGTCTGACGAACCATGGGGACTCCCTGAACGGACGGTTTTGACGGTAGGCGTGGACACCCAAGCAATGCTGGCACATAGCCTCCCCGTCGTGCGGGTCTTTCCGTATGCCGCAACGGACGCAACGGCTGGTTCCCGTGTTGGTTGGATGGATGATGAACCTCACTGCGGGTCTCCTGTCTCATGCGCGCTGATATCGGCCTTTAGAAGGTCGATTATGTTCCTACGGGTATGAGTGTTCCTAATTCTGCTGGAAAGCCCTTGAAGGGCCTTTAAAGCGACGATACGGTCATGTTCGGCAAGCCACTCATCGTAATCATCCCCGTCTGCGGGAAGACCGGTCTGAACGTAGGCACCATCGCAATACCGGCCACGAACGGTCTCATCGTCAAGAGGCCGTACCGGTGAACCAGTCGGAAGCGCGATAGGCAAAAGCATGTTTTCTCTTTTCCGCTAGCCAATGTGGACTAATCCAGTCTAACGGAACCAACATTGGAAGAGTCTGAAAAGCACGGAAATACGACGAAGAGAAAAACCGGCGAAACGGGAGGGGCGGGTTTTTCTTCTTTAGGGAACCCGGGGTAAAGGATTCTCGCTTGTTAACGGTTCACAAGGTTTAAGATTTTTACCGGTTTTCTTAAGCAAAAGAAAAAAAGCCAGTGAGCGACAACCCAGTCTAAGGATTAACCCGTCTCCACTCTTAGCAAAGAGAACCACGTCTGTTAACGGTTTCCCAGCAAAAGCATCTTCCTCATATTTTTGCTTTTCAAATTTTTCTCAAAAATTTGAATCTATACAGATAGGCTAAGAGAGTGTAGGCATATGCAAATCATGAACTAAAAATAG
>OGPK01001406.1_pt1 | contig 18463 bp, 10 predicted proteins | sample 1552921 | NCBI WGS metagenome assembly OGPK01 (sample SAMEA2580264, study PRJEB22360) | human gut metagenome | biome: human gut; feature: human-associated habitat; material: faeces | place: Denmark | collected 2008/2010 | reverse complement strand
AGCCGCCCCACTAGAAGAGCGGAACAAAAAACAGGCCATATCAATGTGCCAGACGGCACGTTCGCACCACCCCTCGTTCGGTTATGCGGCCCGGTAGTCAGCGCTTGCCGGCGTACAGCTCCTGGTCGATCGCGCCGGAGAACACGCGGTTCACAGCCGGACGCACGACCTTCAGCGACGGCGTCAGGCAGGAGTTCTTCTGGGTGAACTGCGCATCCAGCACCACGAACTTGCGCACCGATTCGGCCCGCGAGACCGTCGCGTTCGCGCGGTCGACGAACGGCTGGATCTCCTCGCGCACCTGCGGGAGCGCGGCCGCGTCGGCCAGCGACAAGTCGGCCGGCTGACCGATGGTCGGCAGCCACGACGCCAGACCTTCCGGGTCAAGCGTCACCAAGGCGCCGATGAACGGACGCCCGTCACCCACGACCACGGCGTGCTCGACGATCGGGCACTTGGCGATCTCTTCCTCCAGCGGAATGGGGGAGACGTTCTTGCCGCCGGCAGTAATAATAATGTCCTTGATGCGGCCGGTGATGACGATGTGGCCCTCATCATCGATCTCGGCCAAGTCGCCGGTCCTGAGCCAGCCGTCGGCGGTGAACGCCTCGGCCGTCTTCTCCGGCAGATTGTGGTAGCCGCGGAACACGTTCGGGCCCTTGACCTGCAGTTCGCCTTCGTCGGAAATGCGAATCGAGGAGCCGGGCGCGGGCTGGCCTACGGTGCCGATCACATTGTCGGTCACGCGCGTGGCGGCGAACGGGGCGGCGGTTTCGGTCATGCCATAACCCTGAATCATCGGCAGTCCGATGCCGTTGTAGAAATGCGCCAGATCGAGCGACAGTGGTGCGCCGCCGCAGGCCACGTACTTGATCTTCGGGCCCAGAGCACCGCGCACCGTGCGGTAGACGAGCGTTTCGTACTTGGCGCGCTCGGCGATTTCGGCAAACGTGTGCTGCTCGCCGGCCTGCTCCTTGCGGCTCCAGACGCGCGCGGCCTCGGCGGCCTTGACAAACAGGCGGCCCTTCCAGCCGGCACCGGCCTTGTGCGAGGCGGCGTTGTATACCTTCTCGAACACGCGCGGCACGCCCAGCAGGTAGGTCGGTTCAAACGAACGCAGGTCCGGCAGCAGGGTTTTGGTGTCCGGCAGATAACCGACCACGCCGTCATCGGAGGCGATGGAGGCGTACTGGATGAATCGCGCGAAGCAGTGGGCCAGCGGCAGGAAGAGCAGCAGGCGCGGATGGTCGTCAAGCACCACTTCATGCAACGCCTGCGAGGCGGAGATGGTGATGGACACGAAGTTCTTGTGGGTCAGTTCGGCACCCTTCGGGTTGCCGGTGGAGCCCGAAGTGTAGACGATGGTGGCCAGATCGTCGGCGCGCACGGTGGCCACGCGCTCGTTCAGTTCCTCGTCCGAAACAGCCACGCCCAGACCTTCGAGCGCGCCCAGCGCGTTGCCCTCGATCATGAGAATCTGCTTCAAGGCAGGACAGTGGTCCTTGACCGAGTCGAGCCGGTCGAAGCGCTCGCGGTTGTCGGCAAAGGCCAGCTTGACCGCCGAATCGTTCATGATGCGCTGGGCTTGCGGGGCGGAGTCGGTGTCGTAGATCGGCACGCTTACCGCGCCCACTGCGGCCAGTGCGAAATCGAGAATGCCCCATTCGAGACGGGTGGAGGAAAAGATGGTCACCGCGTCGCCCTTGGCGATGCCGAGCGCGATCAGGCCCTTGGCGGCTGAGACCACGCGCTCGTGGAATTCGCCGGTGGTGACGTTCTGCCAGCGGCCGGGGCCGATTTTCTTGGCGGCGATTACCGTGTCCGCGCCGGTGCGGGCAAGGCGATCGGTAAGTAGGGAGTAGATGGTCTGGTTGTCGCGGATTTCGATGGATTCGCCAGGCGTGGTGTAGTGGTCAAGCATAAGCGGGCCGTGTCCTTACGTGCGTTGCGTGATGGCTGTTGACAAAATCGAGCCATTCTGACAAGTTAGGTTACGCTGGCGTAAGGTTGCGCGCGTTGTGGGCAATGGAGAAGTTGTCTGTCTGGTTTTGTGGATTGTATACAACGCCGTGTCTAACCGGTTTGCTCTACGGTTATGACACCGTGTCCATTTCGGGAGCCATCGACTTCCTGCAGGACAAGTACGCGCTGAGCCCGGCCCTGCAGGGTCTGGTCATCAGCTCCATCATGATCGGCGGCGTGATCGGCGCCGGCTTCTCCGGCTTCCTGTCCGATAAGTACGGCCGCCGCCGAAGCACTGGTCGCCGCGCAAAAAGCAGCACTAGGCCGCGTTTGCTGCGTCTATTGGCGAATTGATCATATGGGTCGTCTGCGTGCAGACGACCCTTTTGCGTTCCGTCGGCTTCTGACACCGTAGAAACGTGCTTTCTCGGCTTCGAGGGGCTGATTTTGCCTTATCTGGAAGTCTACTTCCACTTCGAGGGGCTGATGCCCAAGTAGACACGGCCCTAAAACGGCGGAATGACGTTGACGTGTAGCCGTTTATACTTCCGATTACATGGATGAGGAGCCCCTCGAAGCGGAGATAGACTTCCGGCAAATGCGAAATCAGCCCCTTGAAACGGAAGTAGGCCTCCGGCAAACGCAAAAATTAGCCTCCTCGAAACGGATAAATGCACGTATTGGGTGTAGTGGATGCTTCAGCCCCTGATATCGAAGCATATTTTTTTGGTTGGCGCGTCTAGCATGCGCACTCCGCAATCGATAATTCTGTGGCCTCTCTCACTTTAAAAGTCTGGCGTGTGCGAGGGCGTTCGCTTAAGGTGAATGGGATTGCGCGGAATGTGGAGCGCAGGTACACATGACGAGGGCACACCGCAACAACACGGCAAGGGGAAGCGGACCATGTTCGACAAACGACTGTTCCAATTGGCGCCTGGCTTGAAAAAACTCATAGCTGGCAAAGTGGCCCTGATGTGGGTAGGTCTGCTTGCCAACATTGGTTTTATGCTGTCGCTGGTAATGCTGCTGAACAGCTTACTGACCGCTGTGGCACCGCCGCTGCTCCAATGCGGCGGCACTTCGCAAGGCGCGGCCTGCCCCGTGCCGTTGTCTGATCGGCACGGCGCGGATGTGCTGCCCATGGCTGGCGACGTCATGATTTACGTGCTGCTTGCGCTGGTCTGTATAGCGGTCCGTTACACGGCCACCACGCACGCCACCCGTCTCGGCACCGAAGCCGCCGAACGAGTCAAGCTCGCTTTGCGCTCCAAGCTGTACCGCAAAATGGTGGCACTCGGCCCGTCCTACAAAACCCGCATCAAGACCTCGGATGTGGTGCAATCCGCCGGCGAAGGTGTTGAACAGATTCAAAGCTTCTTTGAACTGTTCCTGCCGCAGCTCTTCTATGCGATTCTTGCGCCAATCACCTTGTTCGTGGCCATTGCGCCGATTAACGTGCCCGCCGCTGCCGTCATGCTGGTCTGCGCGCCGTTCATCATCATCGTGACCGGCATCGTCTCCATGACCGCCGCCCGCGCCTTCAAGAAGTACTGGGTGCGCTACACCGATATGGGCGCCGCGTTCCTCGACAATCTCCAAGGCCTTGAGACCCTGAAAAACTTCGACGCCGACGAGCGCGCCGCCATCGAGATGGACAAGAAAGCCGAAGGCTTCCGCGTCATGACCATGCGCGTGCTGCAGATCCAGCTGCGCTCGCTGACCGCCATGGACATAGTGGCCTACGGCGGTGCTGCGGCCGGCATCGGTGTGGCGTTATGGCAATACGCGCATATTGGCGATGCTTTTGCCAATGGTGCGTCCGGCTGGTCGCCAATCGCACTGGCCTCACATCTGCCTGGTGTGCTTGCCTACGCGGCATACGGCCTGCACTATCTCATCCCGTTCGGGGTGGGCTACCCGCTGTCTCTTACCGGTCTGCTGTTCATTGTGCTGCTGTCCGCCGAATTCTTTATTCCCATGCGTCAGCTTGGCTCGTTCTTCCACGTGGCGATGAACGGCATGACCTCCACCAAGCGCATCTTCGCTCTGCTGGACACCCCGGAGCCCGAGCATGGCACGGCGACCCTGCCGGCCAACGATTCCGATTCCGCTGACGACGGTCTGACGGTCCGCTTCGACCACGTCGGCTATTCCTATGATGATGCCGGGCACGGCGACTCCAAGTCCGCATCCGCAAAGACCGATAAGCAAGGTGAAACCAGCCCCAATTCCGCCGTCGCTCCTGCGCTCACCAACATCACCTTCGCCGCACGGCCCGGTCAGTTCACCGCCATTGTTGGCATCTCCGGTTCCGGCAAGTCCACGGCCGCCTCGCTGCTCGCCGGTACACTGGCCGGTTACCGAGGTTCGCTCACGCTGAACGGTGTCGAGGTATCCGATTTGTCAGGCGAAACACTGGCCGGAGCCGTCACTGTGATTGGTGCCAGCAGCCATCTGTTTGCGGGCGCATTGCGCGAGAATCTTCTGATGGCCTTGCCCGATGACGAGATTCCTGATTCGCCGGATTCCGTGGACTCCCGTCTGTGGTCCGCGCTCGAGCAGGCGCGCATTGCCGACTTCGTGCACGCACAGCCGAACGGACTGGGCATGCCGATTGAGTCCGATGCCGCCAACCTGTCCGGCGGCCAACGCCAGCGCATCGCCATCGCCCGCGCGCTCCTGCATGATTCGCCGGTATTTGTGTTCGATGAGGCGACCAGCAGCGTTGACATGGAATCCGAAGAGCTGATCCTGGATACAATTCGCGAATTGGCGCAATCCCGCGGCAAGACGGTTATTATGATCACCCATCGCATGGCCAACGCCGAACACGCTGATCAAGTGGTGGTGCTCGAACACGGCAAGTCGGTTGAGAGGGGCACCCATACCGAGCTGATGACGGCGGACGGCGTCTACGCCAAGCTGTTTACCACGCAGGCAGATATTGAGAACTTCGGAGAAGGCCATGCTCGGCGTGTGCTGCAGGTTGGTTCCCGCAAGCAGGAGCTGTCCGACGACAGTCGGACTGAGGGTGGCGCAGCGCGCGTAAGCGCAGAGGCGGGTATGACGGTTGACCGCCTGCAGTCAGCTTTGCCGACGGCTTCCGTTGGCGGGAGTGAGCAGGCCTCGGCTGAGACTCCGGCTGGTGTTGCAAATAGCGATTCGTCTTCCAAAATGAGCACATTCCAAGTGATCAGGCGACTGCTTAAGGAAGCCCGACCTCTGGCAGGACTGATGGCAGCGGCCTCCACCGCCGGCACCATCGGCCATCTTTCGGCCACTTTCCTGCCCGTGTTCGGCATTATCGCGGCATTTGCACTTACCGGTAATCCGGTGTGGGGCATGGGTGTTGCGCCCGCCGTCATCATGATGATTATCTGTGCTCTTCTGCGTGGCATCACCCGATACATTGAACAATATCTGAACCACAATGTGGCATTCCATCTGCTCGCACTCTTCCGTTCCAAGGCGTTCGCCGCGTTGCGCAGACTGGCGCCGGCCAAGCTCGCGGGCAAAGGTAAGGGCAACCTTATCGCCATGCTGACCACCGATGTGGAACTGCTTGAGATCTTCTTTGCCCACACCATCAGTCCGGTGGCCATCGCGGTAACCTCCACCATCATCTACACGATTGTGGCCGCCACCCTAAGCCCATGGATGGCGCTGGCGTTGATTGCCGCCCACCTGGTTATCGGCATCCTTGTGCCGCGATTCTTTGCCACCGGCGTACGTAACCTTGGCCCTGCCATCCGTGGCGCTGCCGGAGAACTCGACGATGTGATACTCGATGACATGCGCGGCCTGGACGAAATCATCCGATTTGGTCGCGGCGAGGAACGTGCGCAGGCCATCGAGGACCGTACCCATGCGTTGTGGAAGGATCACGCCAAACTCAGCAAGGTCAACGGCCGTTTCACCGGAATCAGCGGACTCTTGGTGGCTGTGCTCACAGCGGCTTCGGTCGCCGTGGCTATTGCCTGTGCCGGCGCGAACCCGCAGAGCATTCCGGCTCTGATTGCCGCCTTCGTGCTGTTCGCCGGCTCGTTCGGACCGACTTTGGCGCTCGCCGCCTTGCCCGCTAACCTGACTCAGACCTTCGCGTCCGCTAGCCGACTGTTCGGACTGATGGACGAGGTGCCCGCTGTGACCGAGAACGGCACTGTTGTGCCGCAGGAGTATATGGGCATGCGTCTTGATGACGTCACCTTTGCATATGCGGGGGAGCGCGAAGTCCTGTCCGACTTCTCGCTTGACGTGCCGCAGCATGGCGTGCTGGGTATCCAGGGGCCGTCCGGCCGAGGCAAGTCCACCATGCTCAAGCTGCTGCTGCGCTACTGGGATCCGCAGCGCGGTCAGGTGACGTTGTCCGGCACGCCGTTGCCCGAGGTCGATGTGCATGCTCGCCGACGTATTCAGGCCATGATGAGCCAGGAAACCCACCTGTTTGATGGCTCTATCCGAGACAATCTGCTGATTGCTTTGTCTGAGTCCGAGGTTGAAGCTGCAAATGTTGCAGGCAATGGGGAAGTGGGTGCCAAGACCGTTGATTCCCGACAGCAGCGGTTGGCGGCGCAATCGGCAGAGGGCGATGCCGTTCAGGTGGCAGCAGCTGACGGTCTCGATGCTCGTTTGCGTCAGGCTCTCGCCAAGGCCTCCGTGCTTGATCTCATCGATTCCTTGCCCGATGGCCTTGATACTCAGGTAGGCGAGCTGGGCGACCGTCTATCCGAAGGTGAACGCCAGCGTATCGGTTTGGCTCGTGTGTTCCTGCGCAATGCTGATCTGGTGCTTTTCGACGAGCCGACCAGTCGTTTGGATGCTTTGAACGAGGCTATTATTCTACGTTCCATTCACGCTATGGCCGTGGGTGAGCAGCATGCAGACAAGGAGCGCGGCGCGGCTGTGGTGCTGGTCTCCCACCGCGAATCCGCCATGCGCATTGCTGATGCGGTACTCAATCTGTAACTGCCTGTAACTACGCGGGAATCACATCGCATTGCGTTACGTTACCGCGTTGCATTGCGGTTCCTCGCGGGTGGCGGCGATGCCATCTCCGGTCGTCATTGCGTTGCTGCGTTTGTGTTGCGATATGTGATGCGGCAACGCAGCAATGCGGCAATGCAATGTGATGTGGCAACGTGGCAACGTAGCGATGCAATAACGCGGCAACGTGACAACGTAGCGATGCAATAACGCGGCAACATGGCAACATGGCAATGCAGTAACGCAACGCAGCATTCACGCCTTGATCAAAGTGCCGATGATGAGCGCCTTCTGCAGCCCTGGGCGGAACAGGTCGTGAAATTCATGCGACATTTCGGTTTCGAGTTTGACCGATGCATGGATGTCGTCAGTGCGAAGGCGTGCCTGTTCGGTGCCGATGATGTGCTCGAGCACCGCGAATCCCTCTTCGGTTTTGCCGGCTTGAATGAGGATCGTGGGCTTTCCGGTGCTCGCACCATGGAGAGCGGGAACGCGGCGGCCGGAATCGCACCCAGCCTCAGCATCCAACGCCAACCGGCGTTGACATCCCAGCTTCTGGAACCGTAGGAGGCGATGATGTAGTTGATGACATTGGTCAGGAAGATGCCGCATGCCGCGAGGAGCTGATAGGGAAAGGCAGGCAGACCGTGGATATTGGCCGGCGTTTAAGGCCAGACCGAACGTATATTTGCCTGATCCGTGAGTACGTATGGTTGTTCCCAAGGGATTGCGCTGCTTGGAAGCAGCTTGAAACAGGCCCGCCATGTGCTTTTCCTCTCAATACAGCTATGGGGGTGCCTGTTCATACTGGTCAGATTCTTGTCATATGGCGTTGAATATCTACAAATGTGGGCACTGGTGAGGCGGCTGAGTGGTGGAATCGTGCCGTGGTGTGTGGGTGTTGGGGACTCACGAGCATGCTGCGCGTTATTTGGTGGTGTGCTGAGAGTCGGGACCTACTCACGTTGGGGGAGGGGATGAAGAGCCTCTGAGACAAGTCGCTGTTCGACTGGAGATTTGCTCACGTGGAAAGCATGGAAAAGGCGAAAAAAATCAGGCGTGTCGGGTGATTTGACAAATTGGTACACAGGTGTATCATCTTAGGTATTGGTACACGGGTGTACCAAAGAAAACACCCCAAGGAAAGGTGGCCAGAGGAGACTTCGCAAGCGGCCAAACGAATTGAAATCCAACGCAGCAGTCGATTCGTTTTTGGCAATCGGAAGGCAGTCGTCAACAATCGGAAGGCAGCCAAAGACAGCCGGAAGATAACCGAGAAGTAACCGGACGAAAACCGGAAGCCAGTCGGAAGAAAGCCAACCACCCGCAAGTCAACTCCAATGGTCCAGAAGGAGATAACATGCGCAACACCAAGAAGGTCATCGCGGCAACGGCGGCCACGCTCGTCGGTCTCGCCGCCGGCGGCAGCAGCAACGACAACGGCGCCAACAAGGGTGACGCTGACAAGGCCGAACTCGTGTTCTGGGGCTGGGATTCCGGCAACTCGATGAAGGAAATCCTCGCTGACTTCGAGAAGGCCAACCCCGGCATCACCGTCAAGTTCAACAACACCGGCACCGCCGAGAAGACCTCCACCGCGCTCTCCAACGCCATCGCCGCAGGCAACGGCGCCCCTGACGTCGTGATGCTCGAAGATCCGACCGTCACCCAGTTCGCCGTCACTGATGGCCTCGTGGACCTGAGCGAATTCGGCGCCGACAAACTCGCCGACGACTTCGCCGCCGGCCCGTGGAACAAGCTCCAGTACAACAACAAGCCGTACGCTCTGCCGATTGATTCCGGCCCCGAAATGTTCTTCTACAACAAGGCAGTGTTCGACAAGGCCGGCGTGGACGGCGAGTCCATCAAGACCTGGAACGACTACTACGAGGCCGCCAAGAAGATCCGTGCCACCGGCTCCTACATCACCAATCTGGCCGGTACCTCCAACGACTATCAGCCGTTCACCGCCCAGATCTGGCAGGCCGGTGCCCAGCCGTGGAAGGTCGATGGCGAGAACATCACCATCAACATGACCAAGGACGAGGGCATGCAGCGCTATATCCAATTCGTCCAGAAGCTCATCGACGAAGACCTCGTGGACGCCAAGACCCCGAACTGGTCCGACGATTGGAACCGCGAGCTCAACGATGGCACCCTCGCCTCCCTGACCATCGGCGCTTGGATGCCGATCAACCTCATGACCGGCGCCCCCGATCAGGCCGGCAACTGGCGCGTCGCCCAGCTGCCGCAGTGGGAGGAAGGCAAGGAAGTCTCCGCCGAAGACGGTGGCTCTGCACTTGCCGTCACCTCGCAGTCCAAGAACCAGGCCGCTGCCTACAAGCTCGTTGAGTACATGACTCATGGCGAGGGCGCTCAGACCATGGCCGACACCGGTACCTTCCCGTCCCTGAAGAAGATCCTCCGGTCCGACTCCTTCACCGACCCGACCACCGAGTCCAACAAGAAGACCAACGACTACTTCGGCGGTCAGAACGTCAACGAAGTCCTTTCCGCCGCGGCTCAGCGCCCGACCGAGAAGTTCCAGTACCTGCCGTACAACCCGTACGCCCAGACCGCTTACGGCGACGAAGTCTCCAAGGCCTACTCCGGCGACATCACCCTGGAGAAGGCGCTTGAAAACTATGCCAACAAGCTCGCCGAGCAAGGCAAGCAGCAGGGCTACAACGTCACCGTCAAGTGACGCAACCGATCTATTGCCGGTACATCCGGCACTGACCAACAATCAAAACCTGCGGCTAGGCCACTCTCCTTCCGCCTAGCCGCCCGATCTCCCAAAGCGGGGATGCTCCCCAGTGTCCCCGCTTTCCCGTGCCCTCGCCTGACGTGACCGCTCCAATCGGGCGACCCCCTGGTAGCGGGCGCAGCACAGCAATCCGTATTCCAAGAAAGCAATCGATTATGTCCGATCAAACAATGGCCGCAGCCCCGCAGCCAACGGTGGGAATCCTGCCTGAGGAGGCGGATCTGCACACGGCCGAGGCCCGCGTCAACAAGCACAAGGCCGACTGGCGCGGCTGGAAGTTCATGTGGCCGTTCGCCGTGGTGTTCGTCTTCGTGTTCATCATCCCAATTGTGTACGCCATTTACATCTCCTTCTTCAAGAAGCAGATGGTCGGCGGCACCAAGTTCGTCGGCTTCGAGAACTACGCCCGACTGATTCAGGATCCGCAGTTCTGGAGCTCGGTGGGCCGCGTCACTATCTTCACCGTATTCCAGGTGCCGATCATGCTGTTTCTGGCCGCAGCCATGGCCCTCGCTTTGGATTCGATGAAGCTGCATGGCACCAAGTTCTTCCGCATCTCCACATTCCTGCCCTATGCGGTGCCCGCAGTGGTCTCCACCATGATTTGGGGTTTCGTGTATGGCGCCAAATACGGTCTGGTCGGCTCCCTCAACGACTTCCTCGGCACCAACATCGATGTGCTCAACCCCGACGTGCTGCTTGCATCCATCGCGAACATCAACACGTGGGAATATGCCGGCTACAACATGCTGATTTTTTACAGCTCCCTAAGCACCATTCCGCACAGCTTGTATGAGGCCGCCTCCATCGACGGCGCTTCGGAGTGGCAGATTGTTAAGAAGATCAAGCTGCCGGAGCTGAAGGGCTCGCTGGCCATCACGGTGATCTTCTCGATCATCGGCAGCTTCCAGCTGTTCAACGAGCCGAGCATTTTGCAGAACATGGTTCCGGGCAACGCGATCACCACGTACTACACGCCGAACATGTACGCCTACAACCTGAGCTTCACCGGCAATCAGAGCAACTATGCCGCAGCTCTGGCCATCGTGATGGCCATCATCACCATGGCCATTGCGTATGTCGTCCAGCTTAAGAGTATGAAGGAGCAGATGAAGTAATTATGAGCACTGCAACCATGACTTCAACAACAACCATGACCCTGGCCGATCTCAAGGCTCAGGAAAAGGCCGCCAAGAAGGCCGAGAAGGAGCGTCAGAAGCGCATCGACGCCGACGAGAAGGCCGAGCGCAAGCGCGCCGCCAAAACCGGTTTCTCCAACCCGGCGAACCCGACCCGCTCGATGGCCCTGACCATCGTGTGCGCGATTTTCGCGGTCTACTGCCTCTTCCCGTTTGTCTACCTGATGATTAACGCCACCAAGACCCAGTCCGACTTCACTTCGACGTTCGGCCTCGGTTTCGGCAAAACGTTCGCCCTGTTCGACAACATCGCCACGGTGTTCACCTATCAGGACGGTATCTTCGGCCGCTGGTTCGTCAACACGATTCTGTATGTGGTGGTCGGCGCCGGCGGTGCCACCTTGCTGTCCATCATGGGCGGCTATGCGCTGGCCAAGTTCCGCTTCCCCGGCCGTAAGCTGTGCTTCGTGATCATCATCGGCGCCATTTCGGTGCCGGGTATCGCGCTGGCCGTGCCGCAGTTCCTGCTGTTCGCCAAGATGGGCCTCACGAACACCCCGTGGTCGATGATTATCCCGAGTTTGGTATCCACGTTCGGTCTGTATCTGATGTGGATCTTCTCCGATCAGGCCGTGCCGGATGAGCTGCTTGAAGCCGCGCGCGTGGATGGTGCCGGCGAGTTCCGCACCTTCTTCCAGATTTCCCTGCCGCTGTTGGCACCCGGCATCGTGACCACTGCATTGTTCGCCATTGTAGCGACGTGGAACAACTACTTCCTGCCGTTGATCATGTTGAAGGATTCCAACTGGTACCCGTTGACGATCGGTCTGAACCAGTGGAAGGACCAGGCTTCAACCGCAGGCGGTCAAGCTATCCAAAACCTCGTGATTACCGGTTCGCTGATCACGATCATCCCTCTGGTGATTGCGTTCCTGTGCCTGCAGAAGTACTGGCAGTCAGGCCTCGCCGCAGGCGCCGTCAAGGAGTAACCTCTGGCTCCCTCTGACGGGAGCTGGCCGCGGAGCGGACTGAGGGTGGTCATATGGGGATTCGACTGGCGACCACCCCCAGTCAGCTTCGCTGACAGCCCCGCCAGCGGGGGCGGCCTCTCTGGTGTTCACAACCTGCAAGCACAGCACTTCCCGCAAACCGATACAATAAAGGATTTGATTAATATGACTACTCATAGAGCATTTAGGTGGCCGTCCCTGCTGACGGAATCCGGCCGCGGCATCGCGTTCGGCGGCGACTACAACCCGGACCAGTGGCCCGAGGAGACGCTGGACGAGGATATCCGTCTCATGGGTGAGGCCGGCGTGAACGTCGTATCGCTGGCAATTTTCAGCTGGGACAAGATCGAGCCGGTCGAGGGCGCGTTCACGTTCGAGTGGCTCGACCATGTGATCGACAGGCTCGGCAGAGCCGGCATCGCCGTGGACTTGGCCTCCGCCACAGCCGCCGCGCCGCTGTGGCTGTACGAATCCCATCCAGAGGTGCTGCCGGTAGACCGGTATGGTCATACCGTCAACGCGGGCTCACGCCAGTCGTGGCAGCCCACAAGCCCGGTGTTCAAGGAATACGCGCTGCGCCTGTGCCGCAAACTTGCCGAACACTACAAGGACAACCCGTATGTGACCGCCTGGCACATGGGCAACGAATACGGCTGGAACAACCGCTACGACTACTCCGACAACGCCTTGGCCGCGTTCCGCACGTGGTGCGAGGCCAAGTACGGTACCATCGACGCGTTGAACGAGGCGTGGGGCACGGCCTTCTGGTCGCAGCACGTGAACAGTTTCGACGAGGTGCTGCTGCCACGTCACATGGGCGGCGACGCCATGGTCAACCCGTCGCAGCAGTTGGATTACGAGCGGTTCGGCAACGACATGCTGCTCGACTTCTACAAAGCCGAACGCGACGCCATCGAGCAGATCTGCCCCGACAAGCCGTTCACCACGAACTTCATGGTCTCCACCGACCAGTGCGTCATGAACTACGCCAAATGGGCGGATGAGGTGGACTTCGTGTCCAACGATCACTACTTCCATGAGGGCGAATCCCACCTGGACGAACTCGCCTGCTCGGACGCGCTCATGGACTCCCTCGCGCTGGGCAAGCCGTGGTACGTGATGGAGCACTCCACCTCAGCCGTGCAGTGGAAGCCGCTGAACACACGCAAACGGGCCGGCGAACTCATGCGCGACTCCCTGGCCCACGTGGCCATGGGCGCCGACGCCATCTGCTTTTTCCAATGGCGGCAATCCAAGTCGGGCGCCGAGGCGTTCCACTCCGCCATGCTGCCCCACGCGGGTGCCGATTCCAAGGTCTTCCGCGGCGTATGCGAGCTCGGTAAGGCGCTGAAGACCCTCTCCGACGCCGGGCTGCAGGGCACTGAGCTCGAGCGTGCCGGCACGGCGATCCTGTTCAGCGCGGAATCCGAATGGGCCACACGCTCCGAAACCCTGCCCAGCATGAAACTCAACCACTGGCACGACGTGCGCGACTGGTACCGCGGCTTCCTGGATGCCGGGCTGCGCGCGGACGTGGTGCCGCTCGCCTACGACTGGACCGGCTACAAAACCATCGTGCTGCCCACCGTGCTCAGCCTGTCCGACGAAGACGTTCTCCGTATCGTCGACTTCGCGAAGGCCGGCGGAACCGTCATCGTCGGCTATGCCGCCGGCCTGATCGACGAGCACTTCCACATCGGCCTCGGCGGCTACCCCGGCGCCGGCAACGGGCTCCTACGCGACATGCTCGGCATCCGCTCCGAAGAATTCAACATCCTCGGTGAAGAAGCCGAAGGCGAGCCCAGCGAAATCAGCCTGTCCAATGGTCTGACGACCCGCCTGTGGCAGAACGACGTGACTTCCGTAGCCGCGGACACCACAGTGCTTGCCTCTTACGCAGGTGAGTCCGCCGCCGACTGGGATCTGGAGCGCACCCCCGCCATCACCAGCCGCCCCTATGGCAACGGTACCGCCATCTACGTGGGCTGCGACCTCAACCGTCACGACATTGCCCAGTTGCTCAAAGCACTTGGCTCCCGATGGCAGGAGTTGTCGGCGCAGCCGACTGAGAGTGGTCAAACTCCAACCTATCCCACCACAGATCCCCGCATCCTGCACACCATCCGCCGATCCGCAGACGGCTCCACCCGCTTCGATTTCTACCTCAACCGCTCAAACCAGCCCGTCGCCATCAACGGTGTGGAAGGTGATCCCATCATCGCCCACCGTTGCGAGACTGACGCCGTTGGATATACGCTGAACCGCAACGCCATTCTTATCGCTAAAACGTCCTGCTAAACCGCGCTAGAATGGCAATGTTGTCCGGATAGAGGAGTGCGGCATGAGCGACGAGAAAACAGCCAAGCGTCGAGTGACGCTACGCGATGTCGCTCAGGCCGCCGGTGTATCGCTCAAAACTGCGTCGAACGTGATCAATGGCTCCGGGCGTATGACAGATGAGACCCGTGCCAAGGTCGAGTCGGTCATTAAGGACCTCGACTACCGAGTCAACGTGGCCGCCCGCAACCTCAACCGCGATCACACCGGCTTCATCACCCTCGCCGTGCCTTCGCTGATTCCGCCATATCTGGCCGAGCTCGCCAACCGCACCATCGAGGCCGCCCGTCAGCGCGACTATTCCGTATACGTCACCACGTATGCGGAAGGCTCCGCGAAAGGCGCGCGCGATCTGCTGAAGAAGTTCAACTCCACGGTGTCCGATGGCATGATCCTTTCCATGAGCGAGGTGGAAAACATTTCGCCCGATGATCTGAAGGTTGATTTTCCGCTGGTCATCGTTGGCGCGCGTACCACGTGGGGCATTGTGGATCACGTGACCCCAGACGATGTATCCGCAGCCGCCATGGCCGCAGGCTACCTGTATGACCGCGGTTCCACCAGACTTGCAGTGATCGGTGCCCGTGACGTTTACGACGAAGATGCATTGCTGAATGCCGTAGAAGGCAACGCGCAGCTGCGTCTGCGCGGCATCATCGAAGAGACCCGTAGGCGTGGGCTCTCCTTGGATCCGCAGCTGATTGGCAACACCGATCAGGATTGGACCATCGGAGCCGGTGCCCGTGTGACCCAGCGGCTCATTGATTCCGGCGTGCCATTCGACGGTGTGATTGCCTTGAACGATCAGTTGGCCATCGGCGCATTGACCGCTCTGCGCACCGCTGGTTATGAGGTGCCCGTGCAGGTGCAGGTCATCGGCTTCGATAACAACGAGGAAGCCCCCTACCTGCAGATTCCGCTGACCACCATGGATTCCCGCCTTGACTGGACGGCTCCCACGGCAGTGAATCGCATCCTCGGACGCATCGACGGCAGCATCACCAAGTCCGAACTGCTCACCACCGAATCCCAGGTCATCGCCCGCGCCTCCACACGCTGAACGACATTGCTGTAATGCTGGTGTTGCTGTACTGGGCCGTACGAGGCGTTGATACACCGGTTGACCAACACGGCATAAAGTGCTAAGGTGACGATTGCGTGGTACACAGCTGTACCGCGTGGCGCATAAGGAAAGGAAGCGCCAAGCATCACTGGGCGTTCGTTCTGAGCGTTCACCATTCAAAGGAGAAAAAGCATGCGCCGAAATACCGCGCTTACTCGCATTATGGCATCCGGCGTGGCCGCCATAATGCTCTGCGCAGGAGGCACGTTCACTGTAAACGCCGCTGAAGAAGAACCAGTTAAAGCCGACGTCTCGGTCAAGGCCATCCAAGGCTTAAGCGATGATTTCATCGGCGGTATGGACGTCTCATCCATGCTCTCGCTGGAAGAAAGCGGCGTCACGTTCAAGAACGCCAATGGCGAGGTCGAGGATTTGTTCACGTTGCTCAAGGAATCCGGCGTGAACTATGTGCGTCTGCGTGTGTGGAACGATCCGTTCACCGCAGACGGCCAAGGATATGGCGGCGGCAACGTCAACGCCGATCGCGCACTGACCATGGCCAAGCGAGCCACGGCAGCAGGGCTGAAAGTGCTGGTCGACTTCCATTACTCCGATTTCTGGGCCGACCCCAGCAAGCAGCAGGTGCCCAAGGCGTGGAAATCCTTTGAAGGCGACGCGGACAAAACCGCCGACACCGTATACGACTACACCAAGCAGACTCTGACCACGTTCAAACAAGCCGGCGTGGACGTCGGCATGGTGCAGGTCGGCAACGAAACCACTGCGAAAATCGCCGGCATCTCCGGCTGGGACGGCATGTCCAAAGTATTCTCCGCAGGTTCCAAAGCCATACGCGAAGTGCTCCCCGAAGCCAAGGTCGTCATTCATTTCACCAACCCGGAGAAAGCCGGCACCTACGCCACTTACGCCAAACAGTTGAGCAACCACAATGTGGATTACGATGTGTTCGCCAGCTCCTACTACCCGTTCTGGCATGGCACCACCGAAAACCTCACCAGCGTGCTCAAGAACGTGGCCTCCACTTATAAGAAAGATGTGATGGTGGCGGAAACGTCGTGGGCATACACCTTGGATGATGGCGACGACGATTCCAACACAGTGCCCAGTAAAGTAACCGCCGATAACCTCAAGAAATACGACATCAGCCCGCAAGGCCAGGCCGATGAGATTCGCGCGGTCGCCGAGGCCGTGAACAATATCGGCGACAATGATGGCGATGGCGAAAACGACGGCCTGGGTGTGTTCTACTGGGAGCCCGCATGGGTGCCCGTGGGCACCGGCGGCAAGGATAACGCCGAACTGGTGGATACGTGGAACAAGTACGGTGGCGGCTGGGCCACTGAAGCGGCCGGCGAATACGATCCCAATGACGCCGGCCTGTACTGGGGCGGCTCAGGTGTCGATAACCAAGCTTTGTTCGATTTCGATGGCAAGGCGCTCGCCTCTCTGCCGACGTTCAAGTACATTCACACCGGTGCCGTCACCGATCATGTGTTCACCAAGATAGATCCAGTGGAGATTACCGCGACTGACTCGGATTCCATCGACGCGATCAAAGCGCAATTGCCGAGTGAGGTGGCCGCACACTATCAGGATGGGGTGGACGAGACCGAAACCGTGACCTGGCAATCCGCTGCGCTTGACTGGATTCGTGGCGCAGGCACATACACCATCACCGGCACCACCAACGCTGGCCACGACGTGACCGTCACCGTCACCGTCACCGCCACTCCCGCCAAGGATTACGTAACGGACGGCAGCTTCGAGAACGCTGAGAACGATAAGAACTGGACCATTGCCGGCACCGGTGCGTCCATCACCGAAGACAGTGGCAACGCCGCCGACGGCAAGCGCGCGCTGAAGTTTTGGGCATCCGATGCCTACAGTTTCTCCGCCACGCAGACCATCACCGGACTCGAGCCTGGCGAATACGTGCTGACCGCCATGAGCCAAGGCGCGGCAGCGGACAACGCCGCTATTACCGATGGTGTGGCCCTCTCCGCCACAACGGGTGGCAAGACCACGTCCGATGCGCTGGAACTCAACGGTTGGGTTAAGTTCGATACCGCCACCGTGCCTGTCACCGTGGGTGCTGATGGCACAGCGACCATCACCATCACGGGCAACCTGCCTGCCGACGCATGGGGCAATGTGGACAAGGTCTCACTCGTCAAAAAGACCGAAACTCCGGTGAAGCCATCCACGGAGAACCTGGACAAGGCCGTGGCCGAAGCCGGGAAAATCAATCGCGATGAGTACACCAACGAGTCGCTCGCCAAACTCGATCAGGCGCTTGCCGCCGCTGACGTGCTGCTTGCCGGCAGCACCTACACCGAGCAGGACGTGAACGATGTGATCAAGCTTGTTGCCGATGCCATTGCCGGCCTCGCCCAAAAGGAGGTCTCCAGCCTGACCGTCACGCCAAGCAAAACCACCTATCAGGTGGGCGATGCCATCGATGCCGACCATGATCTCAAGGTCGTGGGCAACTATTCCGCAGGCATGGGCAACGTGACGCTTTCCGCCGACCAGTTCACGCTCGATTACGATTTCTCCGCTCCCGCTGATGCGGCGAAGGTTACCGTAACGCTCAAGTCGAATCCGAATGTCACCGAAACCTATACGGTTGCGGTTACCGCTCGGGCCGAAGGTGGTTCCGGCAACGGCTCGGACGGTGCGGGTAATGGCGGGGCTACTATCAATCCCGATACGGGCGAGGGCGATAAGACCAACGGTGCGAATGGCGACAAGATCACTGGTGTGCTGAGCAATACCGGTAGCGCGGTGACTGCCGTGGGTCTTGCGGTTGTCGTTCTCGGCGTGGCCGGCGGGGTCTCGCTTGCTTTGCGTCGTAAGCGCTCCTGATAGAGACTGATGCGGCATTATGATGCGGTTGCCGGCAGCCGGCAACCGGCTGCCAGATGCCATCTGTCGGCTGTCGTTTATCGGTTGTCGGCTGTCAGATGCGTCTGTCTCGGCGCAGCGATGCGATTCTGTCCCGGTTCGTGCATCAATCGTTTGATGTGGGTACCAGGACAGAAATCACTGTCCTGGTTTGCGAAAACGGGTGTTTTTCGCGTACCGGGACAATTCCCGTTGCCCCGGTTTGCACGTCAATCGTTCTACGTGAGAACCGGGACAGTATGTTGATTTCGGGATTGGCTGTATTCCGCCGATTCTG
>OGPK01001403.1_pt1 | contig 18489 bp, 19 predicted proteins | sample 1552921 | NCBI WGS metagenome assembly OGPK01 (sample SAMEA2580264, study PRJEB22360) | human gut metagenome | biome: human gut; feature: human-associated habitat; material: faeces | place: Denmark | collected 2008/2010 | reverse complement strand
TTAAAAAATTCTAATTTAATTTTTTAGGTATTTTACATTTTTCAACGCTTCGAGCATTTAAACCATTGACATTAAAATAAAAATATTATATATTAATTGTAATAATATTAATTACAATAAAGAGAAATCATTAATATATGGAAAAATTATTATATTTAATAAATTATTTGGCAAAAGAAAGCAAAATCAATATAGGCGAGCTTCCGTCCAACGAAATAGAATTAAAAAATTTATTTAGAAGTCTTATAAATATTCGTCCGCCGAACGATATAAGCGAAGATTATTTGAAAATAGAAGACGAGTTTTTGCAAGAAGAACTTGACAAAAAACTTATTACTAATATAGAAAATCTTAAATCGATAAAAAATAATATATATATTTGGAAAGGAGATATTACGACTTTAAAAATTGACGCTATAGTAAACGCCGCTAATTCTGCAATGCTTGGATGTTTCTATCCGATGCATAAATGTATTGATAACGCGATTCATAGCGCCGCTGGAACGAGGTTAAGATTATTCTGTCGAGATATTATAAATAAGAGTGGAGGTTATTTAGAAACGGGCGATGCAAAAATAACTCCCGCTTTTAATCTTCCTTGTAAATATATTTTGCATACGGTTGGACCAATAATAAAAGATAAAGTTAGCAAAAAAGACGAGGAGCTACTATCATTATGTTATAAATCATGTTTGAATTTGGTTGTAGAAAATAATATAGAGAGCGTAGCGTTTTGCTGCATATCCACAGGCGAGTTCAAATTTCCAAACGATTTGGCTGTCGATATAGCTTTATCTTCGGTAAACGATTTTTTGAAAGAAAATAAAGCGAAAAATATAAAAATAGTTTTCAATGTTTTTAAAGATATTGATTATGAATTATATAATAAAAAAATTAAAGAATTAAATTAAAAAATTTTAGGAAAATAAAAATGGACAAAAATAAATTAATACAAAAATTAAAAGAAGAAATTGAAAATTCGGAGTATATATTGATAGGAGCGGGAGCGGGACTTTCTACTTCGGCGGGATTTTTATATGACGGAAAAAGATTTGAAGATAATTTTAAAGATTATATAAAAAAATACGGATTTACCGATATGTATAGCGCGGGATTTTATAATTTTCCAACTCTTGAGGAATATTGGGCTTATTTTAGTTTGAATGTTTATATAAACAGATACGATATTGAAGAAAACGAGACTTATTTAAATCTTTATAATATAGTAAAAAATAAAAATTATTTCGTCATAACTACAAATGTTGACGGCAGATTTGCAGATTCCAAATTTGATAAAGATAAAATTTTTGCGGTTCAAGGAGATTTTTCGCTTTTTCAATGTTCAAAACCTTGCAGGCAAGAAACTTTTTATAATGAAAAATATATTAGAGAAATGATTAAATACAAAAAAGAAATGAAAATACCTACCGAGCTTATTCCAAAATGTCCATACTGCGGAAGAAATATGTCTATGAATTTGAGAGTGGATTCCACTTTCGTTCAAGATAAAAATTGGGACAAACAAAAATCAAAATACGAAAATTTTTTAAAAAATTCCGACAATTCAAAAATTTTGTTTTTGGAACTTGGAGTCGGTTTTAATACGCCTTCTATAATAAAATATAATTTTTGGAGAATGACTTTAAATAATAAAAAATCCGTTTACGCTTCTATTAATTTGGGAGAATGCTACAGCGCAAGCAATATTGAAGAACGTTCGATATGTATAGACGCCGATATATTCGAAGTATTAAAGAAATTAATTAAATAATATTAATTTAATTTTTTAGGTATTTTTACATTTTTCAACGCTTCGAGTCTTTGAACTATTGATTTTTGAACTTCGTAATTTGAAGGTTCGTTATTTGCAAATTCGTATTTATTTGCAAGAATCAAATATTCTTTTTCCTGCGTATAATTTCGCGCTTTTCTATATATTATCGATATTCTAAATAAAGATAATTTTTGTCTGTATCCGTTTAAATAAGATTGCCTGTAAAAATCAATCGCCGAAGAATTTCTATTTCTGTTATCGTAAAGTTCGGCAAGTTTAAAATATATTCTTCCTCTTTCAAGTCTATTCATTCCGTTTTCAGCCATATTTATAATTTCTTTTTCGGTTATAGCGTAATTTTCTTCGTCAATTAATTTTTCGTAAATATGAAGCAAACTAAAATAAGCGTCTAATTTATAAGCGGGAACATTTAAATTTTTATTTAATTGAATCACTTTTTTATATTCTTCTATAGCCAATCTATAGCTCGCCGCTCCGCCTTGCTCTGCAGGTTCGCCCGCTTCTTTTTCGTATATAACCGCCAAATAATAATGAGCGTCCGCATTATCGGGATAATACATTATAGTTTTATTCATTAAATATAAAGCGTAGGATGTGTCGCCATTTTTTATCGCTCTTTTAGCTTCGCCTATATAAACCCAAGCAGGCTCTAATTTTTCTCCGTTAATTGAACGATAAGAATTTGCATTAAACTCGTTTGTCTGAGAATAAATAGATAAACAGAATATTAACAATAATAAAAATATTTTCTTCATAAATAATAGTTAGGTTAATAATAAAACTTTTATTTAATTATCGGAATAATTAGTTTTTAAATTATCATTTTTTGAATATAAACTTTAATTTAGAATTTATTATTCCAATTTATCGACTTTATTAAATTTTTTATTTATTTTAAACTAAAATATATTTTTTTCTCTAATAATAATTTTTATTTATCTTCCGATGCGGGAACTACAGCCAAATCGCTAACTCTCGCTCCTTCGGATATATTAACTATTTTAACGCCTTTCGCATTTCTTCCAAGTTCAGGTATAGAGTTTGCTTTTATTTTAATAGTCATATCGTCCGTTGTCACAACCATTATCTCGTCTTTATCGCCAACGGTTTTTACGCTTACGACTCTTCCCGTTCTATTGTCAAGTTTAATATAAATCTGTCCATGTCCGCCTCTTCCTTTAACATTAAATTGTTTTGAAGATAATCTTTTGCCTATTCCGTTTTCAGTTATAACAATTAAAGATTCGCCTTTATGTATTCCGTTTCCAGATACGCAAATATCATCTCCCGATAAAGTTATTCCTTTAACTCCGCCAGCGGCTCTTCCCATATTTCTAACCTTCTGTTCGTTTATTCTTAAAGCGAGTCCAGAATCGGTAGTCATAATGAAATCGTCTCCCGTTTGAACTGCAGAAACAGCGACAAGTTCGTCATTATTTTCTAAAGTTAAAGCGAGTATCCCGCGTTTTTTAGCGTTTTCAAGATGCTTTAATTCCATCTTTTTTATAGTGCCTTTTTTAGTCACCATTATAATAGATTGTTTAGAATCAAATTCCGAAACCGTAAAATAGCTTGTAATTTTTTCATCTGGAGCGAGATTTAATATAAATTTAATGCTTTTTCCTTGCGACAATTTTGTCAAAGCTGGAATTTCATGCACTTTCAACCAAAAAGCTTTTCCTCTATCGGTAAATATAAATAAATAATCTTTAGTTGAAGCTACAAATAAATGTTCTATATAATGTTCGCCTTGAGATTTTCCGCTTTGAACTCCGACTCCGCCTCTTCCCTGCGTGCGATAACTTGAAGCGGGAACTCTCTTAATAAAGCCTTGTGTCGTTATTGAAACGGCTACATCTTCATCATGAATTAAATCTTCTTCGTCTATTTCCGTATCGTTAGTTTTTCCTACGATTTCGCTTCTTCTATCGTCTCCGTATTTTTCGGATATTTTTTGAAGTTCATTTTTTATAACCGCCAATATTTTATTTGGATGAGCGAGCAAATCTTCGCAATAGGCTATAAATTCTTTTAATTCTTTTAATTCTTCTTCTATTTTTAATTTTTCTAAAGCGGTTAATCTTTTAAGCGGCATATCCAAAATTGCTTGAGCTTGCTTTTCGGACAATTTAAAAGTTTTCATTAAAGTGTTTCTTGCAGATTCCGTATTTTCGCTCTCTCTTATTATTTTAATTACTTTTTCTATATTAGCTTGAGCTATTAAAAGTCCTTCTAAAATATGAGCTTTCGCTTTAGCTTGATTCAAATCGTATTGAGTTCTTTTAGTTATAACTTCAACTCTATGTTCTACGAAATATTTAATAAGCTCTTTTAAGTTAAGAACTTTAGGCTCTCCGTTTACCAAAGCCAAATTTATTATTCCAAAAGTCGTCTCCAAATCGGTATGTTTAAATAATTGATTCAAAACTATTTGAGTGGCGACTCCTCTTTTAAGTTCAATAACGAGTCTTATTCCCGCTCTATTGCTTGATTCGTCTCTAATATCCGAAATTCCTTCAATTTTGCCTTGTTTAATTAATTCGGCGATTTTTTCATGCAAAGTAGTTTTTACAACATTATATGGAAGTTCTTTAACAATTATAGCTTCTCTGTCTTTTTTTAATTCTTCTATTTCAAGTCGCGCTCTTAATTTTATTCTTCCTTTTCCCGTAGTATATGCTTCTTTAATTCCTTCTTTTCCGTATATTATTCCAGCGGTTGGGAAGTCGGGACCTTGAACGAATTTCATTAAATCTTTTATTTCCGCATTTTTATTGTCTATATAATAAGAAACTGCATTTATAACTTCTCTTAAATTATGCGGTGGCATATTTGTAGCCATACCGATTGCAATTCCCATACTTCCGTTTACAAGAAGTTGAGGAAGTGTCGCGGGTAAAACTGACGGCTCTGTTCTGGAATCGTCAAAGTTAGGAACAAATTTAACCGTATCTTTTTCTATATCGTTTAACATCTCTTCGGCAAATCGAGTCATTCGAGCTTCTGTATAACGCATAGCGGCTGGCGGGTCATCGTCCACAGAACCAAAATTTCCTTGTCCGTCAACGAGCAAATATCTCATTGCAAAATCTTGAGCCATTCTAACCATAGTTCCATAAACCGCAGCGTCTCCATGCGGATGGTACCTGGCTAAAACTTCTCCGACTGTGGCCGCCGATTTTTTATAAGGTTTATCATGCGTAAGATTAGCGTCATACATTGCGTATAATATTCTTCTATGAACGGGCTTCAAACCGTCTCTAACATCTGGAAGCGCTCTTGAAACTATAACGCTCATAGAATAATTTAAATAAGATTCTTGTAATTCTTTTTCTATTGATATATGACTTACTCTTTTAAGTATATCTTTCGTATAAGTGGAATACTGTCTCTCTTCTGTCCCGTTATCGTTATTATTATTGTTCTTCTTTGTTGCCATCTCTAATTATCCTTAAAATATTTAGAAAATATTATATCATTAAAGTGTATAATTATCAATATAAAATTATATTTAATTTAATAATAAATAGTTTTTTTCTTATATTAGCGTTTGACAACTATTTATTAATAATTAATGAAATGTAAATATAGCTAATATATTATTTTATCGATTTTATAAAATAAAAAGTTATTAAGAGAAAGATTTATATTTAGTTATATTAAATTTAACCGTTCGAGTAAATCCTTTTGCAATTCTAATTATTCCGTAAAAAAATCCGAGTCCGTAAAAAAAATGCGTTAAAAAAAACATATAAGGATAAACGAAAAAGCCTTTAATTTTATTGAAAAATCCTATTTCTTTTAAGGCGGTTATTATTCCCGCGAATAAAGTTGTTATTAAATAAATAATTAATGGAATAAAATAAAATGCAATATAATTTATTTTGCTAATCTTAAAAATAATAAAAACTATAGGCAAAAGAATTATATACAAACTGAAAAACGCGGGAAGAGTAAATATCAAATTTTTTTTATTAAAATCTCTATAAAGTTGTTCTAATCTTCCTCTTCCATAATTTAAAAGCATCTTTATATATAATCTTAAATTTTTTCTTGGCGGTCTTTTAACTATTATTTGCGGGTCATACATTAATTTATAACCAAGCGAAAGAATTTTATCTATTAAAGCATTTTCTTCGTTAGGGTATAAACTCTCGTTAAAAAGTCCCGCCTCGAATAAAACATTAAGCCTTATAAATAAATTGCAAAGTATAACATCTCTATCCGTTCCTTCTCTATACGATGATTTATTTATGCTGTATCTATTCGCTATAGGTCCTACCGCATAATAAGATTGCATGCATCTGTCTATATATCTTTCTTTTGAAGAGTTCGCTTTATGAATTGCAGGACCTCCGACTATAGCTACATTTTCGTTTTTCTCAAATATTTCAACCGCTTTTTTTATATTATTAGGATTTACCATAGAATCATTATCTATAAAATAAACTATATCTCCAGAAGCTTGTTTTATGCATTCGTTTCTTTGAACGGTTGGATGAGTTCCTTCGGCTTGAAAAATCTCTATTTTATTTTTATCGTAATCGGACATATATATGCCCGCAAGAGTATTTTCTATTTTCTCTCCGATTCTATGAGGAATTATAACGCTTACTTTTAACGACATTATAAACCCATATATCTAAAATATGCCGTTCTCAAACTTGCAGCCATTGCCTCTGGACTTGTAGGATTGCATGAAGCCCAAGCGCCCGTTTCAGAAGAAGCGTTAAATTTTTGTTTTTCTTTACTTCTCATAGGCGGAAAAAATTCTATATGATAACGCCAAATATCCTTATAATTAAAACTATCATTAACGGGAGCGCTATACATACACATCATATAAGGAAATTTTATATCAAAAAGCAAATCTAAAGTAGTTGTGGCTTTTTTTAAAGCGTCCGCTAAAGAAACCGTTTCTTTTTTATTAAATTTATTAATGGCGATAACATTTTTTTTAGGCATAATCATTATTCCGTAAGGATATTCGCTTGCAAAAGGCAAAAAGCATACAAAATGTTCGTTTTCAAAAATTATTCTTCTTCCGTCTTCAATTTCTTGATTAAGCATATCTTCAAATAAAGATTTTTGATTAATATTATAATAAGATAAAGCCATTTCTATTTTTCTTTTTATTCTCAAAGGAATCCAACTATAACCGTAAATTTGTCCATGTGGATGAGGCATAGTCACTCCGACAACTTCGCCCTTATTTTCAAAAGGCATAATATATTTTATCTTTTTATTTTTAGCGATTTCAACCATTCTCTCCTGCCATAATTTAACTAATTTCGTTATATGTTCTACTGGAAGTTCAGGCAATGTAGTATTATGGTTTGAAGAATATAAAATTACTTCGCATTTTCCAATCGAAGGTTTTGCTATAAATAATTTTCCATTATCGACATTATCAGGCAAAGGCGGCTCGAAAGATAAAGCGGGAAAATCGTTATCGTATTTATAAACATCGTAACTATCTGGAACTTTTCCGCTTCCTGGACAAAAAGGACAATAATCTTTAGGCATTTGCGGACGGTCCTGCCTATGACTCGCTATCATAACATAATCTCCAAGCAATTGATTATAACGCAATTCTGCCATATTCATTCTCCTTTATTCATTTAATATAATTATATATTTTTTTTAATAATAATCAAATTAATAACAATACTTTTTATATCTATGTAAAAAACCTTGCGTATATTCCGCAAGGAAGAATTAATTTTGAATTTTCTATCGGTATTCCAATCTCTCCGCTTTCAAAAAATCCTTTATTTTTTATATTTGTTTCTAAAATATTTTTTAAAGATATATGAGAAAAACTTGCAGTATAACAATTAATTAAAAAAAGTATAGGTTCGTCAGATAATAATTTTACGCATTCTTTCATTAATCTTGTTAAGCTCGTTTCTATTTGCCAAAGCTCTCCTTTAGGTCCTCTGCCGTAAACGGGCGGGTCCATTATAATAATATCGTATTTTCGTCCTCGTCTCGATTCTCTTAAAACAAATTGAATAACATCCTCTATAATGAACCTTACTTTTTTATCTTCAAGTTTATTTAATTCTATATTTCTTTTCGCTTGTCCTACAATTTTTTTTGAAGCGTCAACATGCACAACTTCTTCGCATCCCGCATAAGCGCAAGAAATAGTAGCGCCTCCCGTATATGCAAATAAATTTAAAGCCTTTATATTATTTTTTTTAGATTGTTTTATTTTATCAATTATGAATTGCCAATTAACCGCTTGCTCGGGAAAAAGTCCGATATGTTTGAAATTGGTAAACTCTATATAAAACGATAAATCTTGATATTTAATAATAAAATTTTCTTTCGGCTTATTTATATATTCCCAATAACCGCCGCCTTTATTTGAACGATGATAAATAGCGTCTAAATTTTCCCATTTGTTTTTTTGCTTTGCCCAAATAACTTGAGAGTCTGGACGAGAGATTAAAAAATTTCCGATTCTTTCTAATTTTTCTCCGTCTCCGCAATCTATTATTTTATAATCGTTCCATTTATCCGCTAAAAGCATATTTTTATTATTTTTCTTTATCGTTGATTATAATAAGTGACATCGCTTCTAACTATAACTATATCGACTCTTCTATTTAAAGCTCTTCCGTCAGGCAAATCGTTTGAAGCCATAGGACGAGTGTCGGCATATCCCGCGACTGAATATTTATTTCTATCTAATTTTCCCGTTTGGTCATTTTCAAATAATTTTTCTAAAATAACTATAGCTCTTGCAGCAGAGAGTCCCCAATTATTTCCAAATTGTCTTTCAAGTTGACTTCCTGGAATTATAGCTCCCGAATCGGTATGTCCTTCTATTCTTATTTCGTTAGGCAAACCGCTTAAAACGGATGCAAGTTTAATAAAAGTTTCCGTATTATTTTGATTTTCTACTAAATTAGTTCTTCCCGATTCAAAATATTGGTCAGCTCCAAGCGTTATTACAAATCCTCTTTCATCTTCAGTCACTCTTATTTTTTTACTTTTTATTTCCGATTCCAAAACCGAAGTGGCTTCATCTATACTTCTGCCCATAGAATATCCTCTATCGGCGCTTGGCAAAGTTTCGGCGCTCGCTCCTCCGTATATTAAACTACTTTGAGATAAAGTAGCTCCTCCGTCCAAAACGCCAAAAGAACCTTGAAACGCTGTGGCTATAAGTTGCATTGCGGAATTTTGAGATAAAGCCGCTTCCATTGAGGCAAGTAACATAACGAAGAATGTTAAAACCAAAGTTACAAAATCTCCGTAAGTTTGAAGCCATAAAGGAGCGGAAGGTCCTGGAACTTGAGCTTTATCTCCCGCTTTTTTAGCTTTTTTACCAAATTTAGTAGTAGCCATTATAAATCCTTAATTCTATTCCCAAATAAATTATATTATCTATCTCCAACTTGTTCATTAACTTTTTGTCTTTGAGCAGGCGAAAGGAAAGATACCAATTTATCTTTAACTATTCTTGGATTATCTCCAGCCTGTATTGATAATATTCCTTCAATCATAATGCCTTTTATTAAAGTTTCTGACGAGTGTCTTGCGGAAAGTCTTCCAGCTATAGGCAATGCAAAACCGTTAGCTATAACCGAACCGTAATAAGTCGTGATAAGAGCTACAGCCATACCAGAACCGATTGCTTCAGTTCCTCCGCCTCCGCCTAAACTTCTAAGCATTATAACCAAACCTATAAGCGTTCCTATCATACCCCAAGCTGGATATAATGAAGCGGCGTCTTCAAATACTTTTCTTACGGTATCATGTCTCGCCTCAATATTATCGATTTCCGTATTCAATATATTTTTTACAAGTTCTGGGTCCGTTCCGTCAACTACTAATTGCATGCCTTTTTTTAAGAAAGGGTCTGAAACTTCTTGTATATCGTCTTCCAATACCAATAATCCTTCTCTTCTTGCTTTCTCTGAAAAACTTATTAAGGTTATTATCATTTGGGCTTCGTCAAAGTGCGGTTTTGTTAAAAGAATTTTTATAGCTTTTGGAACTCCCAATACCGTTCCCATATCGTTTGCAACTAAAAGCGATACAGTTCCGCCTCCTCCCGTAACGACTAAAGACGCGATATCGACCATGTGTCCGATATTACCGCCTCCTGAAATAATACCGAATAAGTTAATTACTATAACGGCTACAAAGCCTATAGGCACTATTATATCCATATTTTACTCTCTAAAAAATTAATTAAAAAATATTTATATCAAAATTACTATTATTATTCTATTCTTCATTTCCATAAAAAGACGGTTTTTTAATAGTATCTTCGTTTATAATTCTTTTTCTATATTCTATAATTCTATTTAATACCGTTTCAAAACTGTCTTTAGTAACTATCTTTCTACCCGAAAGCATAGTTATAACTAAATCAGGAGTCTCTTCCATAAACTCTATTTGATGCGGATTAACATATAAAATCGTTTTATCAAATCTCGTTATATGTATCATTAAAACTCCCGATTAATTATACTATAAAATAATAAATATGTCTATTTACTATTATTTATCTTTTAAGCGCTATAACTTCTTGAAGCATCTGGTCTGCGGTAGTTATAGTTCTTGCATTTGATTGAAAGCCTCTTTGAGTTACAATCATATCTGTAAACTGTTCGCTCAAATCTACATTCGACATTTCTAAAGTTCCCGCTTTAATAGAGCCTCTGCCTTCAACAGCCGCAGGTCCTATATTCGCAGCTCCCGAGTTATTGCTTTCCACAAATAAAGTGTCTCCCGCTTTTTCCAATCCGCCCGCATTATTGAATTTTGCTAAAGCGACTTGTCCTAATGTCTTTCTATTTCCGTTGGTAAATACTCCCGTTATTTGTCCGCTATCGTCAATGCTAAATCCTTCAAGCATTCCCATCGTATAACCGTCTTGCTCAATCGCTTTTGTAGTTGAAGGAGATTCAAATTGAGTAATTCCGTTAAATAAACCAACCTCGCCAAGAGTCAAATTAATAGTTTGTTCAACTTCGCCTTCAGTTCCTTGATAAGTAAAAGAAACATTTGGCATTAAAACTCCTTCTTCTTGAGTTTGTCCGCCATCGCTTACGGATATTAAAGAGCCAGCATCGTTAAATACTAATTGAAAAGTATTATTTCCTCCGCCTTGAACAGGGTCGCCAGCGGATACGCTTATACTTCCTTCGGTCGCATCGGGAATTTCTATAACCATATCCCATCTATTTATATCGGTTCTATTAAAAGTCGCTCTTAATTGTCTTGGTATTCCCGTAGAATCGTAAACCGTAATATCCGATTGATGATAATCTGAATTTTTTTGCAAATTACAGAAGAATCTTGTATTTTCCGTAGCCCTTGCAGGGTCCTTTGAGCCGACAGGAATAATTAAATCTTCAATTCCAGCGGCGGTATTAATTATCATCTCTCCCGTTTCATTCATTTGAGAATTCCAACCTTGCACTTTATAACCGTTTGACGGATTAACCAAATAACCGTCTTTATCCAAAGAAAAAGCTCCATTTCTCGTATAGAAAGAATTATTTCCTCTCTTTTCGATAAAGAATCCTTCTCCTTGAATCGCTAAATCGGTATTGACTCCCGTCACTTGCAAAGCTCCTTGAGTGTGAATCGTGTCTATAGTGGCAACCATCATACCTAATCCAACTTGTTGAGGATTGATACCGCCTCTATCTTCTTGCGGTTTAGCGGCTCCGCTTATAGATTGGCTTATCATATCCTTAAAAGTCACTCTTCCTCTTTTAAATCCGTAAGTATTAACATTGGCTATATTATTTCCAACCACATCCATTCTAGTTTGATGATTTTGTAAACCAGACACGCCGGCAAATAATGAACGCATCATAAGGCGTATTCCTCCAAAAATTTTAATATTTCTTATAAAATATTTTCGGTATAATTAAAAATTGCTTAATAGTTTTTATAGGCATTATTATTTTTAATTATATTTTTCAAGTATAATAAAATTCAAATTACTAATTAATTAAAATATCTAAATAAAGTCGTATTTTGCTATTGACTCTGGAGTTAACTCCAATGTTATAATAATATTAAATTAATTATTTTTACAATTTATTTAATTAAAAGGAGTAAATTATGACAATAGCTGAAGTAAGCAAAAAAGTAAATCTTTCGGCGGATACTTTAAGATATTACGAAAGAATAGGATTAATTCCCGAAGTAAATAGAACAGAATCGGGAATAAGAAATTATACCGAAGAGGATTTAGGATGGATAGAATTCTCAAAATGTATGAGAAATGCGGGAATGTCTATAGAGGCTCTAATAGAATATATTAAGCTTTACAAAAAAGGAGATGTGACATTAGAAGCGAGAAAACAATTACTAATTTCTCAAAAAGATGTAATAAAAGAAAGGCTTGAAGAAATTCAAAACACTTTTGACAGAATAAATTATAAAATCAAAAATTATGAAAAACTTTTAGTGGAAAGAGAAAAAGATTTATTAAAAAAGAAAAATAAGAAGTAAAAAATGAAACTTTAATATTGACTCTGGAGTTAACTCCAATGCTATAATAAAACTATAAAATAAAAAATAAATAAAAACAAAAGGAGAAATTACAATGCAAAATTTCGGTAAAGCCGTGCCTACGGCAAAATTAAACAATGGTGTGGAAATGCCAATATTAGGTTTCGGAGTATATCAAATTCCTGATTATGACGAATGCAAAAGAGCGGTTTTAGACGCTTTGGAAACGGGCTACAGATTAATCGACACTGCCGCCGCATACTTCAACGAAAAAGCGGTTGGAGATGCGATAAAAGAAAGCGGTATAAATAGAAAAGAATTATTTATAACGACTAAATTATGGATTAACAACGCGGGATACGAAAACGCTAAAAAAGGTTTTGAAGTTTCTATGGAAAAATTGCAGTTGGATTATTTAGATTTATATTTAATCCATCAACCTTTCGGAGATTATTACGGTTCATGGCGAGCTATGGAAGAATTGTTAGAAAATAAAAAAGTTCGAGCTATTGGAGTTTGCAATTTCTATCCCGATAGATTAATGGATTTGGCGGAACATAATAAAATTAAACCAGCGATTAATCAAATAGAAACTCATCCGTTTTTTCAAAGAGAATATGATAACGAGATAATGAAAAATTACGGAACGCAAATAGAATCTTGGGGACCTTTTGCCGAAGGTAGAAACGATATGTTTACAAATCCTATTTTGTCAGAAATAGGAAAAAAATATAATAAATCTGCAGCTCAAGTGATTTTAAGATGGCTTATACAAAGAAATGTTGTAGTTATTCCAAAAAGCGTTCATAAAGAGAGAATGATTGAAAACTTTAATATTTTCGATTTTGAACTTTCCGCAGACGACATGAATAAAATTAAATCTATGGATACAGGAAAAAGTTTATTTTTTAGCCATAGCGATATTGAATTAGTAAAATTACTTTTCAGTATAAAAGTTTGATTTAGATTATATTTTAATATTGACATTGGAGTTAACTCCGATGTCATAATAATTTTATTAATTATTTTTTTTCAAATTTATTATAAAGTTTATCTAAAAATATTTTTCCCGCTTGAGAAAATATCTGTCCTTTTTTCCAAACTATATTTATTCTTGGTTTAAGTTTAGGCTTTAACGGAATAAAACAAATATCTTTATTATTTATATCGATAATCGTAAGAGAATATCCTATTCCTTCTTTCACCATAAAAATTGAACTATAAACGAGATTTTTAGTAAGAACTATATTAAGTTTTTCAATATCGTCTTTAAACCATTGTAAAAATTTATTATTGTCGGATTTATTATGCATCAATGTTTTAGGAACTATAATAGGCAAATTGAGTAAATCTTTTTTCTCTATAAATTTCTTTTTAGCTATTTTAGAATCTCTTCTTGCCAATATTCCCCAAACTTCTTCTGTCGGTATTTCTATATAATCGTATAAAGACAAATCGGCTGGTTCTATCAAAACTCCAAAATCTATTAATCCGTTATCAAGTTTGTCGGTTATATCTCCATAATTTCCGCTATGAATATGATAAATTATATTAGGATAATCGTTTTGCATTTCTTTTATTATTTTAGCTATTAAATCTATCGCTTTAGTTTCCGCAGTTCCTATGTAAATGTCTCCCGCTATTATTTCGTCATTTGATTTAAACTCCGTTCTTGTTTTGTCTATTAAATCCATTATCTCTTCGGCTCTTTTTTTAAGTAAAACGCCTTCGCTTGTAAGTTTTATTTTATAATTGCTTCTTATAAAAAGTTTCTTTCCTATATCTCTTTCAAGAGAACTTATTTGCCTTGAAAGATTAGGTTGAGTTAGATTAAGACGATTAGCGGCTTTGGTTATACTGCCTTCTCTTGCGGCTATTAAGAAATATTTTAAAGCTCTGAATTCCATTTGCATCCTTGTTTTTATAATCATAATATCATAGCCTGCAATACTTTTCAAGTATAAACAGATATAAAATAAAAGTATTTGCTTCAAATTATTTAATATTTTAAAATTCAAACTATTGATTAATTAAATTAATATAAGGAGAATAAATCATGTTAAAAAAATTAATCTATATTTTAGGCTTTATAATATTATTTCAAATTATTATTTTAGCCAAAAACAATATGGGAGGAAAAACTATGATAAAAATGACTTTTGCAGGAAATGAAATTTACGGAGAGATTTTAAATACTCAAAGCGGAAAAGAATTTTTATCTCAATTGCCAGCAAGTCTAAAATTTGAAGATTATAATTCTACCGAAAAAATAAGCTATTTGCCTAAAAAATTATCGGCTCAAGGAGAACCCGAAGGATTTACTCCAAAAAAAGGAGATATTTCTTATTATGTCCCTTGGGGAAATCTTGCTATTTTTTACAGAGATTTTAGATACTCTCGAAGTTTAATTAAAATCGGAGAATTAAACGATATTGATAAACTTGCAAATATGCAAGGAGATTTTGAAGTTAGAATAGAAATAGTTAAAAAATAAAATTAAAGAGTTGTTAATGAAAAAGATAAAATATTTAGTAATTTCGGTTTTGCTTATTATTTCATGCTCAAAAAATTTGCAAAATCAATTAAATAATTTTGGAGGAATAACAATGAAAGCAAAAGAAAAATATAAAGAATTATTGAATAGAGATTTTGCAATTTCAAAAGAAGATGAAGATTTGCAAAATATATTTAATAATTTTGTTTACGGAGAAGTTTATAATCATGGAAATTTAGAGCCTAAATTAAGAGAGCTTATAACTTTAGTGTCTCTTACGGCAAGTGATGGAAACAACATGATAGCGGAACATGTAGAAGCGGCTTTAAATGTAGGAGCAAGCGCAATAGAAATAAAAGAGGCTTTGTATCAATGCGCGCCTTATGTGGGTTTTCCGAAAGTATTTACGGTTTTAGAAGAAGCGAATAAAATTTTTAAAGATAAAAATATAAAACTGCCTTTGAAATCTCAAGCTACGGTAAATGAAGAGACGAGATTTGAAAAAGGTTTATCGGTTCAAACAAACATATTTGGAAATATAATTTTAGATATGCATAAAAACGCTCCCGAAAATTTAAAACATATTCAAAATTATTTGTCGGCAATGTGTTTTGGAGATTTTTATACTAGAGAAGGTTTAGATTTAAAAACAAGAGAGCTTTTGACTTTTATAATGTTAATATCTTTAGGCGGAGCAGAGCCTCAAGCGACAAGCCATGCCAAAGCCAATATTTCTATGGGAAACGATAAAGACATACTTATAGAAGCGGTTACTCAATGCATTCCGTATATAGGTTATCCGAGAACTTTAAACGCAATAACTATAATAAACGGAATTAATTAAATTAAAAAAATTAAATTTTACTATTGACTCTGGAGTTAACTCTAATGTTATAATAATGCAATAAATTAAAAATTAAATAAATTAAATTAATGCCAAATGGCAAAGGAGAAATAAAATGCAAAAAAGAATTTTAGGAAAAGATTTGGAAGTTTCGGCAATCGGTTTGGGTTGCATGGGAATGAGTCAAGGATACGGAGAGCCGTCAGATAAAAAAGAGATGATTACGCTTATTCATAAAGCTATAGATTTGGGCGTTACATTTTTCGACACTGCTGAAGTTTATGGACCGTTTATTAACGAAGAGCTTGTAGGCGAAGCTTTGAAACCTTATAAAAACAATGTGATTATAGCCACAAAATTTGGTTTGGAAACAGATAAAAAAGTCTTAACTCCCAACTCAAAACCAGAAGTTATAAGAAAATCAATAGACGGTTCGCTTAAAAGATTGCAATTAGAAACTATAGATTTGTATTATCTTCATAGAGTGGATACAAATACTCCGATTGAAGAAGTCGCTTCTACGATAAAAGATTTAATTAAAGAGGGAAAAGTTAAACATTGGGGACTTTCGGAAGCGGGAGCTAATACTATAAGAAAAGCCGATTCCGTTTGCAAATTAACCGCTATTCAAAGCGAATATTCTATGATGTGGCGAGAACCAGAAAAAGAAATATTGCCTTTATTAGAGGAATTGAATATTGGATTTGTTCCTTTCGCTCCTTTAGGCAAAGGTTTTTTAACGGGAAGCATAAAGAAAGACACCGAATTTAAAAGCGGAGATTTTAGAAATATAGTTCCAAGATTCAAAAAAGAAAATCTTGAAGCTAATCAGGTATTGGTTGAACTTATAAGAGATATTGCCAATAAAAAGAATATAACTTTATCTCAAGTCGCTTTGGCTTGGGTATTGGCTCAAAAAAGTTTTATAGTCCCTATACCTGGAACTAGAAGTTTAGACAGATTAAAAGAAAATGTTTCTGCAGCCGATGTCGTATTAAGCGAAGAAGAATTAAAAGATATAAACGAAACTCTTTCAAAAATAGTAATTCAGGGAGAGAGATATCCTAAAGAATTCGCGGATAAAGTTGGAAGATAGAAAATTAATTTTATATAAATTTCGCATATTTAGTCCTTAAATTAAAGGTTGTCTTGCAATTCTGCAGGCAACCTTATTTATTTAATATATTAAAAAAATATAATATTTTTTAGTTATGCCTTTTAAGTATAAACGGATATAAAATAAAAGTATTTGCTGTGAAGTATATTAGATAAATTAAATCAAATTGTTAAAAGATATAGGAGTTAAATAATTATTTTTCGTATTTATGCAAATATTCAATAACTTTTTCTAAAAATTTTGGATTGTCTTTAAATCGTCCAAGTCCCGTATTACAACTATCGCAAATCCATTCTCTGCCCTCTCCTGTTTCATGGTTATGGTCTCTTACAAGATTTGCAGTAACTCCTACTATGCTTCTTTTTTCGCATATAGGACATACAAAAATGCTTCCTTTTGTTGGGGCTATTTTATCCATTCTCCTTTTTTCTGCATTTGAAAGTTTTACTCCGTCTATAGCTTTTCTACATTCTCTGCAACTTGGTCGTGTAGTTTTTATTCCTTTAGCATCGGTTTGATTTATTTCAAAATCATTGGTAGGTTTTAATATATGACAAATATTACATATTTTATTTTTATAACCTTTTCCTGTTTTATAAATATCAATAATTTCCAAATTTTCAATTTCGGTTCTTTTAAGTTCATTTTTACCAATAAATAAAACTATAGCGGAATTTCCATTGAGAGCTTTAATAACGCCTACAGAATTTTTAACAATATTATCTATATCTTTATTTGCTATGACAAAGTTATTTATATTCATTAAAATTAACCTTTATATTTTTTTAATCTATTTTTTGCTATTTCTATATATTCTTCGCTTATATCTACTCCAATAAAATTCCTGTTAGATAAAAAAGCCATTTTGCAAGTCGTTCCCGAACCGCACATTGGGTCAAATACTATATCTCCTTCATTACTCCAAGATAAAATATGGTCAAGGGCGAGTTGTTCTGGGTAAACCGCTGGATGTTGAAACGCTTCCTTATCGTTGGTAGTTCCGCCTAAACCTACGGCATAATACCAAATATTGCTTTTTGTTTTTTCTTTTTTTAATTCTTTTAAAACTTTATTATTTTTAGCGTCAGAACCTTTATTAGCTACAAGCATTTCCATTCCATTTCTTACCGTAGGCTCTTTAATCGGGTTAAAAGTTTTAAGCTTACCTTTAGTAAAAACAAACATATATTCATAACTATTGGTATAAGCGTTTGAGCGCATAAACGGAGTATTTTTCTTTGCGTATATCATAACATCATGAACATTAAAGCCTATTTTTTGAAAGTATAAAGCTTGTTTAAAACTTGTTAAACTTTTATTGCCATTTTTAATTTTATCTCCGACAACCCAAACTACAACACCGCCTTTTTTTGTAATCCTGTAAAGTTCTATCGCTATTTCTTTAAAATTAAAAATAAACCCGTTATAAATTCTTAAATTATCATAAGGAGGAGAAGTAAGCGTTAAATCTATGCTATCGTCCATTATGTTATTTTTCATAAAATTAACGCATTCATCCACATAAAAATTATTTAATATTAATGGTATATTTAGATTAACATCATATTTAATTTGAGCTTGCATAAATATTTTTATTCCTAATTTAATTATAGATAATAATACACCTTAATATTTATTGCAAGTTTAATTAATATATTTTTACAGAGAAAAATTATATTAGTTATGCCTTTTGAGTATAAACAGATATAAAATAAAAGTATTTGCTTCAAATTATTTAATATTTTAAA
>OGPK01001402.1_pt1 | contig 18500 bp, 19 predicted proteins | sample 1552921 | NCBI WGS metagenome assembly OGPK01 (sample SAMEA2580264, study PRJEB22360) | human gut metagenome | biome: human gut; feature: human-associated habitat; material: faeces | place: Denmark | collected 2008/2010 | reverse complement strand
AACTGTTCTCTGGAATCTTTATATTTGTGAACAGCTCTTAAGATTGTAACAACTTCCTTCTTAGTCGGAAGCGGAACCGGTCCGCTAACTGTTGCTCCGTTCTTTTTAACAGTCTCGATGATTTTTGCTGCGGATGCATCTACTAACTGATGATCGTAAGCTTTTAATGTGATTCTCATTACCTGATTTGCCATAAAAAAAGTCTCCTCCTATTCGTACTCAATTATGCAGTACGACAAGCGGCGACTGTACACATCTCCGTGTGTGTCTTTCGACTTCTTTACACACGTCCATCCCGTTGATGGTTTCTGAACTTGTACAGTGACTTGTCGTCAGTTTCCTAACTTGACATTCGCTCCACGGAAAACCCGTCATATCCTGACGGCAACCTCGCGCTTCATTGCTATCATGTCACAGCAAGGATTATTATACACAAGGCATTTCACTTATGCAAGTCCTTTTTTCATTTATTTTTGTATTTTTATAAGTACAATTTTACTTATACTCTTTTACCCAGGAATTATCGTTCCAGTTATATCAAAAGCGGCTTCAGGAGTTTCTCCCGAGCCGCTTTCTGCGTTACTTCTTATATATAAGAAGTAATTATTTCTTATAATATGTAACATTTAAATTCAGATATTATTCGTTATCCTCTTCTTCATCATCTTCTCCTGCAATGATATCCGAATAATCAAACAATGTTACTTTTGTAATAGAGTCTCTTACGATATCAGGAGTATCTCCTGCCTTACGCGCTTTATTTGCCAGTTGAGCTGCTGAGCGTCTTGGAATCGCAAGTTTCTTGATTTCAACCTCTTCTTCCTCATCCTCCGGTTCTGTTTCAGCAAGATCGCTTTCGAGAAGTGAAATTCTCTCAGTAAGGTTGCCCGGTGCATCAAAGTAGTCATCCGGAAGTTCCTGGCTGTCATCTGCGGTTGCAGCGGCAATTTCTTTTTTCAGAAGCTCATGTGCCTCGCTTGTTGCAGCCTGTACATTTTGTGTCGGACGTACGGTTGGTTCCTGTTCCTGTGCTTCTTCATCAAGATCATCTTCATAGATTTCATCTACAAAACCGCCTGTACGGATTTTTTTTCTTTTTATCTTTTCCTCTTTTTTGGCACGTTTTTTCTTTTCTTTCTCTCCATAAAGAAGCTCGTTGTCTTCTTCCTTCATTTTTCTTGCACGCGCCTTTTCTTCCATTTTAAGTTCTTTAGAAGTTTTCACATGTCGTGTATCACCCTGAAGATCTTCATATTCATCTTCCGGCTCTTTTTTCCAGAGTTCCGCAATCACATATAATATAATAAGGAAAAGAATTACAAGCCCAAGGATGATCAGGCCTTCAATACTTTCTGTAGCTACAAGCAAATATCCCACAAATGGGATTGTAACTACAATCTTCGGTACCCAGTTCTTGACTGACACTGTGATATTCTGCTGTGCAGATGTTGTAGTATCGATCACTGTACCCGTATTATTTTCCCGATTTACACTTACCAGATTGTAACGATAAGACTTTCCATCTTCCTGAACAAGAATCGGTGTTCCCGCAGCAACGTCTTCTGTTTTTACCGGTATAGCATAGGTCACAGAACCTACTGGCAGATTTGTAGCTTTATCTGAAGAATCCATAATAACTGTTCTTACCCCAAAGAATGGCGGCAGAGCCAGTCCAAGAACACACACGATCGTACAAATAACAAAGAAATGTACAATAAATTTCAAAAATTTTGACATTGGTATCTCCTTTGCTTTGGTTCACCTTTTATTAAAAGCATTGCCCTGGAATCGGTCTTCTTCCCGGCAATGCTCTTTTATATTATAGAATAACGAATCCTGATTACTGATTGCTCAAATAATTTTCAATGCTCTTCATTGCGTCCTCTTCATCTTCCCCATTTGCAGAAAGAGTAATTTCTTCTCCCGCATCAAGACCAAGTGTCATCATTCCCATGATACTTTTTGCATTGACTTTTTTTCTTCCAATCTCAACGTAGATCTCACTGTTAAACTGACTGGCAACCTGAACCAGCTGCGCAACTGGGCGTGCTTCAAGTCCTGTAGACAGGTGAATAGTGATTGGTTTTTTAATCATAATAAATCCTCCTCGTTCATCCGCAGTTCATCGGCTATCTCACTTAATTTTCTCAGCCGGTGATTAACCCCTGATTTTCCAACCTGCGGATTTAACATCATTCCTAGTTCTTTAAGTGTGGCCTCCGGGTACTGCAATCTCAGTTCTGCAATTTCTGCCAGTCCTTCGTTCAGATTATGAAATCCTTTTTTCTGTTCGATCAGCCTGATATCTTCGATCTGTTTGACTGCCGCGTTCACCGTTTTATTGATATTTGCTGTTTCACAGTTTACTTTCCGGTTGACGGAATTACGCATCTCCTTCAGGATCCGGATATTCTCCAGATTCATCAGTGCCACATTTGCTTCCATAATTGCCAGCATATCTACGATCTGCGCGCCTTCTTTCACATAGACCACATATGACTTCTTACGCAGCACGATCTTCGCATCGATCTGAAAACTACAGATGATTTCTTGCAAATGCGCAGCTTTTCTCTCATCCTGAGTAACGATTTCAAAATGATACCCTTTTTCCGGATCACTGATCGATCCGGATGCAAGAAAAGCACCCCGGATAAACGCCCGCTTACAGCAGCTCTGCTGCGTGAGCAATGCATTCTCCGTATATAACGTTTCTCCGTCACCCTCATTCACCGAAAGTTTCGTTCCCTGAAGGACAGTCTCCACCTGTCCGGGATCTGTGATCTCCACATAATACACATTTCCCTTCTTCATCTGACGACTCTCGCGAATGGCTATTTCTGTTTCTATATTAAATGTTTTTTGTAATAAAGTAAAGTACTTTCTCACCACAGCATCATTTTCTGTCTGAAACCGCAGTATCCCTGCGGCAGTCATTTTGCCACAGGCACTGAGCAATGCTGCAATTTCTGCAATCCGGCAGTGTCTTGCCGTGCTGATCTGTCTGGAAAGTTCTTCTTTCACCATCCCCGAAAAAGACATTTCCATTTCTCCTGTTCTGCTACTCTGTTTCGTTACATTTCGATTTGCTCACAGCATCTCTACTTCTTCAGAAGAGCGTCCTTACCGATATCTCTGTGTTCCAGCCGTATTCCATATTCACGCTTCTCCACCAGTCTGTTATACAGAACCCTTGCCAGTGTCACAGATCTGTGTTTTCCTCCGGTACATCCTATTGCAATGACCAGACTTGTTTTGCCTTCCTTCGCATAATTCGGAATCAGAAATTCAACCATATCTTCCAGTTTCTGAGCAAACTGTCTGGCCGTTTCATTATCCATCACATAATTATAAACACCCTCATCCATTCCCGTCTGCGGTCGCAGTTCATCTACATAATACGGATTTGGAAGAAAGCGGACATCAAAGACCAGGTCTGCATCTTCCGGTATTCCATACTTAAATCCGAAAGAAAGAACAGATATCATCATATTACTGAATTTTCCGTTATCAACAAAAATATTATTCAGTTCCTTCTTCAGTTCTCTGGTCAGCAGATGTGTTGTATCTATAATATAATCTGCCCTGTTGCGTAAAAATTCTGTTTTTTTACGTTCCAGCCTGATTCCATCATCCACTCTTCCTGTCATGGCAAGCGGATGGCTTCTTCTTGATTCTTTATATCTTTTGACAAGTACTTTATCATCCGCATCAAGAAAAAGGATCTCAAAAGTATGTCCTTCCGCTTTCAGTCTGTCAAGCACAACTTCCAGTTCTTCAAGAGCCCGTCCGCTGCGTGCATCAATACCTATCGCAGCGTTCTGCACTTCTTCATCCTGTGATGTCGCCATCAGCGAGACAAATTTCCCGACAAGCGCGATCGGCAGATTATCTACACAAAAATATCTCGCATCCTCAAGCATTTTCAGTGCAGTAGATTTTCCTGCTCCTGACATGCCGGTAACAATTACAAGCCGCATGTTTTATCTCCTGTTAAAATTCTCCCAGAAATTTCACTTCCGGTTCAAGTGTCACTCCAAATTTAGCATATACAATCTCTGTTACATGCTTCATCAGGCTGCGTACATCTTCAGCAGTAGCGTCTCCTGTATTGATCACAAAGCCACAGTGTTTCTCCGATACCTGGGCTCCACCCACGCGATAACCCCGCAGTCCGCTGTCCATGATCAGTTTGCCGGCAAAATATCCTTCCGGTCGTTTAAATGTACTTCCAGCACTTGGGTATTCCAGTGGCTGTTTCGATGTACGCTGCTCACTGAGCTTTCTGGTCAGCATTTTTATTTCCTCGAGATTGCCTTCTTTAAGAGAGAGCACCGCACCCAGGACAATATATCCTGCTGTTTTTATGATGCTCGTTCTATATCCCATCTGAAGTTCTTCTGCCGGAATCTCAAAAACCTTTCCGCTCTGGTCCATTACCATTACTTTTCGAAGAACATCTTTCATTTCTCCACCGTACGCCCCGGCGTTCATGACCACTGCTCCGCCAAGCGTCCCCGGAATTCCTCCGGCAAATTCAAATCCTGTCAGTGATGCTCTTCTGGCAGCTACAGCAATCGTAGAAAGCAGTGCTCCCGCTGATGCATGGATCTCCGTACCTTCTACTTTTACTTCTCCGAAATTACGGTCCAGCTGAATCACAACCCCCCGGTATCCTCTGTCACTGACAAGAAGATTGCTTCCATTTCCAAGAATAAAATACGGGAGATCTTCTGTCCTGCAGATTTCCAGTATTCTTTGCACCTCTTCAAGATTCCCAGGCATAACAAATACTTCTGCCGGACCGCCGATTCGAAAAGTTGTATGACGTTTCATCGGTTCTTCCAAAAGCACTCGATCACTTCCAAACTCCCGGCAAAACTTCTGTTTTATTTCTTCATTCACAGATTTTGTCCCCTATCTTTCTATTCAGTTGATATCCTTATTTATTTCTTGTTTTCTCCGCCAGCAGGTCTTTCACCACCTCTGCAGATACCAGCATTCCTGCTGTTCCCTGCACAAACGAAATGCTTCCGTTTCCTTCCGACGCCCGATCGGTATTGTTATCTTTCATTATCCTGCTGTTCTTTTCCTTACGGATTTTTTCACGAGAATATAACACCTTGACTTTTCGGACGTTTTTTTTGCGAAGCTCGACACGAATAGTTTTCGCAAACGGATCATTGCTTACCCTGGAAATATCTGCGATCTCAAGTCTTGCCGGATTCAGTTTGTTTTCTGTCGTGAGACATGAGATCACCGGAACTCCACAGGCTTTTGCCTGTTCGATCAGAAGAATCTTGGACGCCAATGAATTCATCGCATCTACAATATAGTCATACGCCTTCAGATCAAACATCCCTGCTGTATCATTACTATAATATGTTTCATAGGTATGCACCAGAATATCCTCATCAATGTCACGAATATGTTCTTTTGCTACCTGAACTTTTTTGCGGCCTATTGCCGAACGCAATGCATATAACTGCCTGTTGATGTCAGTCAGAGAAATATCTTCATGATCAACAAGTGTAAGGCTTCCAACTCCACAGCGTGCAAGAGCTTCCACCACATACGAACCGATACCACCAATGCCGAACACTGCGATTTTCGCACTGCCAAGCCGTTTCACGCCTTTGGTTCCAAGCAGATTTTCCATTCTGGAAAATGCATCGTACATGTGTAAACCTCCTCCTGTTTTTTCATTATTTATTAAAACTTCTCTATCTCCACCCTAACTAAAGCTCATTATACTATCCACACAAAAGAATGTACAGTTTTTCATACTTTTTTTACAATCCGTGCATGAATCATGAACAGTTCCATATACTACTGACATTAACTGTGTTCTTTTGCTTTTCGATTGGCAATAGCCTTCTCATTATATGCATAAATAACGTAAAAGTCAAAAGAAAACCATGTTTTTTACAAATAAATTTTTTTATTCCAAAAATTGTTAAGGAAAGGATGGATTATATGTCAGAAGAAAAACAACGCGAAAAACAGAAAGCATACGAAAAATACGTAAAAAAGATCACTCCTGTTCACAATCTTCCGTTAAACATGCTGAAAGCATTCCTGACTGGCGGACTGATCTGTGTTCTCGGTCAGCTTATCCTGAACACCGCATCTTCTATAGGAGCTGACAAAGAAACTGCCGGAAACTGGTGTTCCCTTCTGCTGATCTTTATCAGTGTTATTCTGACTGGTCTGAATGTTTATTCTAAAATAGGAAAATTCGGCGGTGCCGGAGGGTTGGTCCCTATTACCGGTTTCGCCAATTCTGTTGCCGCATCAGCTATCGAATACCGTGCAGAAGGTCAGGTCTTCGGAATCGGCTGCAAGATTTTCACGATTGCCGGCCCCGTCATCCTGTATGGCATTTTAAGTTCCTGGCTTCTTGGCCTTATTTATTATGTATGCAAACTCCTGGAGGTGATCTGATGAATTCCGGAACTCTGCTCGGGAAGGCAAGTATCTCTTTTTCCCGCCCCGTTTATATTCAAAGCTGCGCGTCCGTAGTTGGTCCCAAAGAAGGGGATGGTCCTTTAAAAAACTGTTTTGATATGATCTGCGATGATCCGATGTTCGGAGAAAAAAAATGGGAAGCTGCTGAAAGTGCCATGCAAAAAGAGGCCGCTGTTCTTGCGATCGGAAAAGCCGGTCTTACACCGGATGATATTCGATTTGTCTTCGCTGGTGACCTGCTCGCCCAGACCATTGCTTCTTCCTTTGGTATTGCAGAAATGGGAATTCCATTCTTCGGTCTGTATGGTGCCTGCTCTACAATGGGAGAATCACTCTCTCTTGGAGCTATCGCCGTATCTGCCGGATATGGGCATCACATTCTCTGTGCCACCTCCAGCCATTTTGCCACTGCCGAAAAAGAATTTCGTTTTCCTCTTGGTTACGGCTGTCAGCGCCCTCTTTCCGCTACCTGGACTGTTACCGGAAGTGCTGCCTGTATTCTCAGTCCAGAGGCCCCTCATCCATCAGAAATCGTCGGTTCTTCACTTCTCAGAAGTACCCTCGGATCTGTGGCGATCACCGGAATCACTACAGGAAAAGTCATTGATTTTGGCTTTCGTGATTCTCTCAACATGGGTGGCTGTATGGCTCCTGCCGCATGTGACACCATTTACCGGCATTTTGAGGACTTCGGGCGTTCTGTAAATGACTACGATGCTGTTCTGACAGGAGACCTCGGTGTTGTTGGACGGCAGATCCTTCTCGATCTTCTGAAAGAAAAAAATATAGATCTGTCATCCGTCCATCAGGACTGTGGTCTGCTGATATACGATAACCAGAAACAGGATACACATTCCGGCGCCGGCGGCTGTGCCTGTGCAGCCTCTGTACTTGCCGCCTATATTCTTCCCCGTGTCGTGTCCGGCTTTTGGAAACGTGTCCTCTTTGTACCGACCGGCGCCATGCTTTCCAAAGTTAGTTTTAACGAAGGCGAATCTATTGCCGGAATCGCCCACGGAGTTGTCATCGAACACATCAGTAAAGAAACGGAGGTCTGACCATGGATTATTTTAATGCATTCTGGGTAGGTGGACTGATCTGTGCTCTTGTACAGATTCTTCTGGACAAAACCAAGCTGCTTCCGGGCCGTGTTATGGTCCTGCTCGTCTGCTCCGGTACTGTCTTGAGTTTTCTGGACTTTTACCAGCCTTTTACAGAATATGCAGGTGCAGGTGCCAGTGTTCCACTTCTTGGATTTGGAAATATTCTGTGGAAAGGCATGAAAAAAGCGATCGATGAAAACGGTTTTCTCGGTCTGTTCACTGGTGGTTTCACTGCCTGTGCCGTTGGTGTTTCTGCCGCATTGATTTTTTCATATCTGGCAAGTCTGATTTTTCATCCCAGAATGAAAGAATAATAAAGTCCCCATTTGTCTGCCACCAGCGAACATCTGTAAATTATTCTATTGCGTTCTCTGTCCTTTTCGTTTATAATGTACCCTGTTATCATTTTACAACGTTAAAGGAGTAGAAATATGAAAAAGCTTTGGAACAAATGGACAGACATCGCTCTGGTAAAGCGAATCCTGGTTGGACTGATTCTCGGTGCTATCCTCGGAATCGCTGTACCAGGGGCGACCGGCATCGCAATCCTTGGAGATGTCTTTGTAAGTGCACTTAAGGCGATCGCACCACTTCTGGTATTCTTTCTTGTTATCAGTTCTCTGTGTAACGCAGGTAAATCTCACGGCGGTGTCATCAAGACAGTTATCATACTTTACATGTTCAGTACTGTACTTGCCGCAGTCATTGCCGTATTTGCAAGTATGGCATTTCCTGTAAAACTGACACTTGCCACTGCTGCCACTACAGATGCAGCAGCACCGCAGGGTATTGTCGAGGTTCTCAACAACCTCCTTCTGAATCTGGTTGCAAACCCAGTATCTTCCCTTGTGAACGCAAACTATGTCGGCATCCTTATGTGGGCAATTCTTCTTGGCCTTGCATTCCGTGCTGCCAATAACATGACCCAAAATGTACTTAAAGATGTTGCTGATGGAATTTCCACAGTTGTTACCTGGATCATCAATATGGCTCCATTCGGTATCTTCGGTCTTGTATTCAACACAGTATCTACCAACGGCCTGGATATCTTCACAACATATGGAAAACTGCTTCTTCTGCTTGTCGGATGTATGCTTTTTATCTATTTTGTAACAAACCCTCTTCTGGTATACTGGTGTATCCGCAAGAATCCATATCCGCTGATCTTCCACTGTCTGAAGAGAAGTGCTCTGACTGCTTTTTTCACAAGAAGTTCTGCAGCCAATATCCCGGTCAATATGAAAGTCTGTGAAGAAATGGGACTTGACCGTGATACATATTCTGTAACGATTCCTCTTGGTGCAACGATCAACATGGACGGTGCTGCCATCACGATCACTGTCATGACGATGGCAACCGCCTTTACCCTCGGCATTCATGTAGATATCCCTACCGCAATCATCCTGAGCTTTCTGGCTGCTCTGTCAGCCTGTGGTGCATCTGGTGTTGCCGGTGGTTCTCTGCTTCTGATTCCGATGGCATGCTCCCTGTTTGGCATCTCAGATGATGTCTCCATGCAGGTCGTTGCAGTAGGATTCATCATCGGAGTGATCCAGGACTCTGTAGAAACAGCCCTGAACTCTTCATCCGACCTTCTTCTCTCTGCTTCTGCTGAATTCAGACAGTGGCGACTCGAAGGAAAAGAAATCAACTTCTGATCAGATCAGACATACACGAAAGCCCCGGCATTAATCTGTCGGGGCTTTTTGCTGCCATTTCATCCTTTCTTTGTATACTTTTGTCTACCATCTTTTCCAGAAAAACAATCCTGCCCCGAAGCCTTTTCCAAGTGCTAACATCAGCACAAACACCGCCAGGTATCGAACGATTCTTGCCCGGCGCATAAATATCGGAAACACATTCAGGATTTCTGCAAGTGCCATAGCCCAGCATCCAACAAAAATTCCTCCAAACAGTCCAAATATCCCAAGAAATATAGAACGTCCCGGCAAATGGACCTCAAAAATCTGAAACAAATTTCCCAGTACAGCACCAGCAGAAACCATATCTTCATAAAACAGGATGTGCTTTGCAGTATGTGTACGGTCAGCAAAATCAGAGATTACTCCCAGTTCCACAATAAAGGAGAACACACCTCCTGCAACAACCATTCCTGCGCTGATACCGATCAGTGCCAGAAACACATTTCGCCACCACATTATCGATCACCCACTTCAAGTTCTTCTTTTCTTCTGGATGCATTTTCTACGAGTGCCGTCTGAATATCATTTTCATAGAGACGCATCTGCACCTCCATCGGAGTCGGATCGACTGTAAATCGTTTTTTACCAAAATGATTAAAAAAGATCAGGATTCCAAATGTCAGTCCAATAGAATATGTGACTTCCAGAACAGTGAAGCCATCACTTTGTTTTCCCATCACAAGTTCATATATCTGACCAAACAGTTTTGTTCCACCCACATCATTATTAAATGCCATGATTGAAAATGCCGAGCCAAAAAAGATAATTGCTGCCACAGCTGCCACTTTGAGGATATGCCAGAGATATGGCGGAGTTTTCTGATTTTCGTATGTCACGATAATATCCGCTTCTCCAAGATTCTGCACTTCTACTTCAGGGTACGCAGCATGGATACAGGCAATGATTTCCAGTACAGAGACCACATACCGCTGTTCTCTGTTTCCATGAAGCTTCAGTATCTTTACTGTCTGAAGTTTCGGCAGAAATTTTTTATCGGAACATTCCATGCTGACAATATCCTTCAGAAACACATCCTGTTCTGTCACTTCAACATTGCGCTCTCCTTTTATATAAAGTGTTATATTTTCGGAAGCCATACTTTCATCTGTCCTTTCTTTTTTTACAGGACATTTTGTCCGATATATACAGTATCTTTATATTCAGCAATTTTATACTTCCGTTTTATCCTGTATTTCTTTTTTGAGTCTGTGTAAGATTCTTTTTTCCATTCTCGAAACCTGCACCTGTGATATTCCCAGCCTCTTTGCCACCTCCGTTTGTGTCATATCACAGAAATAACGCATGCAGATCAGCCTTCTTTCTTCTGTTCCCAATATATTTAGTAATTCTTCCAGAAAGATTTTGTCCAGTATTCTTTCCTGCCTGTTTTCCTTCTCCGGAAGCTTGTCCAAAAGTTGCAATTCCGTTCCTTCCCCCTGATGTATAGGACGATAGATTGATTCTACTTCTGTTGCTGCATCCGATGCCATGGCAATTTCCTCCGGTGTCATTCCCAGCTCTTCTGCCAGCTCTGTCACCGTCGGCTCCCTGCCCAGATTCTTTTCCAGTTTTTCCCGCATTTTATAAATGCGATATTGATTTTCTTTTATGCTGCGGCTGACCTTCAGCATCCCGTCATCTCGCAGGAAACGTTTGATTTCCCCCGCAATCATTGGTACTGCATACGTAGAAAATTTCACATCATATGACAGATCAAATTTATCTACTGCTTTCAAGAGTCCGATACTGCCAATCTGAAACAAATCTTCCATCTCTGCACCTCTTCCCAGGAATCTGTGTGCAACACTGTAGATCAGTCCTGTGTTTTCATGGAACAAAATGTCTCTTGCTTCTTTATCCCCCTGGTGCGCACGCCCGATCAGGGCAACGGTATCCCAGGTCATTTTTTACCGGCCGATGATTTTTTTCATGTGTACAACAGTTCCTTTATCTGGTTCCGATTCTACTGATAATTCATCCATAAATGCCTCCATAAACGTAAATCCCATTCCAGATCTGTCCTTATCCGGTTTTGAAGTATACATCGGTTCCATTGCTTTCTCCACATCACTGATCCCCACGCCATAATCAGTAATATCTACATAAAGCTCCCGTTCCCTGTAAGACAGGTGCATCTCAATCCTTCCTCTTCGGCCTTCGTATCCATGTATAATACAGTTTGTCACTGCCTCCGAAACAGCAGTCTTCAGATCTGCGATCTCCTCCAGAGTCGGATTCAACTGCGTGCAAAAAGATGCTGCCGTAACTCTTGCAAGCCCTTCATTCACCGGATTACTTTCAAAAATAAGTAGCATCTCATTTGCAGATACTTCATTTGTATCTTCTCTCATGACACTTCCCCCTCCCCTGCTTTCTGGATCACAATGTAACGATGAAGTCCTGACAGACGCAGTAAATGCCCTATATGACCGTTTACGCCGACTGCCTGAATACAGTCCTTTCGCATTCCAAGTGCACGATATCTTCCCATCAGAAGCCCGATGCCTGAACTGTCCATAAACTCTGTCTCCGAAAAATCAAACACAATTGTACGGATATAAGTCCTCCCTGCAATCATTTCTGTTCCTTTCCGGATCAGATCTGCCATCGGATGATCCAGTTCCTGCGGAAGAATGATACGCAATGTAGTCCCCTCCAGTTGAAACATTTCATTCATTTTCTACTCCCCCTTCTGTCCACTTTCAAGAATGCCCGCCACTGATATAATTTTGTTGCTCACCACCTGCAGGTGGGAGTCATCTCACATCTGATATAAAGAAAAGGAGATGTACGTTCTGAAATCGTACATCCCCTTCTCCGAGGTTTTTCTGCTATATCGTTATTTATTCATAATACTCTTCATCATAATTGCTGTAATCCGACTCATCGTAAGAAGTATCCTCATACGAAGTATCTTCAGACGAAGAAGTATCTTCTGTGCTGTCTGACGAATTCTCCTGACTCTGCACTCCCTCTGTATCTCCGATTCCTGCTACACCGGTCGCATCTCTGATCGTTGTATAAACAGATTTCATGCTGTCTGTCAGTACATCTACATGCACCTTCTGAATCTCCACAGCTGCTTCATCCAGATTCTGCTGCTGATAATACGTATAAGCCTGCAGAAGTGCCTGATAGCTTTCGCTCTTCGTCTGTTCTGTCGTAAGTTCCTGCGTGACAGACTCTACCGTATCTCCGGATTCTTTGGCCTCTCCCTGTGCTTTCGTGAGTTCCGCTCCCTGGCTTGCCAGAGATTCACTGTACTGGACAATCTGCTGGTTCGCCTCCTGATAGATTCCCTGCCGTATCGCAGGTACCGCCAGAAGCCAGAATGCTACTGCACCAGCTGCTATTCCGGCCATCAGGATAAAAAATACAGAAACCTTTGAATGTTCTCTGTACACGGTCGGCTGAGCGACTCTCTCGCTTCCGAGAATATCCGTATCCGGATTTTCTTTAGTCCCAGAGCGAAACAGACCTTTCTTTTTCTTTTCAAGTCTGGTCGTCACTCCTGTCTGCTCATCTACCTCTCGCAGAAAACGAAGGGTTGTTGTGTTTGTTTTGTCAATCCTTGCAGCTTTTTTGAGGATTCTTCGCGCTTTATTCCATTCTCCGTTCTTCATCTGGATTAAAGCCAGCAGATGATATCCCTTGATCAGTTTGGAATTCTGTGTAAGAATCTTTCGCAACTGAATGGCTGCCATATCTTCATGCCCTTCTCGGCAGAGCATTAATGCATGGTTATATTTCTTGATTGTTTCATTGATTGCCGCAAGTTTATTGGGATTTGCCTGCAATTTGTTGATATATTCTGATGCCAGGTTTCTGGTTGGCTGAAGATTCTTACTGATCACCCATTCACTGAGTGCCGAGACAACTTCCCCTGTTTCAAAGTATACCAGCCCAAGCAGATTTCTCGCCCTGATGTTTCTTTTGTCATACATAAGACTCTGTTTCAGACAGGCGATCGCACCGGAAAGATCACGGATACTTGCCTTCTCAAGTCCCTGATTATAAAAAATCTTAGACAGATAATCTACCTTTTTCTGAATCAGTACATTATACCCACAATTTGGACAGTAATCCAGATCCATATCTGTAAGAAATGCACCGCAGTTCATACAATTCATGTAGTTCTCCTTGTATCTTATTTTACACGTCTGTTGCTTTTTGCTTCTCTTAATACTTCCTGAAGAACATCCAGAATATCCGTAAGCTCTCTGTCATAGATTGCACCCTCTGCATCTGTAACATCCAGACATGGCTCAAATTTCTTCAGTTCCTCTTCATAATCAATCATATTATTCTCCTTTATTTACCGACTCCCTGCAGAATAAGTGTCTTGATTTCTCCAACCAGATACAGAGAACCGACACAGAATAACATTCCGTCTTCTCCTTTTGCCGCCAGAGCTTTCTTAAACGCTTCTTCCACATCTTCGCAGGCTTCCGCTGTCGGACAGCCTTTTTCTCTGAATATCTCTGCCAGTTTTTCTGCCGGAACCTTTCGATAGCCTCCAACCTGAGTCACGATCACATGATGGAAAGAAATTTTCCCAAGAATGGTACGGATCATATCTGTATAATCCTTATCATCTACTGCCGAAAAAAGCAGTGTCAGCGGATAATCTTTCTGGAAATGTACTGCTGTCTCCACAAATTTCTCTACACCATCTTCATTATGTGCCCCGTCAACGATCACACCCGGCAACACGGTTTCCATCCTTCCTTGCCAGCGTGTCTCGAGAAGTCCCTTCCTGACCGCCTCCACCGGTATCTTCACCTGGTCTTTTAATACTTCAATCGTCTTCAATGCAAGTGAACTGTTCATCACCTGATACTCTGCAATAAATGGAAGCGTAAAAACTGTATTTCCATAATACTCATTCTCATACGAAAAATCAATGCCTGCCCTAGTGTTTCGGATGATTTTTGTATCTTCTCTCTTCACTTCAAAATACGGACTTCCCAGTTCCTGTGCTCTTGCTCTGATCACACCTGCTGCAGCCGGATTATTTCCATCATAGATCACAGGCACACCCGGCACAATGATTCCCGCCTTCTCTCCGGCAATTGCTTCAATGGTATTCCCCAGATACTGCATATGGTCAAAACTGATCGACGTAATTACACAGGCACTCGGTTCTTCTACTGCTGTTGTCGCATCCAGCCTTCCACCAAGGCCTGTTTCAAGTATCACATAATCCACATTTGCATCCGCAAAAATCACCATTCCCATCAGAAACAGGAACTCAAAATATGTTGGATGATAACTACCTTCCGCTACCAGCTCATCTGCAAGTTTTTTTACCTTTTCAAATGCTCTGAGGAATGTATCATTGTCAATATTCTTCTCATTGATCTGAAAGCGTTCATTGATCACAACCAGATGCGGAGAGGTAAACAGTCCACAGGAATATCCGGCTTCTCTAAAGACCGAAGTCAGAAATGCACAGGTGCTTCCCTTTCCATTTGTTCCTGCCACATGTACAACCTGAAACTGCTTCTGCGGATTTCCAAGACGCCGCAGGCATTCTTTTGTGTGCTCCAGTTTATTCTTTGTTGTAAATTTCGGAGTTTCTTCAATATAAGCAACCGCTTCTTCGTAATTCATAAAAAAATTCACCACTCATCTAATGTATTCGCAGCTATCTGGTCTTTAAAACCAAACCGCTACGATATCATTATATATGAGTGGTGAAAGATGTCCAGTACTAATCGTAATCTTTTATTCGTCAGAATCAGGATTCATCTGTCGGAAGTTTCCATTTATTTTCAGAATACAACATATAAACCGAACGATCGTAACTCTTGCTCAATGCCTTTCTGGTTGAACTGTTGCTTCGCTGTGATACTGATATTCTGTCAAAATCCTTCAGTTCTGTGCCTGATATCATCAGTGTGGTCGGATTCACATATACAGTATCGATCCATTCCCCGTTCAGCTTAACCTGACTGGATGGTGTGAAGTTTGTTCCCTTTAATCGATATGTAAAATCTATGTCAGAGATAAGATCCATAGAATCCAGACTCACATCATAAATGCCCATTCGCATCTTGGTTCTTTCAAATGTCAGTTCCTTATCTTTGTATGCATACTTTTCTCCATAAAGAAGATCATACTGAAGCGTTTCCAGATCTACCTGGTAATTTCGGGTATTTCTTCTTGCCTGGTGATAACGGAAGATTGTTCCTTCATGTATTCCGGCGCGATCCATAACCTCTGCTGCCATCTGATAAGCTGAGAGATTCACCTTCTTTTTCTCCATACCGAAATTGTCCCATATTACATATTCTGTCTGGAACAGATATTTATTCTTGAGATCTTCAACCGTAAGTCCCATTGTTGGAAGGTGATCGCCGTACATAACCAGGATCACATCCTCCGGATAATCTGCCAGTGCATCTGTCAGCTCTTTAACAAAATTATCCATTTCGTGGATCTCATTGCAGTAATACTCCCACTGGTTGTTCTGCGCTTCTGTTGCAGCACCTGTGACTGTGATCTCCGGATCATCGATCAGCTGTTCTTCCGGATATGCTCCATGTCCCTGTGTGGAGATTGTATATACATAATCCGGTCCTTCCGTAGAATCCAAACATTTGATGATCTCATCAGTGAGAACTTCATCTTTTGTCCAGCCCAGCGGGTTCTTATCATTTTCCTCTGCCATATATTCAGCAGAAGTGAAAGTATCAAATCCAAGGTTCGGGAAGATACTTCTTCTTCCGTAGAAGTTTGCCTCATTATTATGCACTGCATGAGTGCTGTATCCAAGATTCTTCAGGACATATGGTGCGCTTTCGCAGGTTGTCTCTTTCAGAATACTCTTGTACGGATATTCTCCCGGTCCAAAATAATGAAGGCTCATACCTGTGATTGACTCAAATTCTGTATTTGCTGTACCGGCTCCGACTGCCGGAACCTTGTAGTATCCGGATGAATACTCTTTCATCAGCTTGCGGAACGTAGGGATCGGATCTTCGGAGATTTTCAGATAATTGACCAAAGTCGGATCAAAGAAGGATTCGAGCTGCAGGAAGAGAATATTCGGCTGATTTTTCTCATTTGTTGCCGGAAGATTATCCTCAGTCTTCTCGATTCTCTCAATCTCTTCTTCTGAATAATCACGAGGACAGCTGATGCCGGTGTTAAATATTGTGACACCAAGGCAGTATGGATATCCATAATCTTCATATGCAAATGCAATATTTCCAAAGTAATTGGAAAGCACTCTCTTTTCCAGCGCCAGCTGTGTGATTCCTACAAATGCTGCAATTCCCACAACAACCAGGAGAAGGTCATAGCGGAATTTTACTTTTCGCTGATACTTTGGTCCTTTGATCAACAAAGAAAGAAGAATCAGTACTAATACTCCGAGCACGATCAATGCAACTACCACACCCCAGGACGGCAGATATTTGTTAAGGACTGCCATACCGTCTGTGAGCAGATGCAGATCCGGGCCGGTAAACGGTGTGACCCTGTTTGCCAGGATCACGCCATTGATAATTCCAAGAAGCAGCCAGAATATGGATACCAGAACACGCCAGAAGGTTCTTCGGCGGAACAAATATACAATCAGGCTCGTGGTAAATATAAGGCCTGCGTTATAAGCAAATACCAGTGGTTTTCCTGTCATGTAGGTCCACGCATCGGTAAAAGAATGACGACTGATCGCTTCGATAAGGAAATATCCGGCTGCACTGCAAAGTGCATGAAGCAGCAGGGATATCTTATTGCATATCTTATACAATTTCATCCAAATGCTCCTTTATTACTTGTCCATCTGAGTAAGCTGTGTTTTAACCTTTTCCATCATTTCTTCATATTTCTGAAGTTTTTCTTTTTCTGCATTTACTTTTGCTTCCGGAGCTTTGTTGACAAAGTTCGGATTGCTCAGCATTCCCTGGCATCTTGCGATTTCTTTTGCAAGACGCTCCTGTTCTTTTTTCAGACGCTCGATTTCTTTTTCTCTGTCGACAAGATCTTCAAGCGGCATATATACAACTGCATCGGATACTACTACAGATACTGCATCTTCACCGATACCGTCTTTGTTTTCCTGTACAAGGATTTCTTTTGCAAATGCAAGGTTCACGAAGGATTTCTTGCATGCTTCGTATCTTGCACATGTATCCGCATCCTTACCTACGATGTAAAGGCTGGTTTTGCGGTTCATCGGCACGTTCATTTCTGTACGTGTGTTACGGATACCGCGAATTGCTTCTTTAAAGCTTTCCACTGCTTTTTCTGCCTCCGGGAAGGACCATGCTTCCTGGAATACCGGCCAGTCAGAAATCATGATAGATTCTTCTTCAGGAAGAAGTGTGCAGTAGATTTCTTCTGTGATGAATGGCATGTATGGATGAAGCAGTTTCAGTCCTTCTGTCAGGGCTGTACGAAGTGTCCAGAGTGCATCATTTGCAGCCTTCGGATCTTTGTCTGCTTTCCAGAGGCGAACTTTTGCCATCTCGATATACCAGTCACAGAGCTCATCCCACAGGAAGTCATAAACCTTCTGTACTGCGATTCCAAGCTCATATTTGTCCATGTTGTCTGTAACTTCACGGATCACTGTATTGAGTTTGGAAAGAATCCATTTATCTTCAAGGCAAAGCTCATTTAAATCTGCAGGTTCAGTAACTGTCTTGCCTTCCAGGTTCATCATAATGAATCGGGATGCATTCCAGATCTTGTTTGCAAAGTTACGGCTGGATTCTACACGCTCCCAGTAGAAACGCATATCATTTCCAGGTGCATTACCTGTCATCAGAGTAAGACGAAGAGCATCTGCGCCGTATTTATCAATAACTTCCAGAGGATCGATACCGTTTCCAAGAGACTTACTCATCTTCCGGCCCTGATCGTCACGAACCAGTCCGTGGATCAGAACATGCTTAAATGGGCTCTTTCCTGTCTGCTCCAGTGCGGAGAATACCATACGGATAACCCAGAAGAAGATGATATCGTATCCGGTTACAAGTACGTCAGTCGGATAGAAATATTCATATTCCGGTGTCTTCTTTGGCCAGCCAAGTGTTGAGAATGGCCAGAGTGCGGATGAGAACCATGTATCCAGTGTATCTTCATCCTGTGTCAGATGTGTGCATCCACACTTCGGACATACCGTCGGAACTTCTCTGGAAACGATCGTCTCATGACACTCATCACAGTAATAAGCCGGGATTCTGTGTCCCCACCAAAGCTGACGGGAAATACACCAGTC
>OGPK01001370.1_pt1 | contig 18831 bp, 13 predicted proteins | sample 1552921 | NCBI WGS metagenome assembly OGPK01 (sample SAMEA2580264, study PRJEB22360) | human gut metagenome | biome: human gut; feature: human-associated habitat; material: faeces | place: Denmark | collected 2008/2010 | reverse complement strand
GCCGGGCTGGTATTCCATTGTCCCCACAGCTTTGTTGTAAAGAGAGAAACCCGTTACATCTGAGGGCAGCACGTCCGGCGTGAACTGCATACGGTTATAGCGCAGGCCCAGCGCCTTGGAAAAAGCCAGCGCCATCGTTGTCTTTCCCACACCAGGTACATCCTCAAGCAAAACATGTCCACCAGAGAGAATCGTCATCCACACCTTACGGATGACCTTTTCTTTACCAATAATTACTTTATTCACTTCTTCTATAATCAAATTCGCTTTATTCAAAAAATACTCCTTTCTTATGAGGGTAGCAATATACAGCAATTACCGTTCATTATAACACGAAAAAGGATTTTTGATATAATAATTTATCCGACAGACAAAATCAGGAAAGTTCTTTAATACAATATTCTAAATATCACGAATAATATCACAGCCTTTCCTACAAGCATTGGTAACCATAGCTTTCCCAAAAAACCATTATGTGTGTTTTGCTTTGGACATTTTCCGATACATTTTCCACAGGAGAAACATTCTCCGGATGCCGCATTATCCCCTTCTTTATCCGATGGTATCTCAAGACTTGCCGGACATACTAAATTACACGCTTTACAGTTTGGAATACAGTTTTCTCTGTTTCGTTTGATTACAGAAAACGGCAGAACCGGCATCAGGGAAAATACTGCTCCCATTGGGCATAAGAAACGGCAGAAAAATCTTGGTTCCAATGCCATTCCTGCTGTAACCAATAAAAAGAGACCCGTTCCGATAAGACTGTCTGCCGTCTTTAACTGATGAAAACGGGAAAATGCACTGAACGGACTATGTATAGCAACTGCACTACTGTAACCTTTTATGCAAAGAAGCAGGACAACAATCAGTACAACATATTTTAAATACCGGAGTATCTTTCCCGCTTTTGAAAAACATTTCAACGGTTTCTTTTTTCTTTTTTTGCGAATCATAGATGAAATAAAATAAACGAAATCACCCCATGTTCCAAATGCACAGGCAAATCCACAGAAAAATCGTCCAAACACAATGGTAAAGACCAGTAATACCACAAGTGTCTGTACAAAGGAATTCCACTGCAGACTTGCACGCTGTGTAATTTGTTCTACAATTAATTTTATTCCGGTAAATGCAGTGGAAAATAAGGCTGGATAGATGATAAAAAATACTGCCCGTATCATCACTTCTATGATTGTCTGCACCGATATTTTTTTCTTTTTCTTCATTATTTAGCTGCTCCTTCTAATGCCTGTCCTACTGCATTCTTTATTCCTGTAGATGAATAGGTTGCTCCGCTTATTGTATCAACATCTGTCGTCTGCTTATCAAGTATTGTCTTCACAATATCTTTTGCCATTGATAAATAAGCTTCATCTTCTCCACTTGCTTCTATAATGTCTATCGCGCTGATCTTCTTCCCGGATACCGTTACTTTTACTTTGATTTCTCCTCCAAATCCCTGCGAACTTCCAGTATAGTTTCCATCTTTATACGTTTCAGCCTGACCGGCAGATGCACCATCTGCCCCCAGCTTTCCGGAATTTTTTGCTGCTTCAAGAATATCCTCTTTTTCTCCTTGAAGCTGATTTACCTGGCTTTTTAATTCTGCAATTGTGGCTTCTTTATCACGACTGTAAATCACAGCCTGATATCCTGCTAAAAGCCCCAGAACGAGAATAAGATCAAATAAACGGATTAAAAAGTTTTTGTATTTCATTCGTTGTCCCTTCTAAAATGTTTTCTACTATCTTTTATAAATTTTCTTACTATTTTAAATATTCAAATAACTTTTTCTTAAATAAACGCAAATGCTTCCCTTTTCAAAATTACTTCTTTGCCGCATTAAATGCCTTCTGGCATGCATCTTTGATTGCTTTAGAAGAACAGGTGGCTCCTGATACAGTATTTACACCATCTGCATTTCCATTTGCTACAATTTTAGAAACCATCCCTTTCTTTGCATCATTTGTATATGCTTTATTCGTTGAATTTGTATTCGCGGTAATATTAGAAATTTCTGTAATTTTATCTTTTTTAATTGTGATATCCATGGAAATCGTATACGGATCAAAATCCTCATCTTCATCCGGCTCGCAGCTTACGCTTACTTTGTATGTTCCATTTTTGTAGTTTTTCCCTTCGTCTGGATTTTCTGTTGTTTCTTCTTTTTTCTCTGTAGTCGTTTCCTCTTTCTTTTCTGTCGTTGTCTCTTCCTTTTTTTCTGTGGTCGTTTCCCCTTTCTTTTCTGTTGTCGTCTCTTCCTTCTTCTCCGTTGTTGTCTCTTCTTTCTTTTCCGTAGAAGAACTGTTTTTCTTCGCCTTTGATAAAGCATCATTTACCGCATTAAAAATAGCATGAGAACTGTACGTTGCTCCACTGACAGCATCTACTCCGCTTGTTCCGTTTTTAGAGACAATAAGTGATGGAAGATTCTTAATCTCATCTCTGCTCATAAACTGTTTCAGGTTGGTTCCTTTTGCTGTAGAAGAAATCTCCACCGCAGAAATCTTTCCATTTTTAATCGTTACATTTGCCGTTACACTATATTCCTTAAACTGCTCTCCCGAACAGGCCGCACTTCCAGTATAAGTGCCATCTTCATACCCTTCTGCCGGTGCTGCAATATTATTATTGTTATTATTGCTGTTAGAACCACTGTTTTTTTTCTTATTTTTTTTGTTTTTCTTCTTTTTCTCTTTCGTACTGCTTTTCCCTGTTTCCGCCTTTGAAAGAGCATTTCTTACTGCGGTAATAATTCCATTGGAACTATAGGTTGCTCCGGATGCCGCATCCACATTTGTAGTCTGTCCGCTGATCATCTTTGGGATAATTCCTTTTGCCTTACTAAAATAGGAAGCAGTTTCTCCTGATGCGCTTGTTACATCAATCGCGCTGATTTTTCCATCTTTTACTGTTACTTTTACAGAAATAGTTCCACCAAATCCTTTACCGGAGCCAGTGTAAGTTCCATCTTTCCATGTTCCAGACTCACTCACTTTAGAAACACTCGGAGCCGAACCAGCTGCATTACCTGCGTTCGCTGCTGTCGCATTATTAGACTCCGTTCCAAAAAGTGCATTTTTCACCGCACCGATAATTCCATTTGAACTGTATGTTGCTCCAGACACGACATCTACATCTGTACTCTGTGCCGTAAGCATCTCATCAATAACCCCTTTTGCACGCTGAAAGAAAGAATCCGTCTCACCTGGAGCACTGACAATATCAATCGCCGTCATTATCTTTTTACTTACAGTAACATTTACTGTAACTTTTCCGCCATATCCGTTTGCAGAACCTTTATACGTTCCATCTTTTACATCAATAGCCCCCTTCTTTCCCTTCTTTGTTGTATTCTTTTTCGTTGTTTCTGCCATTGCTGCTGTACTTTCCTTCGCAAGCGCTTCCTTAATCTGACTGATGTCTTCTGTCTCTGAAGCTTCATACTTTTTTGCCTGTGGGGTTTTGTATCCGGTAAGTACTGTCACCATAAGAACCGCCAGGCAAACCGCCGGAATTACCGCTGTAATTCCTTTCACACCTGAAACCTTATCACCAAGACTTTTAAATTTTTCAACATATTTTTTCCACTTTTCCCTCATCATATCTCCCTTTCTTTTTGAATGTATTCTTGTATTCCTGTACTCTTGCATTCTTATATTCTCGAAATCTTTTTGTACTTGATTTTATGAGAAATTTTTTGTATCATTATTTTTTTATTATCGTAAAATCAGACTCACTGGTAAAATACTCTGCGAGTCCCTCTGAAACTAGAATGCTTCCGTCATCTTTTACAAGAATCGTATCAAACTCATCCCTGTGTTCTTTCCAGTATTTCTGTGCTTTTTCCGGTCCCATAATGAATAATGATGTGGACAAACCGTCTGCAAGTGTTCCGTCATCTGATACGATCGTAACAGAAGTCAGACCATTATTTGCCGGATATCCATTAGCCGGATCAATAATATGATGATATGTTTTTCCATCCTGCTTAAAATAACGCTCATATCCCCCAGAAGTAATCACTGCCTTATCCTTTATAGAAAGCACTCCAATATAACTTCCCGTATCTGCCGGATTCTCAACTGCCACTCTCCAGTCAGAACCATCTGGCTTTCCGTTTAGTGTCTGCACATTACCACCAAGACTAATTACTGCACTCGAAATCCCATTTTCTTTAAAAATATCCATTACTTTTGAAGAAGTATATCCTTTCGCAATTCCACCAAGGTCAATCTTCATTCCTTCCTTATTTAAAGTGACCTCCTGTTTTTTCTCATCATATAAAACGTGATCTGCTCCCATCAGTCCCCTTAACTTCTTCAGCTCTTTCTTTCCGGGAACACGATAGTTCTCCGTCGGGAACCCCCACACCTGCATAATCGGGTAAATCGTAATGTCAAACACTCCATTCGTGCTGTCATAAATCTCTTTTGAGCGCTTAATCAGATATCCTGTTGTTTCTGATACCGAACCTTTTCCATTCTTATTAATCTGCGAAACTTCACTGCTGTCAATCCCCGTAGAAACAAGCTGTTCAATATTGTTAATCTCATCAACCGCCTCATCCAACGCTTTCTTAGCATTCTTTCCGTAAGCCGTTAAAGTCATATACGTATCCATCGCAAAAATATCTCTTGATTCTGATTTGTCCTCTTCATTTTGAGTCTTACTATTTGTATCCGCTTCTGCCTGTGTTGTCTGCTCCACAGCCTTTCTACTATCATTCTTACTTTTCTCTGTATCTACTGATGTTCCACATCCGGAAAGCATTCCTGCAGTGAACACAGTGGCTAGTAACATCGCAACTGCTTTTTTTCTAAAATTTATCACAACAATCCTCCATTATCTTGAAACTTACTTTCATTAGTTCTTTCTAACTTCATACATTATATAGAAAATATTCTGACAATGCAATTTTTTTATAAGAAAATGAGAACTTTTTTCATTAATATATATACAGTTTGACACAGCTAATAATAGTATATTATTATATTTTTCGTTAGAACAAGCTAACTTAAATACCAATTATAATATAAGGAGGAACTTATGAGAAACAAATTACTTGTAGCAGGTACTCTTGCTCTTGCAATGACTTGTACTACTGTATTTTCCAGTATTACTCCAGCAGTTGTAAAAGCAGCAAGTGTATCTACAGCACAGACACAGACAGCAGAAAATAGTGATGACTACGTTTACTGCTATGCAGGCCTGACATGGGCTGAATATTGGAAGGCTGAAGGAGTTATGGCAGCAGGTGATACCACGTCTTCTGATACAGCTGATTCACACGATGAAAAAGATAAAGGTGCCTTTGATGCTGTAACAAGAGCTACCGCTAATCACGGTCTTCATCGTGGAAGTTATCAGTGTACTGCAGTTATTAAAACTGCTGAAGGAGAATATAGTGTTTCCCATTGGAGCAGTGATGGAAAAACTGTCTACTTTACAGATGGTACCAGTGCCGGATGGAACAGAGGTACTCTCACCTTAACCGATGGCACTACACAGACTATGACAGAATATGATGTTCTTGGATTAAAATATGTTCCTGTCAAAGTAAAATCTTCTGACTATGCCAGCTTTAAAGAAAAGTATTCCGTTGTAGAAAATAACGGTACCTTAATTGGTGGCTATGGAGAAAAGAATCTGCAGGATTATAATGTTACTGCATCTGTTGATAAGGATACCAATGGCCTAAAGACTGCCGAAAAGCAGAGTGATGGTTCCTTCACATTTACCCAAAGAAGTAACGGCTCTTCTTCTGGTATTAAAGATAAGACTCTTAAAACTGCTGATTTAAACAATATGGGAGCAACTGTAAAGGATGCAAGCGGTAGCTACGGTGAATTTCTTCGTGTAGATTTCACAAAAAATTACGGCGATCTTGGCGCTAATATGCAGGCTGTAAAATGGACCTACTATGGAAATGACAGCACACGTTCTAAGGCACTTGCCACTTACGGAACAAAGTTTGCTGCTGATAACTGGATGCATAAAAGTATGGGAATCCAGTTAGGTCTTACAAATTCTATTCGCTGCCAGCTTCCAAAAGGATATGACGGAACTGGCTACTGGAGCTTAACCATTTATGCTCTTGGATACGCTGATTCTACATATAACTTTGAAGCTACTGATACAAACATTGTAAAACCTGACACAAATGCTGGCGATACAACTGAGTTAAACAAACTTGTTTCTTCTGTTGAAGGATTAAACCCATCGGATTATACAGAAAAGAGCTGGAATAGCTTCGAAACAGAATTAAAAGAAGCAAAAGACATTTTAGCAAAAGAGGCTCCTACTCAGGCAGAGGTTGATGAGGCAGTAAAACATCTTACAGCCGCTAAAAATGCTCTTGATAAATATGTATACGGAACAGCGAATCTTTCTTATGCAGACTTCTATTACGGAGAATTAAATGACGTAAAAGAGGATACTACTTTAGACCTCACTTCTGATAAAGCCGCTTCTTATCGTGAAAGTGGTATGTATGATGCAGTAAGTAGTGCAACAACTAAGAAATACAAATCTTATTTCTCCAATACATATTCAGAAGATAATGCAAACGGACAGGGTGGCTCTATTATCGGTATGAAAGACGTAAATATCGCTGTTCCAACTTCATTATATGAAAATGCGAAAAAGGCTATTTCCGATAATAAAGAATGCAGCAATAAATTATTAGAAATTATTAGTTCTATGAAGTTATCTGATACGACACCATCTGAATATAAAATCTTAAATGGTGATGGTACTTTGACAGCTATGAAATCTGAGGTTATCGAAGATACTTCTGATACACTTACTATCAAAACACAGTCTTCCTACGGACAATATGAAGTAGATCCTGTAACTTCTGAAAACAGCCCTCTTTCTAATTTAGATGCTAAAAAGTCCTTACTTGGTATCATTGTTGAAGACGAAGATGGTACTAAATATGGTATGGAACATCTGGAAAACATCTATGGCGGAGGAAAATTCTCCTTTGCTGTAACAGATGGATTTAAAGAAAAACACGGAAACACAATTGATTATAAGCGTCATGAAGCTTTACAGGGTAAAACAATTAAAAAAGTTACTTATCTTGTAAAAGACGGTGCTGATATTGTGATCAACACTGCCTTAAAATGTAAAACTTTAGCTGGGTCTGACAGTATTATTAAAGCTACCGCCAACGATAACTTTAAAGATGGTGCAACCGTTTCTGTTGATACTGCTGCTGTTCCTTCTGGTTCTAATTATACTTTAAGCAGCGTAAGTATGGGAAAAACTGTCCTGACAGAAGGTACAGATTATACATACGCAAACAATACTCTGACGATAAAAGCTACAGATAATACTGGTGTGGGTTCCTATTCTATGGTATTTACAGATGATACTTACTCTGATATTGTAGCCTCCTTCACATTAGAATCTGGCTACAAGACTGGAGATATCTCCATTAATAAAAATAATCAGGTTACTCTTCCTTCCGGTGTCAACTTTAAAAAATATGTAAATAATATTACATCTATTAAAATTAATGGGGTAGAAAAAACAGGAAAAGGCGGAATTAAAGCTACTGATTTATTTGATGCAGACGGAAACATTAACTTCAATGCAGCAATTAAAGGTAAAGATGGTTCTTCCACACCTGTATTTGCAGACAAATCTGCTTCTTACACAATAGAGCTTACATCAACCGGTTACCCATCTGTATCTGGAACTGTACAGCTGAATACTTCTATCCTTGAAGCTTCCATCAAAAAAGCAGAAGCACTTGATAGCAGCAAATATACTGCTGAAACCTGGAAAGCACTTCAGACTGCTTTAACAGAAGCAAAAGAAGCAAAATCCGCTAACACACAGGCAATTGTTGATGCTGCAAACACAAAACTTACAGAAGCTCTTTCAGGCTTAAAAGAAAAAGCTGTTACTCCTTCTAAACCTGCAACGCCTTCTAACCCAGACACAACAACAACTAAAAAACCTGCTACTAAACCAGCATTAAAGAAATCAAACGTAAAACTTTCCAAACCTGTTCTTAAAGTTGGAAAAACAACAAAGAACAAAGCAAAAGTTACATGGAAAAAAGTTAAGAAGGCTACCGGTTATGAAATCCAGTACACAACAAAAGGATTCGGTAACAAAAAAGCTACAAAAACAATTAAAGTTTCCAAGGCTAAGATCACATCTGCTCAGCTTAAGAAACTGAAAAAGAAAACAAGATATAAAGTCCGCATCCGCGCTGTATATACAAAAGCCGGATATCAGACAGCTACATCAAAATGGTCTGCAATAAAAACTGTGAAGACAAAATAATAATTGTAGATTTCGTGTAGACGAAAAAAGAAACGAAAATTAGTATTTAAGCATTCCCTTTTTTGAGAACTTTTTTCATTTGACATTTTTTGTTTGACACAACTAATTTTATATAGTACTATCTAATTGCAGAATAGATTTTCTATCTCAGACTTACAAGATTTGAATTGAATTTTCGGTGCTTAATATCTTTTTATTAGATATTCATGCATGAAAACCTGGTAGGGGACCCTCCACTAACGCACTCCGTATGCGCGCTAGGGAGAGTTCTCTAATTTTTTTGCCTTAAAAATCAGTGCACAGATTTTTATATATTTATTTTCTTATCAAATATGTCCTTTTGGAATTTTTTATGTTTGATTTCATAATCAGGTTCTAAAAGTATACAAGAGAAGAAGGGAGACTACAAATTTAATGAGAAAACAAAAATTATTAACTAAGGCTCTGGCAGCTTCTATGGCAGTATTTATGTCTGTCAGCCAGCTTTCTGTTCCTGCATTTGCAGCAGAAGGAACAAAATCCGTTTCTATCGCAGGCAGCACTTACACATATTCTGCAGAAGCTTTAGAAGGCTATACTCAGATTGGAAACAGTGGATTATATTATAAATTAACTAACGGTACAGGTTTTTCCGGAACGATATATGGAACATCTAATTTAACTTACAAAGAATTTTATTCTGGTGACGTAAGCAGCACAGACAGCTTTGATGTCGTTACTACTGCCAGCACTTCTAAGTATTCTGTTTTATCTAATGCCTGGACAGATTATAAGAAGGAAAGTGCAGAAGCTGCAGGGGGATATCATGTAAAAGGTGTTGCGAATGTAAATATTGCTGTTGATTCTGACCTTTATGTTGAATCTATTATTTTAAAAGATGCAAACAAAGAATTAAGCAAAGCATATGAGGAAGCTTCTGATATTACATTAAATGAAAATCCTACACAGGTTCCTTCTCAGTATAAAATACTTCAGGAAAACGGTTCTTATGTTTCTAATAACAAAACAGTCACTACTGTAACGGATGCCGTACCAACATTAACAACAGGATCCACCTGGGGTGAATACGAGATTGATGTGGTGGAAACAAGCACAAAATACTTAAGAAATTCCCGACAAGATGAGGGATTCCCTGTCAATTCTACTATTCAGGGAATCATTCTTGAAACAACAGAAGGATATAAAGTAGGTCTGGAACATCTTTCAAATATCTGGGTACAACCTTATAAATTATCTTTTAATGTTGCCAATGAAGCAGCTACTATGGGAATTGCAAAATCAGATAATACGGCTGAATTTGCAAAGCTTGTCAATAAAACAATTAATAAGATTACTTATGTAACACCAGAAGGTAACTATGTTTATACTTTCGCTGATGGAATCTTTATAAAACCAGCTTACTCTGAAGAAATCAGCGGTACTTTCAGTGACGATATGAAATCATTTACTTTAAATCAGCTTCCTACTGTAAAAAACGGAACATTAACTGTAACATATACTGTTGGAGCAGGTCATATGAAGACTCCTTATACTCTGTATTCCGGAGCTATTGCAAAAAACGTTTCTCTTGACTTAAATGCTATCCCATCTGATGCAGAAGGTGGAACTTACAGCGTTGCTATTTCTTGTGATAACTACGCTGATATCCACGTTGCAATCCCTGTAACAGAAGCTCAAAAAGCACAGTTACAGGAACTTATCAAACAGGCTGAAACTGCATTAAAAGGTGCCGGTGCTGATGATAGTGTATTATTAGCACATAAAAATGAGGCAGCAGAACTCTTAGCAAACGAAAGTTCTACCAGTGCCGATGCTGCTGATTTAATCAATGAACTTACTGAATTATTAAAACCATATCAATCCACAGAAGCTCCAACACCATCCATACCGGACAGTACAACAGCTTCTAAACCAAATACAACAACTGCTGCTAAACCAGCTACAAAACCTGCTACTACAGCAAAGAAGCCAAACACAACAGCCACAAAAGTAAAACTTGCAAAACAGACTACAAAAGTAAAAGCAAATGGAAAGAAAAAAATCAAAGTATCCTGGAAAAAAGATAAAAAAGCTTCCGGTTACGAAATCACATATTCCACAAAGAAATCTTTCAAAGGAAAGAAAACAATTGTAGTAAAGAGTAACAAGACAACAAGCAAAGTAGTAAAGAAATTAACATCTAAAAAGAAATACTTTGTAAAAGTACGCTCCTACAAGCAGGTTGGAAAGACTAAGACTTATGGGGCATACAGCAAAGTGAAAACTGTGAAAGTAAAATAAGTTTCTCTTAAACATTTTATATAATTGGTATTTTTATAAATAGTATTTTGCCTCAGGCAGGGAGAGACGCTCCCGGAGAAAGTAGAATAATAGTTGCCTCTGCAAATGTGAGAAGTAATAACCATATCTTCTGGTTTATACATTCTATTATTTCTTACTATTCAAACTCTATTTAGTAAAAACCCCACGAAGCTATATTCCGTGGGGTCTTTTTTATTATTTGAATAGGATTGGCTTAGATTATAAATAATTCTCATACTTCTTAACACACCCGATTCCAATCGCATATGGTCCGGTATGTACCGCAATGGTTGCCCCAATCTGGCAGATTCCCACCTGATCTACATGGCTCTCTCCATAGATATGGTTCGCAACGGTATTATAATATTCCTTGCCTTCCTCTATATCGTAACCAAAACCAACGCGGAAAGAATAGTCTTCCATCGCATCTCCGGTTTCTTTAAAATAGTCATCCATTAACGCAATCGTTTTGGCAACTGTCTTCTTACGGCTTCGTCCGATTCCTGAAGCTTCGATCTCACCATTTACTAAAGTAATCAGAGGCTTTAAGGAAAGGGCGCTGCTTGCGATTCCTGCAAGCTTTCCGATTCGTCCGCCATGTTTTAAATAATCTGTGTTACCGACTGTAAAGAAGATTCTATTCGTCTTTTTCATCTTCTCAAGAATATCTACACATTGTTCATAAGGAACTCCATTCTGACACATTCTTCCTGCTTCAATAACCATAAGACCCTGACTTACTGTTCCTGCTTCAGAATTAATCACCGCAATTTTGGCATCCGGATAATCCTCACAAACAATTTCTCTGGCATTACATGCACAGTTGTAAGAACCACTCAAAGATGGAGTAAAACAAATACAGACTACCGGTGTTCCTTCTTTCACATATTCCGTAAAAACGTCAATATAATTCTGTACAGATGGAAGAGAGGTCTTCGGATATACATCTGGATTCCCTACCATTCGCTCATATACTTCACGAATTCCGATTTCTTCAATCTCTTTATAATATGTCTCCTCATCAAATGATATATAAAAAGGTATAATACGTAAATTATACTGTTCAATGATCTCTTTTTCTAAATCACAACAGCCATCACTAATAATCTTGTAATCCATTTCATCCTCCAGTATGCATTATTATATTACTATACACAGAAATTAATACACTGTAAATATCACTCAAAATGAAGCATTCTCTCTTACTGCAATGCAATCTGTGTTCTCATTTCCATGTAATGTAGTTTTCATATCTATATTTTAATATTATCAAAACTCTTTGTCAACTATCTTCTCTATATAGTCTCCGGTAAATTCCAGATTCTATGGCTGTCTTGATAATTTATTTCATTTCCTTTTCCAGAAATTTTACCACTCCCGCATTCAGATTGGTATCTAAAATATAGTCTGCCCTTTCTTTTACTTCCTTATGTGCATTTCCTACCGCACAGGAACGATCACAAGCTTCAAATAAAGGAATATCATTCAGATTATCACCCATTCCGGTAATCGCGGCCGGATGAAGAAGCTTTCGCAGCTTCTGTATTCCATAATATTTTGAAGCATTTTTATGCGAGATTTCTAAATACCACAGACCATCTCCATAAACATCCTTATAAAAATTCAGATTCAGCCGCTCATCTTTTTTCAAATATTCATAAAATGGCCGTAACACTTCTTCTTCATAACAAATGGAAAAATAAATGATATCTTCACCTGAAATATCTTCTAATCTTTCCACTTTACTAAATGGCTTATGGTATAAATCTCTTCGTTCCGTATAAAACTTTTCCATATGCTGTGTCGCAATTTTTTCATAATAGGTTGCCATCTTTCGTCCAGACTTGCCGACTCGTCCGGCACTATCTACAACAGATGTTTCGCCAGACTTTGAGCAATCTTCGGAAATTTCAGGGGACAGTGCATATGCAAATCCTGTCACTCCAAACTTCTTTCTTCCTTTTAAAATATATTCCACAGAATCTCTTTCAATAATTTCCGCATGAATACAGCTTTTTTTCACCGGATCGTAAATCATAACCCCATTCATCAAAATCATAGGACAGGTGAGATTGACATCTTTCATAATAGAATTCACAGTTGCATAGGTTCTCGCTGTAGCAACAGTAAAACAAAGTCCCTGCTCAATAAGAGCATTTAATCGTTTAGGCACGTCTTCGTTAAGTAAGGCATCACTATTTAATAATGTGCCATCTAAATCCGATACATATAGCATTTTGCCAGAAAGATTATATTCTTTCTTCTCCTGCTTTCTTAAAACTTCTTTTGATACATTTTTTCGTATCTCTTCTGGCTTTTCTTTTTGCATCTTATCTGCTTTTACTTCCAAGCAGGCACGTTTTTCTGCTTCCTCACGAACTCTGAAAAAAAGATACTGCTGCATCACACCAGCTATCCCTTCATATCTTTCTACTGGAAAATGCCCGTTATAATACATTTTTTCCACTTTGGCAATCCATGTATCAATCGGAAATAAGGAAAGCTGATGTAAACCAAAAAGCTGAATACAAGATGCTACCTTTTCTCCCACTCCATGAAGTTTTTTCAGCATCTCCTTTCCCTCTTCCGGCGATGCCCCTTTTGCAACGGCTGTTTGAAGTACACTCAGTTCAAACTTCCCAGTTAAAATATCCTCTGCTGTCTGCCGAATATACTTCTCCCGGTATCCAAACTTAAACTCCGACAAATCGGCCTTTGCAAGCACTTCTGGTCCCGGAAAACTATAACCAATAAGATGCTCCTCTTCATAATTAAATACTATTTTTTCTCCAAGTTTCTCACATAATGCATCAATACTCTTCATAATACGTGGAATATTATTTCTCTGACTGATAATAAAACTAACGATCATTTCCCACAGATCCTGGCGAAGAATCCGAATCCCTTTTCCCATCTTCGCCGCTCCAGAAAGAAAACGATCTTCCGGATCAATCTGTTCTATTATTTTCTCGTAATCTGTATCTAAATCCAAATACTTTCTAAAATATTCCTCATCCTTCTCATGACACAAAATACGGATTCCTGTCTTTTCCTGAAAAAAACATGCCGTCCGTCCATCAGAAATAACAAAATATCTTCCCGGACATATTTTCTTCCAGCGGAAGCACTGTCCACTCTCTGCAATCTGCTTTAAATCTATATAATCGTTTTTTATAAAAATATCAATATAATCCATCGGTGGTTTCCTCTTTCGAAAATTTCTACTCCCATCTTAACAGGTTTTAGGGTAACATTCAAAGGAAATAAATCTTTCGGTTCTCTGCGGTTTGGGAGACGGAAATCAGCCTTTTCAAAAAAATCAAAATATTTTCAAAAAAGTGAGAGATTCTCATCCCTTATTTGCGAATATATAATGTAACCGATATAATTATCCATATATTTTTTACATTCGAATGTACATAAAGGAGTAACCTATGAAGATAAAAGAATCGAATTTTGTGGAAGCGTTATCCCACAGAAATGAGAGAGCTTTAGAATATGTGATGGTACATTATGGTGGACTTGTAAAGTCTGTTGTGCATCGTTATCTGAATGTTCTTTCTCAATACGAAGAGGAATGTATGAATGACGTTTTCTTCGCTGTATGGGAACATATCGACTCATATGACTCCGCCCGTAATCCATTTGCAAACTGGATTGGCGGAATTGCCCGATTAAAAGCTCTTGATTATAAAAGAAAATACGCAAATCATCTTTTGGAAACAAGCTGGGAAAATGCGCAATATACTAAAGGATTGGACGATGCAATAGAATTACACACACAATTTGAAGAAGAATTTTCTGAAGAAACAAAGCAAATGTTATCCTGCCTAAAACCACAAGATAGAGAGCTTTTCATCAAACTATATGTAGAAGAAAAACCATTTGATGAGATATCCAAAGAAATGAATACAAACAAGCCTGTACTGTATAATCGGCTTTTCCGCAGTAAAAAGAAGCTGCGTTCTCTTTTCCCTCAAACAAATTCAACTCATCTGACTGGAGGTACGAGTTATGAAAAATGATATTTATGATTTATTAAATGACATTGACAATCAGATAGATACTTTTGAAACTGTCGATATTACAAGTACTGATTTAAAAAACTGGAAACAATCTTTTGCTTTAAAGAAAAAAACTTCCGTTAAAAAACACACCTGGAAAAAATATGCTGCTGCCGCAGCTGCCTTTATTATTCTTCTTGGTGGAAGCAGTGCTCCGGTAAGGCAGAACGTATACGCACAATCCCAACAGATTATGGAAAGTTTATCCACACTTTTAGGCACCAAAGAAGACCTTAGTCCTTACAGTACTGTCGTTGGTAAATCTATATCCAAAAACGGCATCACTATCACATTAAATGAAGTAATTCTTGATGGACATAGCCTTATCATTTCCTACAAAACAAAAATAAAAGACAGTTCTGTATTGAAAAAATCAAATATCAAAACTATCACTGAATTGCCAATTGATATAGACCTTACTATCGCTGGAGAACCTATTGTAGAAAGTGTCGGCATCTGTTCTACTCCTATCGACAAGCTAACTTCTATTTCTGAAAGTGAAATACAATTAAATGATTCCTCCATTTTATCAGAGAAAGCTGATTTTACGATCAACTTTTCCACATTAGATAAATCAAATACCTCTATTGGAAAATTAAAATTTGCGGCATCCGGTAAAGAATTAAATGCAAAAACAACAAACGTAGCATTAAATCATTCTTTTACCTTACCAAATAAAACAAAAATAACTTTAAAAAATTATAGAAGTAATATCGTAAACCATCAAATCTCATTTACTATTTCAAAAAATAATACTGGACTCTCTGGGGACATTATATTGAAAGGAAAAGATGACCTTGGAAACCCTGTAGAATTCTACCTTGATACCGCCGATGGAACAAATGGTACTTTTACAGTAGACAGAATGACCGGCTATATTTCCCCTAAAGCCACCTGCCTCACTTTAACTCCATATTATAATGACTTTCCTCTGTCTTCCTCTGTTAATAGTACAGAAGAAACGGCAGAATCCACTGAAAAAACAGTAGCAGAATCTACTGAAATTGAAGTCAGCACCACAAACACTGATGATGCTCAGGAAATCTCTATCTCTAACTATAAATCACTAGGAAAGGCTTTTACTATTACTATTCATTAGAGAAAACAGACGAAAAAAGAAATAATACCATAGTAAATGTAATGTGAGAGCAAGTAAAAATGCCGGACAGACATTTTCTACGCAGTGATATCTTTACATTTACTATGGTCTATTCTTTTTATTTTCGTCTGTTTCCCCTAATGAATCAAATAGTTAATTCATGATTTTCATTCATCTGGATAAACCGGGTTCCAAGCTCTTTCGCAAGCTGATTATTATGGGTAATGATAATTAGTGTTTTCCCTGCTGCATGAAATTTCTTCAGAAAATCTATAAGCATTTTCTGTGTACTTTCATCGAGTCCAGCGAGGGGTTCGTCTAATATAAGAACTTCGGGATTCATAGAAAGGATGCACGCTAATGATACTTTTCGTTTTTCTCCACCGCTTAAATGATACGGTGGGCGTTCTCTTAGTTTTTCGATTCCAAATAAACGAAGGCAATCCTCTGTTCTTTGTTTGACTTTTTCTTCGGAAAGTCCCATCTGGATCGGACCAAATGCGATTTCTTCTTCTACGCTTCCACAAAAAAGCTGTGTATCTGCATTTTGAAAAACATAACCCATCTGCTGATGAAACCATTTGGCAAAGCGAGAATCTTTTAATGCTTTTTCTGTTATTTCGTGATCTTCATAGGTATAACTGCCTTCCATCGGAAATATGATTCCGTTCAATATTTTTATCAATGTAGATTTACCACATCCATTTGGTCCCTGTATTATTACAGATTCACCTTTTTGAATATTTAAATTAATGTATCGTAATGCAATTTCATTCCCATATGCATAACATACATTTTTTAATTCTATCATTTTGAATCTTCCTTTTATTTTTGTTATTCTTGATTTTACTTTTGTTATTCTTGATTTTACTTTTTATTCTCTTCTCATAGAAAATTGCTATATGTTAGGATTAAAAGGTCTTTTACCCTTTTTGATACTAGATTGATTGCTTCGTGTTATTTCCACAGACCCTCGAAATAAATGAATATTCCTGTTACTCCTATCATCAAAAGAAGACTCAAGATATCCTGTTTTTGAAAGGTAGATGTTTTTTGTGTTTTATATTCTCCAACAAATCCACGGCAGCACATCGCTGCATACATTTCCTCTGCCATTTCTCTTGATTTTAAAAAGGAAATCCCCAATATCCCAGAAAAGGACTGTGCTTTTTTCCTGTTTTGTCCTACAGATCGTAAGCGAAGTGACGTAAGGATTTCCATGCAGATTTCTCCGAGTACGGCAATATATTTTAATGTAATATCCAATGTAAAAATAAAGATATCCGGTATATGAAATGAGCGGAGGCTTGCTGTTAATTTATTCCAGGATGTTCCCGCTGACAGAATACCTATAAGCGTAACGGATACAAACACTTTGGTTGTGATAATAAGCAAAATCTGCGGATTTCCTATAAACACTGCCGGTAAAAGTATTAGTGCAGAAAAAAGTACTGCTCCAAATGTCCCCGAAAGTATCTGTTTCATTGTTTCTGCCGGATAAGTTGCAAGTGCAAGAATAGTTCCGCCTGCCATAATTAATGAAAATACATAGTTTTTTGAACAGGCAGTAAGTAAAATATATAGGAATGTATAACATAGTTTTAAAGAAGGACTGGCGCTTAGGCACCCGTCCTTCCCTTCTTTCCATTTTAATTTTGACAGTACACCAAGAACTGCCTGCGTACTTTTTGTAATAAATCCATCTTTATCAATACTCGGAACATATTGCTCCGTTTCACACATCCATGATGGAAGAAAACTATTATTTTTTTCCTGATTTTGCATTACACTGACTGCCCTTTTGAAAAATCTATTTTATCTTTTTTACTTCCAGCTAAAAGTTTAAAGAAGATAACAATAATCGCTACGCCAACAACTGCAGATAAAATATATCCTATCCATTCCGGCATTCCTGCCATAGAGTAATCCGGGAAAAGCGAAGCAAGGCTAAAGCCCTTTTCCATTCCTGCCGGTGTATATCCAAGTGCTTTTCCATTACTTACAAGGGATGCCATCTCTTCAACGCCCCATTCTCCCCAGGCGGTTCCACTTGCCAGAAGACCTAATGGTGTGAATATAATCAAAACTGCCATAAGAATATATAATGGCTTAAATGCGGACTGTGCTGGTTTTTCCTCTAATGTTTCCGGTGATATCTTTTCCACAAATGCAAGGATTGCTGTAGTAAGAACTATTTCTGCAATTCCAAATAATGTAAGATGTCCAATCATCATTGCCGGAATAGAAATAGTAAGCGGATATGGACAATAGAGTGCCTTTCCTGCTGCATCAGTAAACAGCAATGGCTGAATTCCAAACTCAATCGCTGCACAAAATGCTGCTGCATTAATGCCGATGTAGGAACCAATTCCTGCTGCTAACTTTCTTTTTCCTGTTTTTTCCCAGATAAGCTTGTAAATCGCAAATCCGAGAAATGGCAATATGAAAGCCATATTAAAACAGTTCGCTCCAAAAGCGAGAATACCGCCATCACCAAACAACAATGCCTGAATAAGCAGTGCGATCGTAACGGCAATACAGCCTGCCGATGGACTTCCCGTAAGAATCGCAATCAATGTTCCTCCTACTGCATGTCCTGTCGTACCTCCCGGAAGCGGGATATTGAACATCATTCCAAGAAAAGAAAACGCTGCTCCAATTCCAAGCAATGGCATCTTCACCTTCGGAATTTCTTCTTTTACTTTCTTAACAGAGTATGTCCATACCGAAACCATTGCTGCGGCCATTACCGCACAGGTCGAAGGACTCAAATAATTTTCAGGTATATGCATCTTTCTTTCCTCCTATAAAGCTTTTATGTTTTAAACCTAGGATATACCTTTCTATTTTTTCTCACAAGCTCCCCAGGGGGATATATTTTGTATTTTTTTGTATAATTCTGCTATAACTTTATGCTATACTATTATACTGATACTGAAGATTGAGCAGCTTCTCGACTGAAATAAAAATTCTGAGGTGAATTTTATGAATACTCTATTAGAACAAATTAAAAAGAAAAATGCAAAAGCTTTTACACATAGTGGAAAATTTCATGCAGAC
>OGPK01001365.1_pt1 | contig 18880 bp, 16 predicted proteins | sample 1552921 | NCBI WGS metagenome assembly OGPK01 (sample SAMEA2580264, study PRJEB22360) | human gut metagenome | biome: human gut; feature: human-associated habitat; material: faeces | place: Denmark | collected 2008/2010 | reverse complement strand
GGCTGGCGACAGAGCGTCCGCCGTCAGCCGGCATACTCGACGGGATTGAATTCTATGGGCAATGAGGAGCGGACGAGCATGGTTTTGCAATTGCCGAAACTGCTTGACGACGGTTGCGTGCTGCAGGCCGGTGCGACCATACATATCTGGGGCGCCGGCGACCCTGGACGCGGCGTGCTGGTACGCCTCGATGGCAAGGACCGGACTACGCGGGTGAAGGACGACGGCTCATGGAGTGTGCCGTACGGTCCGATCAAAGCAGGCGGACCGTACGATTTGACGGTGCGTTATGAGGACGGAACCGAATGCATCTCGCGCCAATGCTATGCGGGAGAAGTGTTCCTGTGTTCGGGACAGTCGAACATGGAACTGCCCATGGCTTGGGTGCGTGCGGACTATCCGCTGGAGTGGGATCGTGAGCCTGACCCATTGCTGCGGCAATACAAAGTGATTCCCGATTGTGACTTCAACGGTCCCCGCAACGATCATGATCATGCGTTCTGGCAGGGATGCGATGCGGAAACCCTTGGAGATTTCTCCGCGCTCGCCTATTTCTTCGGACGCAGAATCCGTCAGTGGCTGAATGTGCCCGTCGGCCTGTTGAACGTTTCATTGGGCGGATCGCCGATTGAATCCTGGATGGATGCCGACGCATTGCGGGTGTTCCCCGAAGCGCTCGCTGACCTTGAGCCGTATCTTGGCGATGGCGTGGCGTCGAAGAAAAGCCGCGATTCCGTTGCCGAGCGGGACCGGTGGTACCAGGCGCTTGGATACGAGGCTGTGGCCGATGCCCACCATGAATGGCTGCCATTGATCGCGTGGGACTGTCCGGAATCCAAGAACATCGAGCCGCGCGACGTGGCATGGCATGACATACGCCTGCCTGGATGGTACAAGGATCGCGGACTTGCCGGTTTCCGCGGCGAGATTACCATGAGAAAAACCGTGTTCCTGCCTCCGTCGGATGCGGGGAAGCCCGCCCTACTGCGTCTGGGCACCATGAATGATGCCGACCATACGTGGGTCAACGGTGTGTTGGTCGGTGGGCGAAGCAATGTGTATGAGCCGCGGGACTATCCGGTCGCAGCCGGCGTGCTGCGCGCCGGCGCGAACGAAATCCGCATGCGTCTGGTCGTTGAACGGCCCGGCGGCCGTGTGACGCCCGGCAAACGGATGACACTGACCATCGGAGACGATATCTTCGACCTGTCCGGCATTTGGCAGTATGCCGTGACCGCCGAAGCCGACCGCGATTGCCCATTCGAGGATTTCGTCAGATGGAAGCCGACCGGCCTGTACAACGCCATGCTCGCCCCGTGTTTTCCATATGCGGTGCGGGCCGTGCTGTGGTATCAGGGCGAATCGAATACCGGCGACTACGCCATGCGTTATGGCGATGAGCTGAAAGCCATGATTGAATTGTGGCGTGGCAAGTGGCATCAGCCGGATATGCCATTCCTGATCGTCCAGCTTCCGAAATTCGGCATCGACGCCATCGAGGATGGTGGTTGGCCGCTTATTCGAGAACAGGAATGGAGAGTGGCGGACGAACTTGAACACGTGGCTGCGGTGGTGACGCTTGATGCCGGTGAAAGCAATGATTTGCATCCTCATGATAAGAAAACCATCGCGGATCGTGCATTCAATGTCGCGATGGATTTTGTGTATGGCCAGCAGGCTCAGCCTCAGCCGGTTGTTGAAACCGCAGAGGCGGACGATGGATTGTTGAGGATGCACTGCGTGTGGCGGAATTCCATGGGCGAACAGATGCAATCGCAGAATCGCCATCTGATGACGTTGGATGGTGACGTTCCGCGAGAAATTGATTTCCTGTGGCACGACTGCGCCACTTCGGTGCGGGCTGAGGCATGGCTGGATGGTTGCGATATTGTGGCGCGCATACCGTCGCGCATGCCGGACGAGGTGCGGTATGCGTGGAGCAACAGCCCGGAATCCGGTCTCATCTGCGACGGGGACGGTGTTCTGCTTCCGCCGTTTCATCTGCCGTTGCCCATGGTTGATTAGGAGCAGTCATGCGCAGACAAGTCATGATTCGTCAAGGATGTGTCGACGGATTCTCCGATGCGGATCCTGTGATCACCGTGTTTCGGGGCATTCCATATGCCAAGCCGCCTGTTGATGAGTTACGCTGGCGTGAGCCACAACCTGCTGAAGCGTGGGATGGCGTGCTCGAAGCCGGTGATTTCGCGCCGATGCCGATGCAGCCGCTGCCCGGCTCGGATGAGTTCTACGGCAGGGAATGGCAGATTGACGCTGACACTCCGATGGCTGAGGATTGCCTGTATCTGAATATCTGGACGCCGGCCTTGCGTGGATGCGGCAGTGGTTCCGAGATTCGTACGGATTCCCGTTGCGATGGGCATGGGCTGCCTGTGATGGTATGGCTTTACGGTGGAGCGTTTCAGACTGGATCTACCTGTGAGAAGGAGTTCAATGGAGAGCAGCTGGCCCGTCAGGGCGTGGTGGTGGTCTCCATTGCTTATCGGTTGAATGTGTTTGGTTTTTTCGCGCATGCCATGTTGGAAAAGGAAGCGGTTGATGGACGGCCTTGTGCGAATTTCGGATTTCTTGACCAGCGGATGGGCATTCAGTGGGTAAAGGACAATATTGCCTTGTTTGGTGGCGATCCTGCGAACATTACCGTGTTCGGCCAGTCCGCAGGGGCCGCAAGCGCGTTGGCGCAAAGTGTCTCGCCGATGAACGATGGTCTGTTCCAACGCGTCATCATGCAGTCTGGAGGTGGAACTGGTCTGTTCAATCGCCATCTGTGGTCTCTTGAGGATGCGCAGCGAAATGGAGCGCGTTTTTTGAAGTATCTGGAAGTTGAATCGATTGCCGAGGCGCGTTCTGTTCCTGCGACTGATCTGCTGGAGGCGGCGGTGACTTTTCCTGCTTGCGATTGGTCTGGGCAGGGTGATGATGTCGTATGGGCTCCGATGACTAATTGGATTCCCTGCGTCGATGGGACATTCCTTGTCGAGCAATATCGTGATGCGCTTATTGCGGGACATCGCGTTCCGTGTGATTTGTTGGTGGGGAACACGACCGGCGAGTTCATGGTTCCGGGCCCTGATGGCACTCCGTATCCGGAGGGTGAATGCGGCAATCTGGATATGATCGATGCATGGGTGTCAGGCGGCGGCTCGGAACCATACAGGTATCGATTCGATGTGGATATGCCGGGGGATGATGCCGGTGCGTTTCATTCGTCCGATTTATGGTTTTCGTTCGGGACGCTCCCTGCGAGCTGGCGGCCGTTTCGAGGCTGGCATTACGATTTGTCCCATGCGATGAATCGATATTGGGTGAATTTCGCGGCGACAGGTGATCCGAACGGTTCCGGATTGCCTGAGTGGACGGCATGCGGACCTGATGGTCAATGATATATGCTGTTCGGTGGATGCCGAGATACGCCGGGTAACGTTTCATGCGTCATGGTCAAGTAAGTGAATATAGTATGGTGTGAGCGTTCACTATAGTGCGGTGGAATGTGATGAAGGAGACGGATATGACGCAGGAGACGGAAGCGCTGATCGCGTCCGACGAGGATCTGACCAAACTGTTCGCCGGCAAGCCGACGCAATATCGCAAATCGAAGTCGCTGCCGAAATTCACAGGCGAGGCCATGCGCGCCTGCGCGAAGATCAACCGCATCTTCTTCGATGATCCGGACGAGGCGTACCGTTTGTTTCACGAGCTGGTCCCGGACGCGGGGGAGGGCGTGCAGTTCACGCCGCCGTTCAATGTCGATTATGGTATCGGATTGACCATTGGCCGCGGCACGTTCCTCAACAAGGATTTCATGGTGTGCGGCGGCGGATATGTGACGCTCGGTGAGGATTGTCTGATCGGTCCGCGCTGCACCATCGCCACACCCAACCATGCCAAGGACGCTGCCACCCGCCTGGCGGGCTGGGAGCATGCCAGTGCCGTGACCATCGGTGATAACGTGTGGTTCGGCGCCAATGTGACGGTCACGCCGGGGGTGACCATCGGGTCGAATTCCATCATCGGCGCCGGGTCCGTGGTGACACGTGACATTCCGGAGAACGTCATAGCCGTGGGCAATCCAGCGCATGTGATTCGTGAGATTCCCGAACATGACCCTGCCTTCGCCGATGTGGAAGGTTTGCTGTAGTTTTGCAAACGTTTCATAGGGTGTGTTGACGGCAAATCGATTTCTCCAGCCATGCGATGCAGGTGAGCGCGTAAAGCCTTATACGGAAGCTGTCGTTCATATTGTCGTTTCTATGAGTATGGTTCATGAATCAGCATAGGGCCGGGAAGCCCCATTGTTGGGAAGCTTCCCGGCCCTATGCCTGAATTCCTGCGGTGATGGATCAGCCGCGGGCCTTGGCGTAGGCTTCGTATACGGCTTCGGTCGGTTCGCCGGTCTCCACGCCGTCGATGGTGAGTTGCCATGCCGGAGGCTCGGTTTCGCCGGACAGCACCCAGGCGGCCTGGCGGGCCGCGCCGATGGCCACGTATTCGTCGGTGGCGGGTCGGGTCAATGGGGCTTGGGGGGGGATGGCTCGTGCCTTCGCGCCGCCGCCGATGAGCAGAATGCGCGTGATGCTTGCGCCCAGGGATCGGATGAGCTCCAGGCAGTCGCGCTGGGAGCACAGCAGTCCTTCGACGAAGGCGCGGGCCAGGTTCTCGCGTGTGGTGTTGGCCAGAGTCATGCCGGAGAAGGTGGCGGTGGCATTCGGGCGGTTCGGCGTGCGTTCGCCGTCGAAATACGGCCCCAGCGTAATCCCGCCGGCGCCCGGTTCGGAAGCGAATGCCAGGGATGCGAGTTCGTCGTAGTCGACGCCGAGGGCTGCACGGCCGGCGTCAAGAATGCGCGATCCGTTGATGGTGCAGGCCAGTGGCAGGTAGTGGCCGGTGCAGTCGGCGAAGCCGGATACGGCGCCGGTCAGGTCGTAGGTTGGGTTCTCGGAGATGGCTGCGGCCACGCCGGAGGTGCCCAGGGAAATGGACACGTCGCCGACGGCCATGCCCAGTCCCAGCGATGCCATGGCGTTGTCGCCGCCGCCGGGGGCGAGCAGGCAGCCGCCTTCGACGTTCTTGCCGGCGATGGCCGGATCGGCCTTGACGGGGGCGGCGTCGCGCGGCCCCAGCACGGTGGGCAGCACGATGGCCTCGGCGTGCGATTGCGCGGCTTCGGCGCCTTCCGCGGCCTCGAGCACCATGGCGATCAGGTCGCGGCGGTATTCGTTCGACGCGGCATCGTAGTAGATGGTGCCGGAGGCGTCGGAGCGGTCGGTGAACAGGGCTTCAAGATGGGCGTCCTCGCCTTCGGTGACCGGGCCGTAACCGGCGATGCGCCAGCTCAGCCAGTCGTGAGGTAGGCAGATGGCGGCGATTTTCTTGGCGTTTTCGGGCTCGTTCTCGGCCACCCAGGCCACCTTGGTCAGCGTGTAGGAGGCGACGGGGGAGGAGCCTACGGCCTTGACCCAACGCTGCTTGCCTCGGGCGATTGGGTCTTCCGGCTCGCCGTCTTGTGCGGGCGCTGCGCCGAGCTTTTCGATCAGAGCCGCAGCCTGGGGCGCCGAACTGGTGTCGTTCCACAGCATCGCATCGCGGATCACATTGCCTTGGTTGTCGAGGATCACCATGCCGTGCTGCTGGCCGCCGACGGCCAGCGCGGATACGTCGTCCAGGCCGCCGGCCTGCTCGGCGGCCTCTTGGAATGCGCTCCACCAGTATGAGGGGTCGACGGATGTGCCGTTCGGGTGTTTGGCCTGCCCGAATCGTACAAGCTCGCCGGTTTCGGCGTCCGTCACGCGTACCTTGCAGGACTGCGTCGATGTGTCGACGCCTGCAACCAGAGTCCTTGCCATAGTTTGTGTTGCCTCCTTGCATGTGCCGTTCGCCGGTGGCGCACGGTTAATAGTTAGATGAATAAACTATACTATAGTAGTGTAGCATCAGGAAAGGCTCTGGAACATCGGTTCGGGGAATTCATGCTGATGCGGCAACACGGCAAACAGGGCAGGGACGGGAACGGCTATGGCATCTCTTCGCAGGATCAATCAGGACGATCTGCGCAATCACAATCTTTCGGTGGTGATCGACACGCTACTGCGTGCCTCCGGGCCGATGAGCCGAGCGGATCTTGCCAAGGAGACCGGGCTGACCAAGGCGACGATGTCGTTGCTGGTGTCGCTGCTGATCGATGCGGGCGTCGTCAAGGAGGGTGAGCCGCAGAACTCGGCCAGCTATGGGCGCCCGTCCACGCCGTTGATGCTGGGAGGCGGCAAGGTGTGCGGCGTCGGCATGCAGGTCAACACCGACGGCTATGGATGCATGGCTTTGGACATCAACCACGACATACTCAGGCACGAATGGGTGGATGCCGACATGAGCGGCGTCGAGCCGGACGTCGTATTCGGCAAGCTTGACGCCATGGCCAAGGCGATGGCTGAGGATCTGGAATCGAAACGATGCATCATCGCGGGCGTCTCGTGTGCGCTGCCGGGCTTGGTCACCTCCGACAAGAGGCTGCTCATGGCCCGCAATCTCGGTTGGGAGAATGTCGATCTGACCACGTTCGACGTTATGCGAGGGTATGACGTTACCCCGTGCAATGAGGCGAAGCTGGCCGCCATCGCGCAGATTCCGGGATATGCCTGTGCGCGTGCGGACGTGTTCGATGGCGTGGATTGCGCCGACTCTTTCCTGTATCTGTCGTGCGATATCGGCATCGGCGGCGCGATCGTCCGTGACGGTGAGATCGTGTCGGGAAGCCACGGTTTCGCCGGTGAGATCGGTCACGTGTCGGTGTCTTTGGACGGTCCGCTGTGCGGATGCGTTCGATTTCGCCCGGCATCAGAACAGGGTTTTCGGGATTGGGCTGCGGAGAGGCCTTGACATAGTCGATCATGGCGTCCATCTCTTCCTTCATCCAGGCGAGATCGCAAAGCGCAGCCGGGTCAATTACGAAAGAGGTCATGTTGTTGACGATCGCACCGTCGCGCGGGTGCTTGTCAGCAATCGTGCCGCCCTTGGAGAGCAGGCCGGCAAGGAGTTCGCAGGCAAAGCAGAGTCCGGCGCCTTTGTAGCGGCCCATCGGCATCAGTGCGGCGCGCGGTTCACGCCACATGGGGGTAGGGTCCGCCGTTTCGTTGCCGTTGCGATCAATGATCACTGGTTCATCAAAGTGCTTTCCAGCGAGGAAGGCTACGCGGGTTTTGCCCATGGCCACGATGGAGGTTGCAAAGTCGAGGATGAATCGACCGTGGTTGTTGGCTGCCGGAATGGCACAACAGAAGGGGTTCGTGCCGAATCGAGCATCCGCGCCGCCGTAAGGCGCTACAAGCGGATCAAACTGATTGACGTTCACAAAGTGCAGACTCACCATGCCGGCATCAGCGCATTGTTCGCCATAGGTGCCGATGCGCCCAAGGTGACAGGTGTTGGCAATGGTGTACATGCAGATGCCGTTTTGCTTGGCGCGTTCGATGGCTGCATTCGTGGCTTCGAAGCCGACGCGCTGACCGTATCCGCGGTCACCGGAAAACTGCAGAATGGATCCGGCATCTTTGACGAGACGAGCCGGCGTATTGGATTTCAGACGGCCGTCTTTCTGATAGAGGGCATACATGGCGATCATGCCCACGCCGTGGCTGTCATGACCGCGAAGGTTGGCGTTTGTTAAATGGTCGGCAACAACGCGGGCTTCGTACGGGGTGCTCCCTGTGGCCTCGAGCCAGCGTGCGGCAGTATTGAAGATCTCTTGAGGTGAGTGGCGCATGCGGCCCTCCGGTTGCTTTGAATAATGAAGATGCGCGGTAAACCTGAGCGCAGATTATTCATTCTAGGAGGAGCGCAGTCCGTGTTGGTCGTAATGGAACTGAGCCGTATCAAAGGACTCGAGAGGATTGACGGCGAGAAAGGGCTATACCCAATTAAAAAAGGGAGCAGTGCATGATGCACGCTCCCTTTGAAATTTTTGGCTCCCCGAGCTGGGTTCGAACCAGCGACCTGCGGATTAACAGTCCGTCGCTCTACCGACTGAGCTATCGGGGAATCAAGACTGCAAATTTTACGGAAGCCCGTTTAGAGTGTCAAATTTTCAAAATAATACAAACGTTACCAAATGTAAAATCAGAAAAATCAAATTATTGGAAATTCTCTCTGCAGCGGTAAGGTGCACCGTAGAATTGCATTTCAACAGATTGTTCCGCCTTTTGCAGCATCAATGCCGACTTACGCCTACCCCAATTCGCCTTTTGTGCTTCATGCTCCATTCCCGCCTGCCGGCGACCAGCCGGCCGCGATTGATGCGCTCTGCGCAGGCATTGAAAACGGTTTGATGAATCAGACGCTTCTCGGCGTGACCGGGTCGGGCAAAACCTTCACGATGGCCAACATCATTGCCCGTGAGGGTGTTCCGGCCATCATCTTTGCGCCCAATAAGACGCTGGCCGCGCAGACCTATTCCGAGATGCGCGACTTCTTTCCTGAAAACGCAGTGGAGTATTTCGTTTCCTACTATGACTTCTATCAGCCGGAGGCCTACGTTCCAGCACGCGACCTCTTCATTGAAAAAGATGCCGCGGTGAACGACCATATTGAGCAGATGCGTTTGGCGGCAACGAAGTCAATCCTCGAGCGCAGAGATACGATTATTGTGGCAACCGTGTCGGCTATTTACGGCATTGGTTCGCCCGAAAGCTACACGACCATGCGCATGATCCTGCGTCAGGGGGATCGTCGCTCACAGCGCCAGCTGATCAACCAGCTCGTGAAGATTCAATATAAGCGCAGCGATATGGAGTTCAATCGCGGTACTTTCCGCGTGCGGGGCGACACCATTGACATTTTCCCGGCTGAACATGCAGAGACTGCCGTACGGGTTGAACTTTTTGACGATGAAGTGGATACCGTTTCGCTTTTTGATCCGCTCACGGGCAAAGTGGTGCAGAAAGTGCAGCGTTTTGTCGTCTATCCGGCGAGCCACTACGTTACGCCGCGCGACGAAATCGTGCGGGCTATCACATCGATCAAGGCCGAGCTGAAGGTGCGCGAGGCTGAGCTCTTAAAGGACAATCTCCTCGTAGAAGCGCAGCGCTTGGAGCAGCGCACCAATTTCGATCTGGAAATGCTCGATCAGGTGGGGTTCTGCAAAGGAATCGAAAACTATTCCCGCCACCTGACTGGGCTTGCTCCCGGGGCCGCGCCGCCCTGCCTCATTGACTATCTGCCCGCTGATGCGCTGATGTTCTTTGATGAAAGCCACGTGATGATGGGACAGCTCGGCGGCATGTACCGCGGTGACCGTGCGCGAAAGGAAACGCTGGTTCGCTACGGGTTCAGACTGCCCTCGGCGCTCGACAACCGGCCGCTGAGGTTTGATGAGTTCGAGGCCAAAATGCGTCAGTCGATTTTCGTGTCGGCAACGCCGGCGGAATACGAACTCGAACGCTGTCAGGGGGAGGTGGTCGAGCAGGTCGTGCGTCCGACAGGCCTGGTTGATCCGGCGGTTGAAGTCCGGCCGGCAACGACACAGGTGGACGATCTTTTGTCTGAAATTTCTGAAACTGTAAAGCGGGGCGAACGCGTGCTGGTGACGACGCTCACCAAGAAAATGGCGGAAGATTTGACAGACTTTCTGTCAGAAGAAGGCGTGAAGGTGAGGTATCTCCACTCGGATATCGACACGGTCGAGCGTGTGGAGATCATCCGGGATCTCCGAGCAGGCAAATTCGACGTTCTTGTCGGGATTAACTTGCTGCGCGAAGGTCTCGACATTCCGGAAGTTTCACTGGTGGCTATTCTCGATGCTGACAAAGAAGGGTTCCTGCGTTCGACTCGCTCGCTGATCCAGACAATCGGTCGTGCTGCGCGTAATCTGCATGGCCGTGCCATCCTCTACGGCGACAAAATGACCGATTCGATGAAGGCAGCGCTAAACGAAACCAATCGCCGCCGGCAAAAGCAGGAAGACTTTAATCGTGAGCACGGCATTGTGCCCCAGGGCGTAAAGAAGGCGGTGCGAGAAATCATCGACGGGGTTTATCGCGGTCCTGATGTGGCGCCGGAGTCGTCGGCGTCCGACGCGCTGCCGATGGACGAAAAAACGTTGTCAAAACGTCTCCGCGAGCTCGAAGAAGAAATGATGAGTTATGCCAAGAATCTGGATTTCGAAAAGGCTGCACGCGTACGTGAAGAGCTGATGGCATTGAGAAAACAAGCTTTCGGTGCTTCGGCTCCAGCCTGAACTTCTCACAATTGAGTCTATGAATTTTCAGCAAGCTAGCGTAGGATAATGCACCGTGGGGAGAACCTTGCCCTGCGCAGACCTTCGCCCGATTCTGGGATTTTGGTGAACGGACAACAAAATGAACAACAACCAAGCGATCAAAATTCTTTTTGTCTGCACGGGAAATGTTTGCCGCAGCCCAATGGCTGCAGCCATCTTCGCCAAGAAGGCGAAAGAGGCAGGTTTTGAAGACGTTATGCTCAGCGACAGCGCCGGTACGAGCGATGCTCATGAAGGCGAACCTTGTGATGCCCGCGCCGTGCCCCCCTGCCGCCGCCGAGATGTGCAGCTCGCCGGACACCGTGCTCGCCAGATTGAAGCGAGCGACTTCGAAAAGTTCGATTTAATTTTGGCAATGGACTGGGAAGTGCTGACTGAACTTCAGCAGCGAGCTCCCGCCGCCATGCGCCACAAGATTCAGCTCCTCATGCGCTACGCCAATGACATTGACGAAGCGATCGTGCCCGATCCCTACTATGGCCTGAACGAAGGATTTACGCGCGTTTACGAATACTGCTCGGATGCGTGTGAGGGGATCATCGAAAACTTTGAAAAGAAGGCCAAGCAGCTCCTTGCTGCCCGTGCCTCGGTGGTAGCTGCCGAAGCAAAGTTGTCTTGAAAGCAGCCTTGCGGTATCTGGACGAATACGAGCCGACTTCTATGTTTGGCTGAAGCAAAAGTTTTTCAGTTGCAGGGCAAGTTCTTGAAGTATCTGCCAGCAGCGCAATTAAAAACCCGGGCCAGAGAAGGCCCGGGTCAGTCGCTTTAGGATGAAGGATTAGAACCAGTGCCGTAAGCCGAAAATGGCTTCGTTTTGTTGATAATTGTCAGCTTCATGCGTGCCTTTGGCATACGTATAAGCAGCGTACAGTCCCGTTGTTTTGGAGAGGGTGTACTCGACGCCCCAAGTTGTTTGCCAACTGCCAAGACGTGCATCTGTGTCGTCCACTTTGTAGTTCATCATTGCGGCAGCGGCTTTCAGCCGGAAAGCGCCCACCTGATGCTGGATGCCGCCTACCAATCCGTAGCCTTTGAGTCCATTAGGCAAGTCAGTGACTGCAGAAAGGTTTGCGGATTGAGCGTATTTGCTGAGGGTCACGTTCTGTGAAACGATACCCGAACCAAGCTGCCGGACATTTTTTGCATATTGAGCGCCAAAATTTACTGTCCAATCGCCCGACAACCATTGTGCGGCGATGGTCAGCGTTTCTGGATCTTCAAAATCGAGCCGTGTATCAGTCAGAATGCGTTCGTACGCAGCGCGCATCTCAAACGATTTTGTTTTAAAGCTCACCCCAACTGCTGCATCACGATTGTTGTGGCTCGACTTCTCTGATTCAGTCCCGTTTTGTTCGAAAGAATAGTGGCCAATCAGAGCAACGCCGCCAAACGCGGGAGTTTTGTATTCAATGACGTTATCTTCCCACGAGGTATAGAAAAACGCGCTGTGTGCGCCTCCGGCTGTACCGCCGCCCCAAGGTGATGCAATGACTGCGGTGCTGAGAAAAGACCCGTTGGGTGAGTTCACTGATCCAGTACGGCCAAACTTCATGATGCCGTAATGCTTCGTTTCAAGCGTGAGAACCGACTGACGTCCGAAGAGGCGGTTTTGTTTCATCGCACCAGTGTCGGAGTCATAACCAGACTCGAGTTGGAAGCCGAGCGTAATCTCATCGTTGAGTGCTTCATTGCCTCGAAGTCCCCACCGCGAGCCATTACGTTCACCACTCACCATGGCAAAAGACGATGCATTTTTTCCGGTTTGGAAGTCATCCGTATTTTGATATTTGAAGCCGGTGTCGATGAGGCCATAGAGCTCGACTTCCATGGCAATCGAGGAAGCGGGCAGTCCCAACAGTATGGCAATCGGTGCCAACGCGGCGATCTTCTTCATTTGTTTCTCCTTTGAAGTGGTCGACCAGAGGGTTCGTGCTGAAAAGCATCTTTCGATGTCTCTCACACGCTCACTGATTTTCAGCGATGGCATGGGTGAAGGAATATTGCTTCGCCTCAAAGTAGTCTGCAGATTTAGCAAAGTGATGGGCTCATAATCATTCAGAAGGATTAGTTGCAAGGGAGGGGGCACTATGACGACTTCACAGAAGCAATTCAAGAATCTCCTTGCCTGGGAAGCTTTTCTTCACACTGCCCGCACTGGCAACATCACTTTGACAGCTCAGGTGCTCAATATTGACGGGTCGGCTGTTTCTCGCCTCATTAAGGGATTGGAAGAGGAGCTTGAGCAGCCCCTTTTCGATCGGAGCAGCCGACCTTTCAGCCTCACCCCGAGGGGGAAGCGTTTACGCGAAGAGGTTGAACCCCTTGTTACAGGCTTTGAGGCGCTGATCTCCCGCCGCTTTGAAGAACCAAAGCAAATCATTCGTGTTTCGGCCCCTGCCGATTTAAGCAGGGACATCATTCCTGAGCAGCTGATGAACTACACGATTGAGCATCCGAACGTGCAGTTCGAACTCTCTTCTCTGGGGAGTGCTTCGGAGGTGTTGGCAGGGGCCGTGGATGCTGCGTTGACGCAGCACAGGCCGTCTAATAATGCCAATTTGACGCTGCGACCCTGTATCACAGCTTCAAGTCCCGTTCTCGCTACTCCGGAGTACATAGACCAAGCGGGACTGCCGCGAAGCATCGCAGATCTTCGTTATCACACGGGATTGCTGCAGAAAAGCCGACTGCATCCCGTTACTTCAATTCTTTACAGCGGCGGAGAACCTTCAGAATTACTGCGTTGGAAGAATGTCTTTATTGCCAACGATCAGTACAGTCTGAAGCATGTTTTGCTTCGCGGCTACGGCATTACGATTGATTTGTGTCCTCAATTTGTCGTCGATGAGCTCGACAGCGGTCGGTGTATACCAATTCTTGATGGCTGGGCTCGTCCAGCCTGGGATCTTTGTATCGTTACACGCTCCGATCAAGAATCCTCTAATCCCACACTGCGTCATTTTGCTCAGTGGTGGGCCAACGAAGAAATGGTTGGGAGCATGAGCCGGGTTATGGCTGGTCGTCGGGCGCTTGAACGTGCGCTGATGCGAAGCGGAGCATCTTTGGATAAGACGCTCCGCACGGAAAAGGATTGAATGGAAAAGGACGGGGAATCTCAGGAAGCGGCTGCCTTGCCGACAGTACGTCCCATTACCAGACAATCAAGTGTTGCACAGGAACCCAAACGCACAGCGCCGTGAACGCCGCCTGTCGCTTCTCCTGCTGCCCAGAGTCCCTCAATGGGTTTGCTCGTACGGATGTCGAGAACTCGGCCTTCGGGTGTTGTGAGCAGTCCGCCCATGGTGTGATGCACCTTCGGTGTGCACTCGCAGATGTACCAGGGACCCCGGTTCATGGACTTAAACTCCTTGTTCATGTAACGCCCAAAAAGTGGATCTTTGCCGCTCGCGACAGCATCGTTCACTTGTGCGATAGTGGCTTTCAGTGTGTCAGGATCCATTGCGTAAGCGGCGGCAAGTGCATCAATAGTGTCGAATTTTTCAACAGCTCCAATGCCCATCAGGTAAGGGACGCACTTCGCCTGAAGATCAGTCACATGATCGACGCCGTTCTGATCGCAGATGGCATATGCCTTGAGTCCCCTGTCATGCAGTGCGAAGATGGCATCCGCACGCACTTTGCGGTTAGCTAGTTCGTTCACAAAACGACGTCCTGTGGAATCGACCCAGACACCGAATTCAGCACCTCCGGACTGATTAAAGACAACGGATAGCCCCATGCCTTTTTCTTTCGGATTGCACCACGGACCGCATTGAACCCAGTCTTGCTGAATCTGTACACAGCCGATGGCAGCCGTTTCACGCCAAAGTTCTCCTGTAGCTCCCGGCTGATTTGTTGTCTGAAACTCCGCCTTCAATCGAGGGTCGTACATCGTTCGATAAGCGACGTCTGCCCCAAAAACGCCGTAGCAGAGAATGACAGCCTTCTTGGCTCGAATGCTTACAGGCTTCCCAGATTCAGCCTTCGGAAAGCGATAACCCTGACGAATCTGGACGCCTTCCACGACCTGTGTTTTGGGGTCTCGCACAATGTGTTCAACATAGGAGCGCAGACGAACCTCCACACCGAGGGATTTTAGTTTTTCCAGCTCTTTTTGAACGTACGCCGAACCTGAGCCATTCATCGTTCGCACGTAACGCGGAACCGAGTGGCCGCCCTCCTGACCGATTGCGGTGGGATGGAATTCAACGCCGAGTTCGTTAACACACCAGTTATAGTTTTCCAGTGCGCGGTCGGCGATGAACTTTACCTTTGCTGGATCATTGAGGTAGAGCCCAGCTTTCAACATGTCTTGAGCCAACAGTTCCGGCGAATCTTGAATGCCGTGAGCCTTTTGCTGAGGGCAGCCCGGCGCGGCAAGAATGCCGCCGTTGATGATGGAATTGCCGCCCGGAGTACGCATCTTCTCCAGGACAATTACGCTTGCACCCGCCTGGCGGGCTTCAATGGCTGCAGCAAGCCCTGCAAAGCCGGAGCCTATTACAACGATGTCATACGTTTCATCCCACGATTTTTGTTCTGGCTGTTCAGCCTGAGCGCAGGTCACAGTGCCGAGACCCGCGCCGATAAGGAGATTGGCGGCATTCTTAAAGAGTGCGCGACGTGAAGCTTGAGTCATAGCTTAAGTTCCCTTGAAGATCAGTGCTTAGAAACCAATTCAGCGCAGGCAATCCCCTTTTCGCCTTGAATGGTATAAAAGAGGTAGAGCTTTCCGTCATCGCGGATGACAAACGGATCTCGCAGTCCGCGCTCTGGGTCTTTACTCGAACCGAAAGTGCCTGGCTTCATCGGGAGATTGGCGCCCTCATAGTCAGTCTCGGGTGTGAGCACTAGTTTCGGTTCGGAGGCAGTCCACCTTGTCCAGTCGGGACCGTCCATCTTGATGTGTGTGACGAGGATCGATTCGGGGACATCAGCAATGGCCGAATAGAAGAGAAGCAGTTCGTCCTTTTCTTTTAAAAGTGCTACGTGACGAGCCATTGAAAAAGTAATGGGGTTGCGCTCCATGGGACCAGGCTTGAGGTTGTCGAAAAGCCACTTGCCGTCATAGGAATAGCTGAGTGCGCCGCCGCGGGCAAAACCCCAGAAGCCGCCTCCCTCAGCCGGCAGTACGCGCAGATAATGCTCGGCGATTTTGCGGCCGTTGGTAGTCCAGACAATGCCGTCTTTTGAGGTGGCTCGGTAGGTGGCTTGTTTTTGTTGAAGAACCTTCTTTTGGTAGTCCGGATCATCGAACTTCGGAGCAGGAGTAATCGGCGTGTGGAAATACATCCAGAGCTCCTGATGTTCGTTATCAATCCAAATTTCCGGACTTGCGACGTGGTCTGGGCCCCAACTAAGGCCGGCTTTGGTGATTTGTGCAAGATCCATCACGCCCCCTTCGTAAATCTTCCAGGGGCCTGTGAGCTTATCGGCATAAGCCATGCGGATATAGGAGCCAGTGTGATGTGAGAAGTACATGAGGTACTTGCCGGGGGCGTTCTTTAACCAACTGGGCGCTTTGATGACGGTTGGTCCGTTGATATTTCGGCCATCCTCATTGGGGAGCATCTTCTCAGAGATCATTACGCCGTGTCGCACGACATCGTAGGCATAGCCCTGATCGGGTGAATAGTGCCCGACGGCGAATGCAGAGATGGAAACGCAGCCCATCGCAGCTGCGAAGGCAACATGTTTGAGGAACTTCATCGTTTTCTCCTTTGGTGAAGCAAGCATCGGTTGGCATCAGGCGTTGATCATCTGGCTCATGGAACTTTGAAGCCAAAGTTGTGGCATTGAGCACAGTAGTCTTCCGATTCCTCGTGACCGTGATGACAGTTCACGCAATCGAGCTGAATGCCGTAGTGGGGGGAGCGGTGCGGATTGTGTTTTGTTGGGTCCGAGGGTTCAGTCTTTTCGGCCAGTTTTGCTGGGTCGTGGCACCGTGAACATTCCTTGATGCCTGGTTCAGGCACTGCATTGTTTGCGCCATGGCAGGATTCGCAGGGAATGTTCATGGCTTTATGGACGTCCGCCAATGTTTTTCCGCTTGCAGCTAAAGCCAAGCTTGAAGCCGAAGCAAGAACACAGATGAGGACAGCGTTCAGAAATCGCGTCATCGAAAAAAGGACTCCAGATTTTTGAAGGAAAGGGGTCGAGATCGCTGCGGCTGCATCGAAATCCTTATTGGAGATTCTCTGTGGATGTCATCGGCAGAACTAGCCCTTTAGACCAAGGTAGTTTGAGAATTTCACAAACTTATAAAGTTCGATAACGAACAATATAGGAACATGTTTTTCCTTTGTTCGGTGGTATTTTGATAAACCTAAAATTCCTGAAGGCGGCAGTATGGCTGTGCCTAACGAGGTACTTAGGGAGACGGTTGAACCTAACAAAAAGAAGGTTTGTTTACGATCATTGAGGAATTACATTGTTTAATGCTTGCTTTACTTTGGCTTTTCATTGCCGGCAGAACAGGTTGCATACGGGATTCTTGCGATATCAATGTATTGCTGAGAAAACGCTCGTAGCAGTTGACGAATTCTGAACGATGAAGTCTCTCAATAGAATTCATGCAATTTGAAAATTAGCCGCGCTTATGAAGCATCTATTTGCTGCGGGTTCATGTGCCATGGGTCTACGCCGTTTTCTATTGTTAAGCGCTCATTTCTGACTTGATCACTCAGGATTGTTGGCGTAGAATCCGCACACAAAATTGACAAGAACAGTCAGGATTGAGCGGCTGACCTGCCTCCCTAGCGAGAATCGTCAGCCTCTGTTCGATGGGAGACGAAGTTGAAGCTGACGACTAAAGGCCGTTTTGCCGTTACCGCCATGGTCGACATCGCCATGCGTGCTCGTGAAAGCGATGCGCCGGTGCCGATTGCGCAGGTTGCGGTACGCCAGAAGATTTCGCTCGCGTATCTCGAGCAAATCTTTTGCCGACTGCGCCGTGCCGGGCTCGTTGAGAGTACGCGCGGACCGGCAGGCGGTTACAAGCTTTCCGAGCCTGCTTCTCAAATCACCATCGATCGCATTGTTTTGGCTGTAGACGAGAACATGGACACAACGCAGTGCCGCGGTGAAGGTACCTGCCTCGGCGGGGCCGCCTGCCTCACGCATCACCTCTGGGAAGAGCTCAATTCCGTTATTGAGAGCTTCTTGGCGAGCCGTTCGCTCGAATGTCTCATTGAGGAGCATGAGGCGCGTGAAGCCGCAGAGGCTGACAGCAGCGCTTCCGTGAGTATTCCCGCTGTCATTCCCGTGCGCAAAAGCGCTTGAACCCGATTTCCCCTTGCATACTTTGGACTTTCAGTCATGAAGCTTCCGATTTACCTCGACTACTCCGCTACGACGCCGTGCGATCCCCGCGTGGTCGAAAAGCTCGTTCCTTATCTGCACGATCATTTTGGGAACCCCGCCTCCCACAGCCACAGCTACGGCTGGGAAGCCGAGAAGGCCGTTGAAGAAGGCCGCACGCAGATTGCTGCGCTGATCGGCGCGGACCCGCGCGAAATCGTATTCACGTCCGGCGCGACGGAAGCTGACAATCTGGCGATCAAGGGTGCGGCGCACTTCTATCGCGACAAGGGCAAGCACCTTATTACGGTCAAGACCGAACACAAGGCCGTGCTCGACAGCATGCGCCACCTCGAAAGCGAAGGCTACGAAGTGACGTATCTTGACGTTGACGAAGAAGGCATGATTCGCTGGGATGACTTAGTCAATGCCATTCGCCCGGACACCACGCTTATCTCGGTCATGGCGGTGAATAACGAAATCGGCGTCATTCAGGATATTGCCCGTATTGGCGAGCTCTGCCGCGAGCGCGGCATTGTCTTTCACTGCGACGCTACGCAGGCTGCCGGCAAGATCGATCTCAATGTTGACCATCTGAAGGTCGATTTGATGAGTCTTTCTGCACACAAGGTCTACGGCCCCAAAGGCATTGGCGCACTCTACGTTCGCCGCAAGCCGCGTGTGCGCATTGAGTGCCAGATGCACGGCGGCGGACACGAACGCGGCATGCGTTCGGGGACCCTGCCCACGCACCAGATCGTCGGCATGGGCGAAGCTTATCGCCTTGCCCGCGAAGAAATGGCTACTGAAGGGCCGCGCATCAAGCGCCTTCGCGATCGTCTCTGGGAAGGCATTCAGAAGAATATTTCGGATGTCTACCTCAACGGTTCCTGGGAGCACCGCGTCTGCTTCAACCTCAACGTGAGCTTTGCGTTCATTGAGGGGGAAAGCCTCATGATGGCGGTGAAGGATCTGGCCGTCTCATCGGGGTCGGCCTGCACGTCTGCGTCGCTCGAGCCCTCCTATGTGCTCCGCGCGCTCGGCCGCGATGCGGAACTTGCGCACTCGTCGATTCGCTTCACGCTTGGACGCTTCACGACGGAAGAAGAAATTGACTACGCCGTTAAGTGCCTTACCAAGGCCGTGAAGGATCTTCGCGAAAAGAGCCCTCTCTGGGAAATGCACCAGAACGGCGAGGACATCTCGAAGGTCGAGTGGGCCGCGCACTAATTTCAGTGGTTCAGAACATTAATTCAACATTGATGAAGACCCCCTCCCGGGAGCAAAGGCTCC
>OGPK01001344.1_pt1 | contig 19067 bp, 19 predicted proteins | sample 1552921 | NCBI WGS metagenome assembly OGPK01 (sample SAMEA2580264, study PRJEB22360) | human gut metagenome | biome: human gut; feature: human-associated habitat; material: faeces | place: Denmark | collected 2008/2010 | reverse complement strand
CACAGACAAACGCGCACAGCAGCGCCAGCCACGCCGCCGTCATGCTGCCGGGGGAGAAGCCCTCCACCTGTACGGCGGACAGCGCCGCCGCAGCCGCCGTCATGACCACCAGCAGATGCAGGCGGCCATTTTCCCGGCTCTCGTCCAGTCCGCAGGCCACCGCCGCCGCCACGGCGGACGCCGACACGCCCAGCGCCCATTGAGCGGCGCTGCGGCCCACCAGATACACCGACTGCACCAGCAGCAGCGCCAGCGCCGCCAGCAGCGGAGCGAAGCCCTTTCTGGCGTACATTTTCGTGTCGCAGAAGGCCATGTTGGCACTGTAGATCAGCACGGCAGAGGCGGCGAACCGCAGCCCCGTCTGGAAATCGAAAAACACCAGCGCGCCGACACCTGCGCCCAGCAGCGCCCATAACCCCCGGCTTTTCCCGCCGGAGACGGCGGCAGCCGCCAGCGCCCACGGCGCGTATATGCCGCCCACCCGCGCCGCCGACAGCGCGAACACCAGCACGCTCTGCAAAAGTCCCTGCCGCAGCGCGTCCGGCAGAAGCTTGTCCCGCACCGTTGGCCGTATCATGGATCCGTCCTCCCTTCGCCCCGTGACGGGGCGTTTTTTCGCATGGGCCTATTGTACGGGAAATTCGCCACGCAATTCGTCGGGAAATGGAACGGCCGCCGCGTTTTTTGAGAGGGCGTGTTTTTACCCCGTTTTTGCCGCCGAAAATTCCAAAATTCTACGTTTTCTTCAAAAAGCAGCCGGAATTTTTGTGGAAAACGCGGTGGATGTTTCCGCCCCTTTCCATTGAACCGTTTGTCAAAACACGGTATAATCAAATAAAGTAAGTATCGCAAGGAGAAACCGCCATGGAACGCATCAGCAAGGAGAACTACTATTTGAACATCGCCCAGACCGTGCTGGAGCGGGCCACCTGTCTGCGCCGGGTGTTCGGGGCCATCATCGTGAAGAACGACGAGATCATCTCCACCGGCTACAACGGTGCGCCCCGCGGCCGCCGCAACTGCGTGGACATGGGCCTGTGCACCCGCGAGGCCATGCAGGTGCCCCGGGGCGAACGGTACGAGCTGTGCCGCAGCGTCCACGCCGAGGCCAACGCCATCATCTCCGCCGCCCGGCGGGACATGGTGGGCGGCACGCTGTATCTGGTGGGCCGCAATGCCCAGACCGGCGAGCTGCTTCACGATGCCACCTCCTGCGCCATGTGCCGCCGACTCGTCATCAATGCGGGACTTTCCAAGGTGGTCATCCGCAATACGGAGACGGAGTTCTCCACCGTGGACGTGCAGGACTGGGTGGATCTGGAGGACGACGTGCCGGATCTGCGGTGAGCGGCGTTCGGCGCATTTTGATGTTTCGTAGGGGCCGATGCCCACATCGGCCCGCTGGCACAGATAATATTTCCAACACACGACGGGGCGATGTAGGCATCGCCCCCTACAATAGAATATGTTACCCCGCATCCCCCTTTTATCCCATCTATCCGGCCAACGGCCTGATACTATAATGAATACAAAGGAGAATGTCATGATGTTGAACGAGAAAACGGTAGCCGCCTATACGGCTATCCTGCAGGAAGAACTCCTGCTGGCAACAGGGTGTACAGAGCCCATCGCCGTCGCGTACTGTGCTGCCAAGCTGCGCGAGGTGCTGGGCGGAAAACCGGAAGAAGTGCTGGCCGAGGTCAGCGGCAACATCCTCAAGAACGTGAAATCCGTGGTCGTACCCAATACTGATGGCCGTCGCGGCATCGACGCTGCCATCGCGGTAGGTATTGTGGCGGGCGACGCAGACGCGGAATTGCAGGTGATTGCCAACGTCACAGAGGATGACGCAGCCGCCATTCAGGGCTATCTGGATGCTACACCCATCAAGGTCACCTGCCCCGCGACCCCCTGCCTGCTGGATATTTTTCTGCACGGCAAGCGGGCGGGACACACCGCCGCGGTACGGGTGGCCAACAACCACACCAACATCATCTACATGGAAAGGGACGGAGAAGTCCTGCTGGAAAAGCCCCTCACCGCCAATGCGGAGGACAATTTGCAGGACAAGAGTGTTCTCAACGTAAAAGACATCATCACATTCGCTGAAACAGTACCGTTAGACCGCATCGAACCTGTTATCGGCAGGCAGATCGCCTGCAACACCGCCATCGCCGAGGAGGGCCTGCGCAACAGCTGGGGCGCCAACATCGGCTCCACCCTCCTTCAGCGCAGCGACGATATCGAGACCCAGGCCCGTGCATGGGCCGCCGCCGGGTCTGACGCCCGCATGAACGGCTGCGAAATGCCGGTGGTCATCTGCTCCGGCTCCGGCAATCAGGGCATCACCGCTTCCGTCCCCGTGTGGCGCTACGGCAAGCTGATGGGAGCCAGCGAGGAGAAGATCCTGCGGGCCGTGTGCCTCAGCGACCTGATCACCATCCACCAGAAAACCGGCATTGGCCGTCTCAGCGCCTACTGCGGCGCGGTGTCCGCCGGCGTCGGCGCAGGCTGCGGCATCGCGTGGCTGCGGGGTGCGGACTATGATGCCATCAGTCACACGCTGGAAAACGCGGTGGCCATGATCTCCGGCTGCATCTGCGACGGGGCCAAGGCCAGCTGCGCCAGCAAGATCGCCATGGGCGTGGAGTGCGGCCTGCTGGGCTACAACATGTATCTGGGCGGCAACAACTTCCAGCCCGGCCACGGCATCATGGGCAAGGATGTGGAGGACACCATCCGCCACGTGGGCGTGCTGGCGGCTCAGGGCATGCGGGAGACCGACCGGGTGATCTTGAAGATCATGACGGAATAAAAGAAGCTGGCATGAAATCTTGCCGCCGTTTCCGGTCACACATTCGTAGGGCGGTGCCCATGTGCCCCGCCGCCCCCGTTTCTGTCATTGCGAGCCAGTCCGCAGACTGGCGTGGCAATCCGTTTCTTCTTTTTCGGCATGGAGTTACGGATTCCCACACCAGTGACATCGGTCACTGGTTCGGAATGACAGTTATGCGGCGGGGTGTTGTCACCCCGCCCTACAGCAATCAGCAGCAACCGTCCGCAGACGCCGCCTGCGGCGTTTTTCGCCGAAAAATCCGCATATATCCGCCCTTTTCCGGCTGGTTTTTTCCGGAAAACCCCTTGCAATCCCACTATAAATATGGTAATATACTTCATGGTAGTATGTGTTGACTAAGAGTGGACGTTCCGTCCGCTCTTTTTGTTGAGCAAAATCCGTTTCTTAAAAATCGGAAATCGTTGGATAATGAAGCGAGGAACGCTATGAAAAAAGTCACCGACATCGTGTGGGAGCTGGCGGAGCCGGTCGTGAAGGAGAACGGCTGTGAGCTGTGGGACGTGGAATACGTCCGGGAAGCGGGCCAGTGGTATCTGCGGCTGTATCTGGACAAGGAGGGCGGCGTGGACATTCTGGACTGCGAAGCCATCAGCCGCAGGGTCAGCGACCTGCTGGACGAGGTGGATCCCATCGAATCCAGCTATATGTTCGAGGTTTCCTCCGCCGGTGCGGAGCGGCAGCTGAAGCGGCCCTCGGACTTTCAGCGCTTCATGGGCGAGCCGGTGCTGGTGAAAACCTATAAGAACCGGGACGGCCGGAAGGAGTTCGCCGGGAAGCTGGCGGGCTACGAGGACGGCGCGGTGCTGCTGGATATGGGCGGCGCAGAGCCGGTGCGGTTTGAAAAGGCCGAGGTGGCGCTGGTGCGCCTGCGTGTGGAATTTTAAGTATACAAGCTTTGGTTTAGATAGAAGGAGTTAAGATCATGAAATGTGACGAGATTTTTGCGGCGCTGGCTATGCTGGAGAAGGAACGGGGCATTCCCCAGAACTTCATGATGGGCAAGATCATTCAGGCCCTGACCACCGCCTATAAGCGGGATCACGAGGGCGTGGAGAACGTGATCGTGGACGTGGACGAGGACAAGCACGACCTGCGCATGTACGTGCAGAAGGAGATCGTGGAGGAGGTCATGGATCCCGCCAACGAGATCTCTCTGGAGGACGCCAAAAAGCGCAGCGCCCGGAACGAGCTGGGCGGCGTGGTGAATATTCCTGTGGAAAATGTGGAATTCGGCCGCATCGCCGCCGGAAACGGCAAGCAGGTCATCATTCAGGGTCTGCGTGAGGCCGAGCACGGCATGATCTATGACGAGTTCAACTCCAAGCAGCACGAGATCCTGACCGGCACCGTGGTGCGGATCGACCCCCGCAACGGCAACGTGATCCTGAAGATCGGCACCGGCAGCGAGAGCACCGAGGCCGTGCTGTCCCAGAACGAGCAGGTAGTTGGCGAGACGCTGACCGAGGGTCAGATGGTGAAGGTTTATCTGGTGGAGGTCCGCCGCACCACCCGCGGCCCGCAGGTACTGATCTCCCGCACCCATCCCGGTCTGGTGAAGCGCCTTTTCGAGCTGGAGGTGCCCGAAATTTACGACGGCAGCGTGGAGATCCGCTCCATCGCCCGCGAGGCGGGCAACCGCACCAAGATGGCCGTGTGGTCGGAGGACGAGAACATCGATCCCATCGGCGCCTGCGTCGGCCCTCGCGGCCAGCGCGTCAACGCCATCGTGGAGGAACTGCGGGGCGAGAAGATCGATATCATCAAGTACAGCGAGGATCCGGCAGAGTTCATCGCCGCGGCACTGGCGCCCGCCGACGTGCTGGAGGTGCGTCTGGCTCCGGAGGGCAAGGCCTGCCGCGTCATCGTGCCTGACGACCAGCTGAGTCTGGCCATCGGCAAGGAGGGCCAGAACGCCCGTCTTGCCGCCCGGCTGACCGGCTATAAGATCGACATCAAGCCCGCTTCCCACAGCGAGGACTGAGTATAAGGAGGTGGCCGGTATGGCTGTGAAACCCCGGAAGATTCCCCAGCGGCAGTGTGTCGGCTGCCGGGAAATGAAGGACAAAAAGGAGCTGTTGCGGGTGGTTCGTACGCCGGAGGGTGAGATCCTGCTGGACGGCAGGGGCAAGGCCTCGGGCCGCGGCGCGTATGTGTGTCCCGACGTGGCGTGTCTGAAGAAGGCACGCAAGTCCAGAGCGCTGGAACGGGCGCTGGACACCGCCATTCCCGAAGCCGTGTACGACGCGCTGGAAGCGCAGATGGAAGGCGGCGAAGCATGACGGAACAGGTATTATCTCTGCTGGGCCTTGCCAAAAAGGCGGGCCGCGTGGAGGTGGGTGAGGAGCCGGTAGGCGCTGCCGCCCGTGCCAAAAAGGCGCGGGTCATTCTGGTGGCGCAGGACGCCGGGCCGTCCTCCCAGCGTCGGGCGTTCTCCTTTGCGCAAACCGGGGCGTGCCTGTGCCTGACGCTTCCGGCGGATAAGAACGCGCTGGGCCGGTCACTGGGCCGCAGCAGCGTAGCCATGTGCGCCGTGACGGATATCGGCTTTGCCGGAGCCATCGCCAAAAAGCTGGCGGCCATGGACGGCGGGAAGTACGGCGCGGCGGCGGCACAGCTGGACGTGAAGGCCCAGCGAGCCATGGAGCGTCGGGCCGAGCAGGCGCGGCACGAGAAGAATCTGCGGCAGGGCAAGCGCCGTATCCACAGCGACAAGCCGCCGGAGACGGAGCATCCGCCGGAGGAAAAGGCCGCCAAGCCGCCCAGAAGCGGCGAAAAACGGCCCTACCGCAAAAGCGGCAGTCCCCCGAAAAAGCGGACGCAGCGTCCGGAGGAGCGCTTTGCCGGTTCTCTGCCGGTGAAGCGGGGCAAGGGCAGCAGCCGGAAAAAGTCCGGCCAACAGTAAGTAGGAACATACACGGCGTGATATCCGCGCCGTTCACTAAGATGGAGGTGGCTTTATTTGGGTAGCGTAGCAAACAAATACAGAGTGCATGAGGTGGCGAAGGATTTCGGCGTCGCCACAAAGGACATTACGGAGATCTTGACCAAGTATGCCGAGACCCCCAAGAACCATATGCAGGTGCTGGAGGATCGGGAGCTGTCTCTCATTTTCGAGTATCTGACCCAGCACAACCAGATCGCCAGCATCGCCACGGTGTTTGCCGAGGGCGCCAAGACTGAGGAAAAGAAGCCGGAGCCGAAGAAGCAGCCCCAGCAGAACGACAAGCCTCAGGCGCAGAAGCAAGGCAATCCCCAGCCGAAGAACAACCAGCCCAACGCCAATAACAATAGCAACAGCAGCAGCAACAACAACAACAATAATAACAACCAGCCCCAGAAGCCCATGTCCCGCGTACCCCAGAAGCAGGTGGTGGATACCCGCAAGGCCACCAACGTGAATCTGGACAAGTACGACGAGAAATTACAGGACATGGCCGACCGCACCAGCGGCAATCGTGGCCGCCGCGATAAGGATCAGCTGCAGGGCAAGGAGAAATTCCGCAACTCCAAGCAGCGCCAGAACGGCCCCATGACCAACAAGCGCAAGCAGGAGGAGGCCGACCGCATGCGTAAGCTGCGGCTGGAGATCATCAAGAACACCCCCGTCACCGTGCAGATCCCCGACGAGATCAGCGTGGGCGAGCTGGCCAGCCGCATGAAGAAGACCGGCGCAGAGGTGGTCAAGTGCCTGATGAAGAACGGCGTCATGGCCTCTCTCAGCCAGATGATCGACTTCGACACCGCCGCCATCATTGCCGAGGAAATGGGCTGCAAGGTGGAGAAGGAAGTGGTGGTCACCATCGAGGAGAAGCTGATCGACGACCATCAGGATAAGGAAGAGGATCTGGTGCCCCGCGCTCCCGTTGTGGTGGTCATGGGTCATGTCGACCACGGCAAGACCAGCCTGCTGGACTATATCCGTAACGCCCACGTGGCGTCCGGCGAGGCCGGCGGCATCACCCAGCACATCGGCGCCTATCAGGTGGAGATCCACGGCAAGCCCATCACGTTTTTGGATACCCCCGGCCACGAGGCCTTTACCTCCATGCGCGCCCGCGGCGCCATGGTAACGGATATCGCCATTCTGGTGGTGGCCGCCGAGGACGGCATCATGCCCCAGACCGTCGAGTCCATCAACCACGCCAAGGCCGCCGAGATCCCCATCATCGTAGCCATCAACAAGATGGATAAGCCCGAAGCCAACCCCGACCGCATCAAGCAGCAGCTGACCGAGTACGGTCTGGTGTGCGAGGAGTGGGGCGGCGACACCATCGTGTGTCCCATCTCCGCCAAGACCGGTATGGGCGTGGATAACCTGCTGGAGATGCTCACCCTGACCGCCGAGGTCAGCGAGCTGAAGGCCAACCCCAACCGCGCCGCTCAGGGCACCGTTATCGAGGCCCGTCTGGACAAGGGCCGCGGCCCTGTGGCGACCCTGCTGGTGCAGAACGGTACGCTGCATCAGGGCGATATCATCATTGCCGGCACCTCCGTGGGCCGTGTTCGCGCCATGGTGGGCGACAAGGGCCAGCGGATGACCGAGGCCGGCCCCAGCGTACCTGTGGAGATCACGGGCCTCAGTGAGGCTCCCTCCGCCGGTGCCACCTTCAACGCCGTGGCCGACGAAAAGCTGGCCCGCGAGCTGGTGGAGCAGCGCAAGGCCGAGGAAAAGGCCAAGGCCAACGCCCCTGTCACCAAGGTGTCTCTGGAGGATCTGTTCAGCCAGATCCAGGCAGGCGAGATGAAGAACCTGAACCTGATCGTCAAGGCCGACGTACAGGGCAGCGTGGAGGCGGTGAAGGCCTCTCTGGAGAAGCTCAGCAACGACGAGGTGCGCGTCCGCGTCATCCACGGCGGCGTCGGCGCCATCAACGAGTCCGACGTGATGCTGGCCTCCACCTCTCAGGCCATTATCGTGGGCTTCAACGTCCGTCCTGACGCCGCCGCCCGCGACAGTGCCGCCCGCGCCAACGTGGACATGCGGATGTACCGCGTCATCTACGACGCCATCAACGAGATCGAGGCCGCCATGAAGGGCATGCTGGCCCCCAAGTACCGGGAAGTGGTGCTGGGTCACGCCGAGGTGCGCCAGACCTACAAGGTCTCCGGCGTGGGCACCGTGGCAGGCTGCTACGTGCAGGACGGCAAGCTGCAGCGCAAGGACTGCCAGGTGCGTCTGGTGCGCGACGGCATCGTCATCCACGAGGGCGTGCTGGCCTCTTTGCAGCGGTTCAAGGACTCCGTCAAGGAGGTCGTGGCCGGATACGAGTGCGGCCTGAGCATCGAGAAGTACAACGACATCAAGGAAGGCGACATTGTGGAAGCCTTCACGATGGAGGAGATTCCGCAGTGATAAACTGGTGAAAAGTCTGATTAGACCGTTGTAGGGGCGGACGACCCTGTCCGCCCAAAGCGGTATCCGAAAGCGTCCCGGTAGACGGCGGGCCGACAGAGTTGTCGGCCCCTACAGGTCTCTGCTTTTCAATGGCTTTTCATCGCAAAACACCACATTACCCAAGGGGCGGGCGCTGCGCCCGCCCCTTTTTCAAGAAAGGAGCGCTATTATGGCATCCAACCGTATCGGACGCATCAACGAGGAGATCCAGCGGGAGCTGTCCGGCCTGCTGCGCACGGTGAAGGATCCCCGCGTGGCGGACGCCATGCTGACCATCACCCACGTGGACACCACCAGCGACCTGCGCTACAGCCGCATCTACATCAGCGCGCTGGACCGCACCGACGAGAAGGATCTCATGCGGGGTCTGAAGTCCGCCAGCGGCTACCTGCGCCATGAGCTGGGCCAGAAGCTGCAGCTGCGCTATACGCCGGAGCTGCAATTCTTCGCCGATGATTCCATCGCCCACGGAGCCCACATTCTGGACATGCTGCACCACGTGAAGCCCGCCAACCCCGCCAACGCGGACATTGTGCTGCCGGAGGACAAGTAATATGGAACGACCCATTCTCTCCGCCCGTGGCGCCGCCGGATATCTGGAGGCGCTGGACAATGTGCTGCTGCTGACCCACGTGCGGCCCGACGGCGACACCATCGGCAGCGCGGCGGCGTTGTGCCGGGCGCTGCGGGACTGCGGCCAGACGGCCTATCTGCTGCCCAATCCGGAGATCACCGCCACCTATGCCCCTTACGCCGCGCCCTACTGGGCCCCGGAAGGCTGGCAGGCGGAGCACATCGTCAGCGTGGACATTGCCGACGCAAGCCTGCTGCCGGAGAACGCCCAGTCCTACCGTGACCGCATTGAGCTGGCCATCGACCACCATCCCTCCCAGACGTTTTTTGCCCGCAACACCTGTCTGGAGGCGGACAGCGCCGCCTGCGGCGAGATCGTGTATGAGATCATCCAGCATTTGACCGCCCTGACGGCGGATATTGCCCTGCCCCTGTATGTAGCCGTCAGCACCGACTGCGGCGGTTTCCAGTACGGCAACACCACCGCCCGCACCCACCGCATTGCGGCGGCGCTGATGGACGTGGTGGACGTGGCAGCGGTGAATAAAGCGTTGTTCCGCACCAAGAGCCGGGTGCGGCTGGCCATGGAGTCCCGCATGGTGGCGGACATGAAGCTGTTCGACCACCAGCGGGTGGTGGTGATGGAAATTCCCCTGTCGCTGCGGCAGGAGATGCAGGCCACCGACGCGGATATCGAGGAATTGAGCGCCCTGCCCGCTCTGGTGGAGGGCACCGACTGCGGCGTGACGCTGCGGGAGCTGCGCCCCGGCATGGTAAAGGTGTCGGTACGCACCGGCCCGCGGGTAGACGCCTGCGCTCTGTGCCGTATTTTGGGCGGCGGCGGCCACCATGCCGCGTCAGGCGCCACGGTGGAGGGTACGCTGGACGAAGCCCGTATGGCGGTGCTGGCGGCATATCGGAAGGTTATCGGCGCGTGAGAGGGGTTTCGTCCCTGCGGGGACGAGGTGCTTTTGGCCGTTGTCCCAAAAGTACCCAAAAGGACAACCAGAAACCCAGGTTTCTGGACTTCCTGCACGCTGTTCCCCCTTCAAATTTAATACCATATCCCACGCGTTCACAGAACACAGTGGATATCGTTACGTATGACGAATCGTCTGCCCCTCTTGTGCCGCTGCCGCTCACGTTCTCAACGGTAGAACCAAAAGCGTTGTTCGGCGTAGGCATCAGCGGCAGCGGCGCAGAAGCAGAGACGATCCTTTTAACGAATCGAAAAAGAAAATCTTATGTAAACGTGCGGTAAAATCTAACATATTTACACAGCGTATAGCGCGCCCGGAAGTGAAGGAACCGGAGGTTCCTTCTGGCGCTTTTGCCTACTTTTGCCGCTATTGGCAAAAGTAGGTCGCTCCGGAGAGCGAAACTCTCCCTTAATAAAAACGAAAGGAGTCCCCATGGCCAACGGTATCATCATCATCGACAAGCCCGCAGACTGGACAAGCATGGACGTCTGCGCCAAGCTGCGGGGCATCCTGAAAACCAAAAAGGTGGGCCACGCCGGGACGCTGGATCCCATGGCCACCGGCGTGCTGCCGGTGTTCGTGGGACAGGCCACACGCGCCGTCTCCTTTGCCGAGAGCGGCGAAAAGGAGTACGTGGCCACGCTGCGGCTGGGCCTTGTCACCGACACGCAGGACACCTCCGGCCACACGCTGGCCGAGTCCCCCGTCACCGTCACGGCGGCGGAGGTGGCGGCGGCGCTGCACGCCTTCACCGGCGACATTACACAAATTCCCCCCATGTACTCCGCCATTAAGATCAACGGCCAGAAGCTGTACGATCTGGCACGGCAGGGCAGGGAGGTGGAGCGCAAGCCCCGCCCCGTCACCATCTACGAATTGGAGCTGCTGGAGCAGCTGTCTCCCGCCGATTACCGGCTGCGGATCCGGTGCTCCAAGGGCACCTACGTCCGCACCCTGTGCCACGATATCGGGCAGGTGCTGGGCTGCGGCGGCTGCATGGCATCGCTGCGGCGCACCATGGCGGCGGGCTATACGCTGGACGAAAGCCACACGCTGGAGCAGGTGCAAGCACAGGGCGAAGCTCTGCTGCGGCCGGTGGACACCCTGTTCCGCCAGCACCCCGCCTATCACATCACGCACCCCCGCGTGGAGCAGCTGTGCCGCAACGGCAACGCCTTCACCGTGAAAACGCCGCTGGACGGCGGCATTTACCGTGTCTACGGCACGGAGGGCGACTTCCTGTGCCTGAGCCGGTTGGAAAACGGACAAATGACGTCCATCAAGAACTTTTTTGGAGCGTAAACTATGAAGCCTACTGTCATCGCATTGGGATTTTTCGACGGCGTACACCGGGGTCACGGGGCGCTGCTGCGCCGCACCGTGGAGGTGGCCCGGCAATTGAACGCCACCCCCGCCGCCTTTACCTTTGACCGTCCCCCCAAGGAGGTGGTCACGGGAAAGCCCGTGCCCCTCATCAACTCCGCCCAGGAACGGCAGGAGCTGATGGAGCGGCTGTACGGCATCCAGCAGGTGATCATCGCGCCCTTTGACCGTGAAATGATGACCATGCCGTGGCAGGACTTCATTACGGAGCTGTTGGTGAAGCGGTACGGCGCGGTGCATCTGGTGGCGGGCCACGACTACCATTTCGGCCACAAAAACGCCGGTGACCCCGTGCTTTTGCAGCAGAAATGCCGCGAGCTGGGGCTGGGCTGCGACATTATCCCCAAGGTGGAGCTGGAAGGCATCACCGTCAGCTCTACCTACATCCGCCAGCTGGTGGAGAGCGGACAGGTGGAGCGGGCCGCCGAATTTCTGGGCCACCGCCACTGTCTCAGCCAGACGGTGAGCCACGGCTTCCGGTTTGGCCGCACCATCGGCATTCCCACCATCAATTTCACGGTGCCCGACCACGTGCTGGTGCCGGAGCGGGGCGTGTACGTCACCCGCGTATACCTGCCCGACGGCGGCAGCTACGCCGGCGTCACCAACGTGGGCACCCGCCCTACCGTCAGCGACAGCGGCAGCGTATCCATCGAGACGTTCCTGCTGGACTTTGACGGCGACCTGTACGGCAAGCGTATCCGGCTGGAGTTCTGCCGCCGTCTGCGGGAGGAAAAGAAGTTCGACACTCCCCAGCAGCTGAAGGACGAAATTGAAAAAAACATCGCCCAGACACGGGAATACTTCCGTGAAACGGGCGAGGCATGATAAGATGTCGGTATCCTAAAAGGATGCCGACATCTTATTTATTGACGCGTAGGGCGCGATGCCCACATCGCCCCCTACATGAAAATGTACGGTGGAACTCTGTAGGGGCGGACGACTCTGTCCGTCCTGACGATGACAATACGATTCCCGTTAGGGCCGACAGAGTCGTCGGCCCCTACAACCGCCTACCGATAGAACTTCGTAGGGCGGCATGACCACATGCCGCCGCGAACGTGAAAAACCGTCCCTTGCGGGACGGTTTTCACGTCTTATTCAGCTTATACAAATTCTTATCCGATGCAAAGTTGGTCAGCTCATACAGCACCAGCACATCGTCGGCCTGATCCGCCAGCGGCTGCACGCCCTCCCGGTAAAACCGCAGATCCAGCACCGTAATGGTGTCGTAATCCCGCACCAGAAACGGCAGGAAGCTGTTGGCAAAGCTGTCCTTCACCACCAGCAGAGATTTGCCGGTGTTGGCCCCGGTGTCGATGACCACCTTGGCGTAGTTGCCGCCCATAAAGATCTTGTAGTGATCCTTCTCCTCCAGCGCCGCCAAGCTGTACAGGCTGTCGGACACCTCGCCGTCGCAGTCCATGGAGCGGACAGCTGCATCAGATGCGATGGCCACCGTGTCATAGGGGCTGTCCGGCAGCAGCACCTTGGAGTACAGCGTGCCCCGGAAGCAGCTGCTGGCCGTTTCCAGCTGCCAGTCCTGCGGGGTATGCCCCGTGGCGGCGCACCATGCCTGATAGGCGGTCAGCGCGCCCTGCGTCGTCCAGTGATGGTCAGTGCGGTAGTACATGTTCGCCGCGTCCGGCAGCAGCGCCGTGCGCAGGTCGATGACCTGCCCGCCCATGGTGTTCAGCAGCGTATCGAAGCACCCCTCCGCGTCGAACAGCGGCGCGTTGGCCGGCAGGTCGTCCCGCAGCATATAGGCGGGGGTGGGCACCATCATCATGCGGCAATCCTTGTCCGGATTGGCGTCGAAAAAGTCCTTCACCTGCGCCAGATTTTTCTCGTACTGGGCGGAATCAAAGGTGTCGGGCGTCACCTTGGCGAAGTACCGGCCATCCCGACCCAGCCACGTGTCGTTGATCTCCAGCCGCAGCGCCGCGCGCTGCACCAGCGACGACGCCTCCATCCACCTGTCACGCAGCGCGATCTGGTCGGCCACGTAGTCCTCCGCCTTCTGGGTGAAGGTACCGTCCATCAGCGTCGTCCACGTCAGCGACGGCTTCAGCTGCAAATACCGGTTCTCGTTGGGGGAGAACTCCCGCTCCGGCGTCAGCAGCGATGCCAGCGCCAGCCCCACCAGTATGCCGAAGATGGCCAGCAGCGGGGCCAGCTCCCGGCGCTTATGCTCACTTTTCATCAGGCGTGCGCCGCCCTTTTGGGAATCGTTCATGGGAAAATGACCTCCTTCCTCATCCGGTCATCAGAAGCGGAAATACAAAAACGGGTTATAGCTGTCACCCACCAGAAACGCGATGGACAGCAGCAGCAACAGCACCACGCCCATGGTGCGCAGCGTGACGGCGGCGGTGTCGGACAGCTTGTCCTCCACCCGGTTCCACAGCCGCAGCGGGCCGGTGGTGCAGCCGATGGTCGCAGCGATCAGCAGCACTACATTGGAGCGCAGCAGATACAGCGCCGTGCCGTCCACAAACGTGGCGGTGAACATGGCGGACACATACTGTCCCAGTTGGGCGAAATCGGTGATGGCGAACAGCACCCAGCCCATGACGAAGGCAAAAATGGTGTACACATGGCCCACCCATTTGGGAGCCTTGTCCAGCCACCGCAGCAGAAACAGCTTCTCCAGAATCAGCAGCACCGCGTAGTAGAGGCCCCACAGCACGAAATTCCAGCTGGCCCCGTGCCACAGGCCCGTCAGGAACCAGACAATGGCAAGGTTCAAAATCTGCCGTGCCTTGCCGTGACGGTTGCCGCCCAGCGGGATATACACGTACTCCCGGAACCACGTGCCCAGACTGATGTGCCACCGCCGCCAGAACTCGGTGACAGTACGGGACTCATAGGGGTGTTCAAAATTTTCCAGAAAATGGAAACCGAACAGATGCCCTAGACCGATGGCCATATCGGAATATCCGGAAAAATCGAAGTAAATTTGGAAGGTAAAGGCAATGGCGCCCAGCCACGCCGTCACAGCGGTGGGGGCGGACATGGCGCTGATCTGCTCCCAGAGAGCGCCCACCTGATTGGCGATCAGCACCTTTTTGGCAAGGCCCACCACAAAGCGCTGCATGCCCCGGCTGGCCTCGAACACGCTCTCCCGGCGGTACATCAGCTCGTGCTCCACCGTCTTGTACTGGACGATAGGCCCGGCGATCAGCTGGGGGAACAGCGTCACATACGCGCCCACGTTGAGGATGTTCCTCTGGGGCTTGACGATGCCCCGGTACACGTCGATGGTGTAGGACATGGTCTGGAACGTATAGAAGCTGATGCCGATGGGCAGAGCCAGCCCCAACGCGGGAATGCCCGCGTTCAGAAGGCTGTTCAGGTTGTCGATGGCGAAATCCGTGTACTTGAAGAAGCCCAGAATGCCCAAATTTCCCACCAGGTCCACGATCAGCACGGTTTTGGCGGCCTTGTCCCGTCCCGCATCCTGAAAATGGCCGATCAGCCGGGCGTTGGTGTAGTCAAACACCGTGGAGAACAGCATGATGAGGATATACTTGGGCTCGCCCCAGCCGTAGAACACAAGGCTGAACAGCAGCAGCACGGTATTGCGTGCCTTGCGGGGACACAGGAAATAGATCCCCGCCACCACAGGCAGGAAGATCAACAGAAAAACAGTGCTGCTGAATACCATAGGGTCGTTCTCCTTTGGAAAATTTACAGGTCGTTTACGGCGTTTTTGCCGGAAAGTGGGACAGAGCAGCGCTCTGTCCCACCGGGGTATATACGTCTCGCAGAGTTCGCGGCGCGGACGCCGCAATCCAATTGGCAACGAAATTGAAGATTTCGTGCCAGCTTACCTCACACGATCCCGTGCAGATACCCCACCAGCGCGGTGGAGCGGATGGCGGACAGGTTGTTGACAAACAGCACGTCCTGCACGTTATTCTCCGTGACAAACTGGCTGAGACTGCCCTTCCAGTACCGGTAGTCGATGACGTGGATGGTCTGGTAGTGATCCGTCAGGAACGGCACAAAAGCGTTGCCGAAGGACTCCTTCACCACCACGCAGCTGGAACCGTCGGTCACGTCGGGGTTGTTGATGACGGAATAGGAGTTGTCGCCGGTGATGAACGTGCCGTACTTCAGGCTGGCCGGCGCGTCGGACTCGTCATAGATGATCTTGCCCCGCAGGGTCTGGCCGTTGTTGTCCACATAGTCCAGCGTGGCCTCGGTGCTCAGGGGATGATAGGCCACCACCTTGTCGGGATTGGCGGCCATTTCGGCGTTCTGGTTGGAATCCCGGTAGAAGGTGCCCAGGAAGCCGTCATACTCGTCCACGGTGTAGCTGCTGAGGGGCGTGGGAGTAATGCCCTTGGCCTTGCAGAACTGCTCGTAGGCGTAGTATGCGCCGGTGGCCGTCCAGTGGTGGTCGGTGCGGAAGTAGACATACTCGGTGCGGTGTGCCATCAGCGCGTCATACAGCGCCACGGACTTCACGTTGCCGTTCATATAGCCGATGATCTTCTGCTCGGCGTCCTTCTGGTCGGCGAAGATATCCTTGCCGTACAGCTCGTCCGGCAGGCTGATGCCGGAGCTGAGGGGGATAGGCAGCATATACACGGTGGCCTTGCCCGCCAGCGCGTCGGCCACGGCGTTCACGTTGTCGGCGTACTTTTTGGCGGTGCTGTCCACGTAGGTGTACATCTCGTATCCGGCATCGCCCACCCGGTACACGGCGTCATACTGCTGCTCTTCGCCCTTCAGCTCGATCTTCTGGTATGTGGGGGTAACGTCGTCCGACGTGTTGTTGCCGTCGGCGGTGTTGGGATCGTCGGTATTGCCGGGCTGGGCGTCGTTTCCGGCTGTAATGGGCGGCGTATCCGCGTCGTCATTGGCGGGCTTCTTGTCCTTGCCCAGATTGATGACGATCAGCACCACGGCGGCGATGGCCACCACCAGCGCGATCAGCAGCATCAGGGGAGACACGCCCCGGCGGTGTCCTCTGTACCGGCTCATTTCAGATAGCCCTCCACAATGGCGGTGGCGGCGGCGGTGTCATCGCTGACGCACAGCACCACCAGCGTGCCGGTCTGGCGCAGCAGCGCGCCGTCCAGACGGGCCACTTCCTCCGGGCTGTAGCGTCCGGCCTCGGTTTTCAGGTCGCTCACATAGGTCTGCACGTTGGCGTACAGGGTCTTGGCGTCCTCCTCGCTGGCGCACTGGCCCACCACGATCATGTCGTAGGCGTTGCCGTCGGCGATATAGCCCGCCATAGTAGTGCCCTCAGGAGGATCCATCTTATAGTTCAGCTCCTCCACCGCGTCAGCGATCATCTCTGCGCTGTAGGGCACGTTTTCCTTCAGGTCGTCGGCCAGCTTCTGCACGTCCACGGTCTTTGTTCCGCTGTTTCCGCCGCAGGCAGCCAGCGTCAGCAGCATCATGGCCGCCAGCAGGGCGGCAAGTATCTTTTTCATCCAGTATCCCTTCCTTTTTTTGGCCCTTTCGGGCAGGTCTTTGGTTGATATCTCTCCCGGCGGCACAATGTCCGCACCTTAAAACATCATAGCATAAGTATAGACGGATTTGAAGTGCAATTTGTTTCATCCGCGAAAAATTTTACACTTCGTTCACACGCCCTAGTATGCGCCGCAGAGCCACTCCGTTATACTCAATATATCCTTCAATATATCCGTTTTTCCAGCGCCCGGCACAGCGGCGCGAACACCATGGGCCACACCGCCGCGGCGAACAGCACCATCACGCCGTAGCGCACCGCGCCGCCTGCTCCGGCGCCCAGCGCCGCCGCCAGCGGCGCCTTCAGTACGGCACGAATGCCCAGCAGCAGCGCAAGGCCGCCCACCAGCTTGATAAGCTGCACGTACCACACGGCGCGGGTATCGAAGTGGATGAACCGCACGTCCAGCCACCAGCCCACCAGCATGCCTACCGTGGCGCCCAGCAGCTTCCACGCGTTCTCCACGCCGCTGGCCAGATTGGCCGCGTCCACGTCAGCAGGGAAGGGGTACAGCGACACAAACAGCAGATACCCCACCGCCAGCGCCAGCATCACCGCCAGCACCGCACCCATGACGCCGTGCCGGCTGTCGCTGCGCTCCATTAGGGGATACAGGGCGAACACCAGCGCCACGGCGATCACGGCGGCCACGCCCACATCCAGCGGCGTGTGAACGCCCAGATACATGCGGGACAGCGGCACCAGCACCGCGACCACGATCGCCGCCGCCCGCACCCATTTCCGCCGGGTGAACCGGGCGATGCCGCCGAAGGTGCCGATGGCGTTCTGGCTATGGCCGCTGGGGAAGGAGTAGCCCGTGGCCTGCGCCCGGGCGCTCTCCACAATGGTGAAATCACTGTCCAGCACCCACGGTCTGGGGATGCGGAACAGCAGCTTCAAAAACTGATTCAGCACCGTTCCCGCAAAGCCGATAGCCAGCAGGTAGTAGCCATGGCGCTTGCTGACGCACCAGAACACGAACAGTGCCGCCACCATGAACACCGTTTCCTCGCCCAGATGGGTGATGGCCGCCATCACCGTGTCCAGCCACGGCATGCGAATTGATTCCAACGCGTATAATACTTTCATCGTATTACCTCCCGTATTCTCTCACAGCTGCTGTAACAGCAGGATCACGCCGGAGATGCCCACAAAGGCATACACCACCGTGCGCATGACCTGGGCGTTGAGCTTTCCGGCGATCTTGCCGCCCACCACCGCGCCCAGCAAAATGCACACGCTGCCCACCGCCGCATAGGGCAATATCCCCGGCCGCAGCAGCCCGCTGCACAGCCGCCCTATGATACCGGTCATGCCGGTAATGGTGAACAGCAGCTGCATGCAGGCCAGATACGTGGCGTGATCCTCCGCTGCCGCCACGAAATACACCGCCATAGGCGGCCCGCCGATGGCGAACAAGCCCGCGCTGACGCCGCACAGCGCACCGCAGACCACACCGGCGGCAGGCTTCGGGGCACGGATACACATTCGCCGCGCCACCACCAGAAAGTATACCGCCAGCGCCATCAAAAATACGGCGAACACCCGCGCCAGCACATGCAGATCAAGCCCGTTTACAAAGGGCAGCGTCAGCAGATTGGCCGCGCCGAAGGCCAGCGTCGGCGGCAGCGCCAGCCGCCACCGGATGTACTTCCGGTACTTCCAGCACAGCGCCATGCAGAACAGCTGGTTGGTGACGATGGCCAGCGTCGGCGCGTCGATCATATCAAAGTAAAAGGGCAGCACCATCATCAGAAACACCACCGAGCCAAATCCCGTCACCGTCTGGATAATCCCGGCGATCAAACTGGCGCCTGCCACCACAGCCCAGATCAAACACTCCACCTCCTGTAGCTTGCGTCAATATGGGGCTATCATACCACATTGCGACAAAAAAGGAAAGTGTTTACAACAGTTGTCTTAACGCCAGTTTAATGTACACTCGTGTTAAGAATCAGTTGTCGATTGATAAATCGCAAATCCTTGCAGGATATAAATATTCTTACGCGTGTTTTGCAGAAAGCGACGCTTTTCGACAAAGGGCTTGTGATAGAATTCCCTCATCAACCAAGGAAAATGGTTTATTTTACCGCACTGCGGAGTAAGGAGTCGACTTATGAACTATTTCACCCGTACCTATTCCCTTATGAAGATCGCGTTTCACAGCCACCAGATCCGGCGCTACCGGCTGCAAGGACAAAAACTGATGCACCGCACCGGCGAGTTAAATACTCCGCAGTTGATCTCATTAACGCGCCAGATCGATCACCACGGCTTCCTGCTGCGTCAGCTGGAGCAGCGCTTTGAACGCGTGTAAGCCATAAGGGATACATAAAACCGCAGTCAGCCGAAAGGCTGACTGCGGTTTTCAGCCTGTCAAAAAACTAC
>OGPK01001329.1_pt1 | contig 19176 bp, 17 predicted proteins | sample 1552921 | NCBI WGS metagenome assembly OGPK01 (sample SAMEA2580264, study PRJEB22360) | human gut metagenome | biome: human gut; feature: human-associated habitat; material: faeces | place: Denmark | collected 2008/2010 | reverse complement strand
CCGCCGCAGAATGGGCGCCGTGGTGGAAACGCCCTCCGTCTACACGGATATGACGGCGGAGGAAAACCTCCGCCAGCAGTATCTTGTGCTGGGAATGCCCTCCACTGAGGGCATTCCGGAGCTGCTGCGGCTGGTGGGGCTGGAGGACACCGGAAAAAAGAAGGTGAAGCATTTTTCGCTGGGTATGCGCCAGCGGCTGGGGATCGCCGTGGCGCTGGCGGGAAATCCGGATCTTCTGGTGCTGGACGAGCCGGTCAACGGCCTTGACCCCCAGGGCATCATCGAAATACGGGAGCTGATCCTGAAGCTCAACCGGGAGCACGGTATCACGGTGCTGATCTCCAGCCACATTCTGGACGAGCTTTCCCGCCTTGCCACCCATTACGGCTTCATTGACGGCGGATGCATGATAAAGGAGATCAGCGCCCAGGAGCTGGAGAGTCGCTGCCGCAAATGCATCCGGGCGTCGGTCAGCAGCACAGGCGCATTGGCGCGGGTGCTGGATGCCATGGGAGCCGCCTACAGCATCGTGGACGATTCTCAGGCGGATATCTACGGCGAGGTGCAGATCACCGCGCTGGTGGAAGCGCTGGGCCGCGAAGGCTGCACGGTCTACAGCGTAAAGGAGCACGACGAAAGTCTGGAAAGCTTCTATATGGAGCTGGTGGGAGGTGAGCGCCATGTGTAAGCTGCTTCGGGCCCACTTCTACCGCCTGCGCCGCAGCCGTGCGTTGTGGCTGTGTATGGCGGCGGCCTTTGCTCTTTCTACGGTATTTCTGCTGCGGATCGGCGCCGATAATGAGAGTATGAATACGCTGGATGTTATCTTTTTGCAGGTGTTCCCGTTCCTGCCGATCCTGCATGCGGCCTTTATCAGCCTGTTTCTGGGGGTGGAGTATCAGGACGGGACGCTGCGCAATAAGCTGATCGCCGGCCATTCCCGCGGGACGGTCTATGCCGCCTATCTGCTCGTCAGCATAGCGGGCTGCTTCGCCATTCTGCTGGCATGGATGGCCAGCGCTGTGATCGGCGTGGTCAAATTCGGCTGGTTTGCCGCACCGGCAGAGGCTCTGCTGTTGAATGCCGTGACGATCCTTCTGCTGACGGCGGCGCTGGCCGCCCTCCTGACGCTGCTGTGCCTGCTGATCCCCAACCGCGCCGTGTCCGCTGTGGCTGCGATTTTGCTGATGTTCGGCCTGATCGTGGTGGGCAGCGTCTTCTATAACGCGCTGTGCGAGCCGGAGATGGCCTCTGCCGCCGTCATGACGGCCAACGGCTTTGAGGTAGGGGAGTCGGAGCCCAACCCCAATTATGTCTCCGGTGCGCTGCGGACGGTGTATCAGTTTATCGTGGACGCACTGCCACCGGGCAGGCGATCCTGCTGGCCAATCAGGAGCTGGCGCATCCGGCGGTTTCCCTGTGCGCCTCTGTGGGCATCGTGCTGCTGTCCGGTGCTGTGGGTATGGCCATTTTCAAACGCAAGGATTTGAAGTAAGGAGTATGGTATGGAGATCTGGTGGATGGTACTGACTGGCCTGTTGGCGCTCTGCACGCTGGTTCTGCTGCTGCGCCTGACGGCGCTGCACCGATCCCTCCGGGAGGTGGCAGAGGAGCTGGAGGAAAAGCTGCAAACCGACACCAACACCCTGATCTCCCTCTCCACCGGCGACCGGGCTGCCATGGCCATGGCAGCCCGGATCAACCGGCAGCTCCGCATGCTCCGGAAGGAGCGCCTGCGGCTGCAAAACGGCGACAATGCGCTGAAGGCGGCGGTGACCAACGTCTCCCACGACCTGCGCACACCGCTGACGGCCATCTGCGGGTATCTGGATCTGCTGGAGCAGGAGCCCCACTCTCCGCGGGGCAAGCGGTATCTGGCGGTCATCCGGGAGCGGACGGACGCCATGCGCACGATGACGGAGGAGCTGTTCCGCTACTCCGTCGTCACCGCCGCCACAGACGAACTGAACCGGGAACCGGTCTGCCTGAACCACGTTCTGGAGCAGAGTCTGGCAGGTTTTTACAGCGCGCTGTCCGCCCGCGGTATCACGCCGGAGATCCAGCTGGCGGAGACGGCTGTTGTGCGGGAGCTGGACGCCGCCGCGCTGCGGCGGATCTTTGACAACATTCTCAGCAACGCCGCCAAGTATTCCGATGGAGACTTGGTCGTCAGGCTGATGCCGGATGGCGCCGTGACCTTTACGAACAGCGCCCGGAGCCTGAACCGGGTACAGGCGGAGCGCCTTTTTGACCGCTTCTTCACCGTGGAGACGGCCAGCGGCTCCACCGGTCTGGGTCTGTCCATCGCCAGACTGCTGACGGAGAAGATGGGCGGCAGCATCGACGCGGCGTACAGCGGCGGACGGCTGACCATCCGCGTGGCGTTTCCCCAATGACACTCTGCATAAGAAAAGCCCCACGGAGGTGACTCCGTGGGGCTTTCTTATGCTTCTTCACTTTGCGGATTGGGAATATTTACGCCGATGCCGTTGATCTCCACGCCGTCGTCGGCGGGGATCAGGATGTACCTTCGCCCATCGATGACCCGGGCCTCGATCATATAGCTGTACTCCGGGGCCACGGCGATCTTCACCTCAGGTGTGGTGATTTGGAATTTGCCGCTTTCAATGATGTTCTTCGGGTTCAGCGCCGCGTCCTCGCCGTACTGTTTGCGGCACTCCTGCTGGAAGGCCTCCACCTTCTCGGCGGGCACGCCGCTGTTGGTCAGCACGTCGCCCACCTCACGGACGGACAGGGTGAGCGGCTGGGGATCCTTGCTCTCCTTGTGCTCCTCGATGCGGCCCCGCAGCTGCTCGTGAACGGACTGCACCACGTCGTAACGGCAGTCCTTTTGCAGCGTGTCGCCCAGCGTGGTGCTGAATATGTTCTTCTGCTCCTCGGCGGACATGGGCGGCTGGTCGATACGGAACACCGCGTCAATGACCTCCTGATGGATCTGGGCGGTATTTTTGCTGTAAAAGAGGGCGTTATAAATGTTGGCCGACCGGTCGTCAAAGGCCGGAAACAGGAAGCCAAGCTCCGGCGACAGGGCGATGTGTCCGGTGGAGGCGCTGTGGAAGCCGCTGTCCTCGTTGCTGTATTTCAGCTCCAGCGTGGGCGCTTTCACCGGGCAGATGCTGCACACGAAATAGCGGTACACCGTGTCGGAGGCGTCGTCCATCATCTCGTCGTCCCGGCCACGATAGGGCACGTCGTAGGTGTCGGCGGCCAGCAGAATGAGATAGTTGGTCTCGCCCATGTCCATGGCGTCGATGATGCGGCGGCACAGCTCCTGCCGGGAATTGGGGTCCTGTAGGCCCGTCTGGCGGATGGTTTGCAGCAGACGGTGCTCGTCGCTGTTGGACACCTGCGCGGTGGAGAATTCAATGTCGATCAGGTTTCGGCCCAGTGTGCCGGACAGTGCCTTTTTCAGAAGCCCCAGATACATCTCCTGCTCCTCCTGAGACATTAAGCCCAGCGAAGCATCAATGTAGGAGATGATCTCCCTGTTGCTGTTCACATAGCAGCCGTAGATCTTGCTGATGGCGTTTTTGTCCAGCTTGAAGCGGCGGCGGATCTCGTTCAATTCTTTCTGGTTCATAGGATGCCTCTTTTAATAGTCGGAATTCAGCCACGGCTTCTGGCCATAATGCAGCAGCCGGGCCAGCTCACGGGCCTTTTCATCGTTGTCGGCGGTGGCGGCGCCCAGCCGCAGCATGGCTTCCAGTCCGCACGAGCCCATCAGCAGCGACGCAAGGTCGCCCTGCCGGCAGATGACGGTCACGTCCGCTGTGCTGTCTGCCGCGGCCACGGCCCAGCGCCCGCCGTCAAAGGCGATGCGCAGGCATTTATCGCAGTCCGCCATCTCGTCCCGATAGCGGAAGGCCGCTGTCAGCGTACCCGCCGGGAAGGTGCGGTAGGCGGTCTTTTCCACGAACATCTCGCCGTCCACCAGCTTGAACATGGTGCCGATGGCGGAGACGTTGGTCTGCAAGAAGCCGTAGTCGATGTAGTTTTTCGAGATGTCCTGCGGATCGTCCAGCAGGTGGTGGAAGTCCTCCTCGCCGGTGCGGAGGATCACCGTCTGGGCCAAGTCCTCCTGTAACCGCAGAGCGCCCAGCAGCGCCCGCAGCACAGCGCCGTCCTCGTAGACCAGCTCCTCCACGGAAAGACGGTTCTGGGTATAGTTGCTGTCGCTGGCGCTTTCAAAGCGGTAGGCCACATAGCCACGCAGTTGTCCGCCGTCATAGTAGCCGATGCGCCGCACCTGAATATCCCCACGGGCGGCCCGAACCTCCTCCTCAAACTTTTCCACCATGCCGTGGTTTTTCGCCGCGAAGCGGCTGTGGCAGGCCAGCGCCGCGTCGAAGTCCTCCGGCTGCATCAGCCGCAGGTGCTCCCGCACAGCGGCATCGACCTTGGGCAGCGCCGCCGTGGGCAGGTGGTATTCGTAGAACTTTCCCGCGAAGCCGTAGCCCATCCGGCGGTAAAACCCGATCTGAAACGGCAACAGCAGCGTCAGCAGCGCGCCGATGCGCCGGGCGTAGTCCTCAAAGTACCGCACCATCTCCAGCGCCACGCCCTTTTTCTTATGTAACGGGTGCACCTCCAGCGCCATCAGGCCGCAGGCAGGCTGCATTTTGCCGAAGAAGTTCATGGAGAACCGGATCAGCTTCATGGTGGCCAGCAGCGTGCTGTCCTCAAACAGCCCCACCGTCTGCGTCTGCCGATCCTCCCGCAGCTCCAGCCGGTGCTTGTCCCGGTAATGCTGGCGGCACTCCTCGTCCAACGACTTATAGGCGGGGTAGGAGTTGAGATAGATGTCCAGATAGGCCTCAATGTCCGCCTCGGTCAGCGGACGGATCGTCCAGCTGCGTTCCGTTGTTCCGTGCTCCATAGCGTTCACTCCTTTCACAGCGCTTCAAAATGATACCGGGGCTTACCCAGGCTCTTTTTGCCGTATTCGATGGCCTCGGCGGGGCAGTAGCAGATGCAGGCCATGCAGTGGGTGCAGCTGCCGCCCCACACGGGTCTGCCGTTTGGCAGCGTGATGTTGTTCAGCGGACAGCGCTTCGCGCACTGGCCGCAGCCGGTGCACCGCTCCGACACCCGGAAAGGGCCGTCCTTGACGAAAAGCGCGTAAAAGGCCGGGTTTACCGGGCCGCTCATGCAGCGGTCATACAGGTTATTGCGGGGCGCGGGAAACTCCTGCCCGCTTTCGATGCAGTGGATGGCCCTGTCCACGTCCGGCTCCGCACGGGTTACGATCTGACGGGCCTCCTCCGCCTGCGGCGCGTTGAACATGGCGATGTAGTTCTCCGGCATGACGATCTGGGCCGTGCCCATATAGCGGAGCTTCTTTTGCCGGGCAAGCTGGCGGTTATACCGGGCGGCATTGCCGATCTCACTGCCGCAGGTCATCACGAACCAGACCTGCTCCACTTTGGGAAACTCCGTTTGCAGCAGCCAGTCCCGCACCACTCTCGGAAGCCGCCACCCATAGGTTGGCGATACCACAATGAGCTGGCGGCCTGTGGGTACCGGAGCCGTATCGTTTGCTTTAACGCGGTCGTTTATGCTGAAAAGCGGCTCATGCAGCGCTTCCGCGATGCGCCGGGCCACATACCGGCTGTTGCCGGTGCCTGAAAAATAGAGTACCATGTGTTCCTCCTTATCCGCCGTCCGGCCGGCGTTACTGCGGTTCGCCGTCGTGGGCCAGTACGAACCGGGCGAACGCCTCGTAGGTATAGCCCTCCATCCGCTGGTGATCCGGATAGACGCGGGAGAAGCAGGCCGGTATCTCGTGGTGGGTGAGGTTTTTCTCAATGCACGGCGTGCAGCCCCGGTCGTGGTTGCGGGGGTGGTTGGGGCAGCCCATGTTGGTGCAGGTGCACATTTTCACCGCCTGTTCCGTTCCGGAGCTACCGTTTTTGCTGTGATCCGCCATGGGTGTCCCTCCTGTCGTTGTATCCTGTATCCTACTCTAAGGGCAAAGCGCCGCGCAAGTCAAGTGTTTTTTCAGCTTGCGGAAAATATCCCTCGACACACGCCCGGCCCGATGGTATAGTGATAGCAAATCCATCCCCAAGGAGGCGCTCCATGACAAAAATTCTATTCATCTGCCACGGCAACATCTGCCGCAGCCCTATGGCGGAGTTCGTGATGAAGGATCTGGTGAAAAAGGCGGGGCTTTCGCCGCAGTTTTATATCGACTCCGCCGCCACCAGCCGCGAGGAGATCGGCAATCCCGTTTATCCGCCGGCCCGGCGGAAGCTGGCGGAACACGGCGTGCCCTGCGGCGGTCACACGGCGCGGCAGCTTACCGGCGGCGACTACGCGGAATACGACCTGCTGATCGGCATGGATCAGGCCAATCTGCGGAACATGCGCCGCATCTGCGGCGGCAATCCGGAGGGGAAGCTGCATCTGCTGCTGGACTACACCGGCAGCCCCGGCGACGTGGCCGACCCGTGGTACACCGGGGACTTCGAGGCCACATGGCGTGACGTACTGGCGGGCTGCCGCGGTCTGCTCGCCGCGCTGACAGCGCGCTGAGCATATTTCTATAGGTATCGGGGGCGTGTCCGGCTATGGACACGCCCCTTGTGCAATTCAATCGTCCCAGCCGCTGAACTTTCCCGTGTTGCCGAAGGTGATGGAGCCCTTGCCGTACTTGCCGCGGATGGCGTCCATGGCCTGTTCCAGCCGCTCCTGCTTCTCGTCCCGGCGGGTCGTGTCGCCCGCCAGCAGGTCGAGCTGCTGGTAGCTTTCACCGTCCGGCGTCAGGTACAGCGCCGTCACCGTCAGGGCGCGGATGGGCTCCGGCGCGTGCCACGCCTGCTGGGCCAGCGTCAGCGCCGCCCGATAGATATCCTTTTGCAGATGGGTGGGGCCGCTCAGCCGGGTCTGGCGGGTGAACTGGCGGAAGTCCGCGTACCGGATGGTCAGCGCCACGCCGCCGCAGTACATGCCGTACCGCCGCAGACGGCCCGCCACGCTGTCCGCCAGCGCCGACAGTCCGGCGCGCACCTGCTCCCAGCGGGTCAGGTTGGTGGGGAAGGTGGTGCCGTTGCCCACGGATTTCACCGGCTCCGCCTCGTGCTGAGGACGGACGGGACTGTTCTCCTGTCCGTTGGCGTAGTCGTGCAGCTGGGCGCCGTGCTTGCCCATCAGGGCCTCCAGCGTTTCCCTGGGAAATGCCGCCAGCTGGCCGATGGTCTCCACGCCGTACTGCCGCAGCAGCTTCTGGGTGGAGCGTCCCACCCCCAGCAGGTCGCCCACCGGCAGAGGCCAGACGATGCGCTGCCAGTTGTCCCGGTCGATGACGGTGGTGGCGTCGGGCTTTTTGTAGTCGCTGCCCAGCTTGGCGAAGATCTTGTTGAAGCTGACGCCCACGGAGATGGTCAGCCCCAGCTCCTCCCGCAGACGCTGGCGCAGCTGGTCGGCGATGGCTTTGCCGTCGCCGCCGAACAGGTGCATGCTGCCGGTAATGTCCAGCCAGCTTTCGTCGATGCCGAAGGGCTCCACCAGATCAGTGTACTGGCCGTAGATGGCGTTGACCTTTTGGCTGTACTCCCGGTACAGGCCGTGGTGGGGCGGCAGGGTAATGAGGTGGGGCGCCTTCTGCCGGGCCTGCCAGATGGTCTCCGCCGTTTTCACGCCCAGCTGCTTGGCGGCCTCGTTCTTGGCCAGTACGATGCCGTGGCGGGATTCCGGGTCGCCGCACACCGCCACGGGAACGTCCCGCAGCGCCGGATAGCGCAGAAGCTCCACCGACGCGAAAAAGCAGTTCAGATCGCAATGCAGGATCACCCGATCCGCCATGACAGCCCCTCCTCTCGATAGTTTGTTCTAGTATAGTATACCATAGCTCCCGCTGTTTGCAAACCCCTACGGCGGGATTTTTTCACGCCCGGAAACTGAAAAGTGTATATTCATTGCAGTGTGCATAATCATAGATCAAATTGCATAAATAACGAGTATATATCCGAACATGCTATATGTATTTGCATAAAAAGCCAGTATTTGCAGATTTGCTCTTGACATTTCCTGAATAATGCGTATAATCATGCACATAGATTACATAAATATTCAAGGAGGAACACACCATGAAACATACAGATATCAAGAAGATCGTACTGGCCTACTCCGGCGGACTGGATACCTCCATTATCATCCCCTGGCTGAAGGAGAACTACAACAACCCTGAGATCATCGCCGTGGCCGGCAATGTGGGTCAGGCCGACGAGCTGGAGGGTCTGGAGGAGAAGGCCATCAAGACCGGCGCCAGCAAGCTGATCGTGGCCGATCTGGTGGACGAGATGGTGGACGACGTCATCATCCCCTGCCTGAAGATGGATGCCAAGTATGAGACCTATCTGCTGGGCACCGCCTTTGCCCGTCCCGTCATCGGCAAGAAGCTGGCGGAGATCGCCAAGGCCGAGGGCGCTGACGCCATCGCCCACGGCGCTACCGGCAAGGGCAACGATCAGGTCCGTTTCGAGCTGGCCATCAAGCGCTTCGCTCCCAATATGAAGATCATCGCCCCGTGGCGTGAGTGGGACATCAAGTCCCGTGAGGAGGAGATCGACTACGCCGAGGCTCACAACGTGCCCCTGAAGATCTCCCGAGAGACCAACTACTCCAAGGATAAGAACCTGTGGCACCTGAGCCATGAGGGCCTTGACCTTGAAGATCCCGCCAACGAGCCCGATCTGGACAAGCCCGGCTTCCTGGAGATGGGCGTATCCCCCTTCCAGGCTCCTGACGAGCCCACCTATGTGACCATCGACTTCGAGGCCGGCGCTCCTGTGGCCGTCAACGGCGAGAAGATGAAGGCCAGCAAGATCATCGAGAAGCTCAACGATCTGGGCGGCAAGAACGGCATCGGCATCATCGATATCGTGGAGAACCGTCTCATCGGCATGAAGGATCACGGCATCTACGAGACCCCCGGCGGCACCATCCTGTACTTCGCCCACGCCCAGCTGGAGATGCTGACCATGGATAAGGAAGTGCTGCACGCCAAGCAGAAGCTGTCTGTGGACTACGCAGACCTGCTGTATAACGGCAAGTGGTACTCTCCCTTGCAGGAGGCCCTGACCGCCTTCGCCAACGAGGCCAACAAGGACGTGACCGGCACCGTGAAGCTGAAGCTCTATAAGGGCAACATCATCCCCGCCGGTATGACCTCTCCCTGCTCCCTGTATTCCGAGAATCTGGTGACCTTCGGCGAGAGCGACTATGACCAGTCTCAGGCTACCGGCTTCATCAACCTGTGGGGCCTGACCACCAAGATGCAGGCGCTGAAGGATCAGGGCAAGCTGTAAGAGATGAATTTTCCGTCATGATGAGGGCGGTAAACCGCCCTCATCATGACATATCACCACCGAAAGGAGCGCCATCATGGCAAAGCTTTGGGCCGGCCGGGCCGAAAAGGAAACGGCACAGATCGCGGACGACTTCAACTCGTCCCTCCATTTTGACTGCCGCATGTACCGGCAGGATATCACCGGCTCCATGGCTCACGCCGCCATGCTGGCGCACAGCGGCATCCTGACGGAGCAGGAATCCCAGACGCTGATCTCTGGTCTGGCCGGGATCCTAGCGGATCTGGACGAGCGAAAGCTGCAATTTGACCCATCTGCCGAGGACATTCACATGTTCGTGGAGCAGGTACTGACGGAGAGGTTGGGCGATGTGGGCAAAAAGCTCCACACCGCCCGCTCACGAAACGATCAGGTGGCGCTGGATCTGCGGCTGTATCTGCGGCAGGAGATCGCAGTGATCCGCGCACTGGTGCTGGAGCTGCTGGCCGCCGTCACCGACAAGGCGGAGCAGTACAAAACCGCCATCCTGCCCGGCTACACCCACTTGCAGCGGGCCCAGCCCATCACCTTCGGCCACCATCTTATGGCCTATGCCATGATGCTCCAGCGGGACGTTGGCCGTCTGGACGACGTGGCCAAGCGTATGGACGTGTCTCCCATCGGCTGCTGTGCGCTGGCGGGCACCACGTTCCCCATTGACCGGGTGTATGAGGCCCGGCAGCTGGGCTTCTCCCAGGTGGCGCTGAACAGTCTGGACGGCGTGTCCGACCGTGACTTCTGCGTGGAGTTCCTGTCCGCCTGTGCGGTGCTGATGATGCACCTGAGCCGCTTCTCTGAGGAGCTGATCCTCTGGAGCAGCTGGGAGTTCCACTTCGTGGAGCTGGACGACGGCTTTACCACCGGCTCGTCCATCATGCCCCAGAAGAAGAACCCGGACATGGCGGAGCTGTGCCGGGGCAAGACAGGCCGGGTCTACGGCGACCTGATGGCGCTGCTGACCATGCTGAAGGGTTTGCCGCTGGCCTATAACAAGGACATGCAGGAGGACAAGGAGGCCGTGTTCGACGCGGTGGACACCGTGAAGATGTGTTTGCAGGTGTTCACTCCCATGATCGCTACCATGAAGCCCTGCGTGGAGACCATGTACAAGGCGGCTCAGAAGGGCTTCATCAACGCCACCGATTTGGCGGACTACCTGACGAAAAAGGGCCTGCCGTTCCGCACCGCCTATAAAATTTCCGGCCAGCTGGTGGCATGGTGCATCCATCATGATACCGTGCTGGAGGCCCTGCCGCTGGAGACGTTGAAGCAATACAGCGACGTATTTGACCAGGACGTGTACGAGGCTGTCGCGCTGGAAAACTGCGTGGCACGGCGTACCTCACTGGGCGGCCCCGCCTCGGTAGAGGCGCAGATCGCCGCCATAAAAGCTTATCTATCCCAACAAAAAACAGATGAAAAAGGAGAATAACGATGAAAAAGTTGACCGCTTTTGTACTGGCGCTGGTAATGGCGCTGGGCCTGCTGTCCGGCTGTGGCAGCAGCAATTCCGACAGCAACACCCCCTCCGGTGACGACGCTTCCGACGCCGCCGCCAAGACCAAGCTGGTGGTGGCCACCAGCCCCGACTTTCCTCCCTTTGAGTCGCTGGAAGGCGGCGAGGTGGTGGGTATCGAGGTGGATATCCTGAAGAAGGTCGCCGAGAAGATGGGCATGGAGCTGGATCTCCAGCAGATGGATTTTGACTCCGTGATCCCCGGCGTGCAGGCCGGTAAGTTCGATGTGGGCATGTCCGGCATCACCGTTACCGACAAGAGAAAAGAGAACGTGGACTTCTCCAGCGTGTACTTCATGGCCGCGCAGGCCATCGTGGTGACCGCCGACAGCGGCATTACCGGCAAGGCTGATCTGGAGGGCAAGAAGGTATCCGTCCAGACCGGTACCACCGCTGAGGAGTACTGCATGGGCAACGGCTATGAGGTGCTGGCCTTTACCGCCAACAACGACGCCGCCGCGGCGCTGACCGCCGGTAAGGTAGACGCATGGGTGGTGGATAACGAGGTGGCGCTGGCCATGGCGCCGGAGCTGGGCCTGACCGTGCTGGACGAGGCCATGACCTCCGAGCCCTATACCTTCGCATTCCAGAAAGGCAGCGAGTTGGTCGCCCCCTTCAACGAAGCGCTGGACGCCCTGCTGGCCGACGGCACTGTGGAGCAGATCTTCCAGCAGTACGGTGTGACGTATATCGCACCCTGAATGTAAGACAGCGTACTATCTATAGAACTCCGTAGGGGCGGACGACTCTGTCCGCCCCCACGATGACGATACGATTTCTGTAGGGGCCGATGTGGGCATCGGCCCCTACAGACGGGCACAAGAACCCTAAAACTACCGCTTAAATCCCCCATTCTCTGCAAATTCTCCACGCTGCCGTTGACGGCATGATATGCTATACCTAAGGAGCCGACGCTATGAACATTTTTACCGCCATCGGTCAATTCTTTACCAACTGGGGCGCAAAGCTTGCCTCTACATTTTTAGAGGATGACCGCTATATGATGCTGGTGGAGGGCCTGCGCAATACCGCCATCATCACGCTGGGCGCACTGTGCATCGGTATCGTCATCGGTGCGCTGGTGGCCATCATCAAATACTGCGGCGAGGGAAACCCTGCCATGAAGCCTCTGTGCGTGCTGTGTGACATCTACACCACCGTTATCCGGGGTATCCCCGTGGTGGTGCTGCTGCTGATCTTCTACTTCGTCATCATGAAGTCCGCCAGCGGCGTCGGCGGCGGTATCGCCGTGGGCATCGTCACCTTCGGCATCAACTCCGGCGCGTATATGGCCGAGCTGATGCGCAGCGGCATCGGCGCGGTGGACGCGGGCCAGATGGAGGCGGGCCGGTCGCTGGGCATGTCCCGCATCCAGACCACCATCCACGTGATCCTGCCCCAGGCCATGAAGAACATCCTGCCTGCCATCGGCAACGAAATGATCGCTCTTTTGAAGGAGACCGCCGTGGCCGGCTACGTGGCCGTGCAGGATCTGACGAGAGCGGGCAACCTGATCCGCAACAACACCTTTGACGCGTTCAACCCCCTGATGGTGGTGGCACTGACGTACCTCATCATCGTGGTGGCGCTGACATGGCTGCTGGGCCGGTTTGAAAAACGTCTGCATAAGGGCGACCGGCACTGACCCCGACATACTAGGAAGGAGCATTCGTATGATCTGTCTGAAAAACAAGGATTTTCTGAAACTGCTGGACTTCACCCCGGAGGAGATCGCCTATCTTCTGGAGCTGGCGGCTGATTTGAAGGCCAAGAAAAAGGCCGGTATTCCCCACGCGCTGTGTCAGGGCAAGAACATCGCCCTGATTTTTGAAAAGACCAGCACCCGTACCCGCTGTGCCTTTGAGGTGGCGGGCCACGATCTGGGCATGGGCGTTACGTATCTTGACCCCACCGGCTCTCAGATCGGCAAGAAGGAGAGCATCGCCGACACCGCCCGCGTTCTCAGCCGTATGTTTGACGGCATCGAGTACCGTGGCTTCGGCCAGAGCATCGTGGAGGAGCTGGCCCAGTATGCCGACGTTCCCGTGTGGAACGGCCTGACCAACGAGTTCCATCCCACCCAGATCCTGGCGGACTTCCTGACTATTCAGGAGCACTGCGGCGGCCTGAAGGGCAAGAAGCTGGTGTACATGGGCGACGCCCGGTACAACATGGGCAACTCCCTGATGGTGGGCTGCGCCAAGATGGGCATGCACTTTGTGGCCTGCGCACCGGAGAAGTATTTCCCCGACGCGGCGCTGATCGCCGAATGTCAGGCCATCGCCATGGAGACCGGCGCTACGCTGGAGTTCCAGACCGATCCCGCCAAGGCCGTGCAGGGCGCCGACGTGGTCTATACCGATGTGTGGGTCTCTATGGGCGAGCCGGTGGAGGTGTGGAAAGAGCGTATCGCCGATCTGGCTCCCTATCAGGTGAATGCCCAGCTGATGGCGCAGGCCGGGGAAAAGGCCGTGTTCATGCACTGCCTGCCCGCCTTCCACGACCACAAGACCATCGTGGGCAAGGAGATGGGCGAGGCCTTCGGCCGCGACGCCATGGAGGTTACCGACGAGGTGTTTGAGGGGCCCCAGTCCATCGTCTTTGACGAGGCGGAGAACCGCATGCACACCATCAAGGCGGTCATGGCCGCCACACTGGCCGGATAACGGCCCACTGAAACTGCTATCTTCTTTCATTTCCTTTCGCTGGAAGCCGCGGCGCGTATGCCGCGGCTTTTGGCCGTTCTGAGAATGGCGGCGCAGACAAAATTATATCCCCCCACCCGGCTTGCGGGGCGGAGGAATATCTGCTATGCTGGGCACAGAAACCACGAGAGAAAGGAAATCACACCCATGACCATGATGAAACGACTGGCCGCGCTGGTGCTGGCGCTTGCCATGCTGCTGACGCTGGCGGCCTGCGGCGGAGACAATACCGACGGGAACGACGCCCAGAGCGGCGGCTCCACGCTGGTGTACGGCAGCGGCGACTATACCCGCATCAACCCCGCCATGGACGAGCACGGCGAGATCAATGTGCTGCTGTTCGACGGCCTTACCGACCACGACGGCGACGGACAGGTCATTCCCCGTCTGGCGGAGCGCTGGGATTACGACCCCGACACGCTGACCTATACCTTCTATCTGGCGCAGGGCGTTACCTGGCACGACGGCCAGCCCTTCACCGCCGAGGATGTGAAGTTCACCTATGAGGCCATCATGGATCCCGACAACGGCTCCGAGAACGCCCCCAACTACGAGGATGTGACAGATATCACCGTCATCGACGACCACACGGTGTCCTTTACCCTGTCCGCCGTCAACACGGCGTTTCTGGAGTACATGACCATGGCCATCCTGCCTCAGCATCTGCTGGAGGGGGAGGACATGCAGACCTCCGATTTCTTCCGGGCTCCGGTGGGCACCGGGCCTTATAAGCTGGAGAGCTGGGACGTGGGCCAGTCCATTACGCTGGTGAAGAATCCCGACTATTTCGCGGGAGCGGCCAACATCGACACCATCGTGTTCAAGATCGTCACCGATTCCAACGCCAAGGCCATGCAGCTGCAAACCGGCGAGCTGGATCTGGCGCAGGTGACCCCCAAGGACGCCGCGTCCTTTGAAGGGAAAGCGGGTTATACCGTCTATGACATGACCACCTCCGACTACCGGGGCATCCTGTATAACTTCAACAATACCTACTGGCAGGAGAACGCCGACCTGATCCCCGCCATCAGCTGCGCTATCGACCGGCAGGCCATCGTGGACGCGGTGCTGCTGGGCCGGGGCGAGGTGGCCTACAGTCCCTTGCAGCGGAACATCTACAACGATCCCGACGTGGAGCGCTGGGGCTATGATCCCGCCCGTGCTGAGCAGCTGCTGACCGAGGCAGACTGCACCAAAGACAGCGAGGGCTTCTGGCAGCGCAGCGGCCAGCGCATCGGCTTTACCATCAACGCTTCGCCGGACGATCAGGTGCGCATCGACATGGCGCAGGCCGCGGCCCAGCAGCTGCGCTCCATCGGCCTTGACGTGCAGGCCGCCATCCCCGCCGAGGGCATCGACTGGGGCGGGCAGGAGTGCTGCATCATCGGCTGGGGCTCCCCCTTTGACGCCGACGACCACACCTATAAGGTGTTCGGCACCGACAAGGGCGCCAACTACTCCGGCTACTCCAACGCACAGGTGGACGAGGCGTTGACCAAGGCCCGCCAGACCGACGATCCCGCAGAGCGGGCGGCGGCCTACGCCGAATTCCAGCAGGCGCTGGCGGCGGCTCCGGCCTATACCTTCTTCTGCTACATCGACGCCATCTACGTGGCGGCGGACAAAATTCAGGGCATTACCCCCGACACAGTGCTGGGCCATCACGGCGTGGGCATTTTCTGGAATATCTGTGATTGGACGGTCTGATCCCCCTCTCTTTGCGGCGTCCTCCCGGCCCCCTCGTATGAGGGGGCTATCGCCGTGTTATTAAGAGATTTCGCCCTCCGGCGCGAGGTACTTTTGCCCGTGGCGGCAAAAGTACCCCAAAACGCCATTTGAAACCGTAGGTTTCAAAACTTCCTGCACGCTATGCCTCTTTTGAAATTTGCGGCCTTTTACCACGCGGTCACGGAACACAGTTGATTTCGCTGCGTATGACGCATCGACTTTCCTCTTGCGCCGCTGCCGCTGACAATCTCAACGGTAGACACTGAAGCGTTGTTCGGCGTAGGAATCAGCGGCAGCGGCGCTGGAGCAGAGACGATCCTTTTACGAAGCGAAAAAGGAAAACCCCTGTGATCGTGCGGTAGGCATTGACAATTACGTACACATTATAGCACGCCCGGAAGTGAAGGAACCGGAGGTTCCTTCCGGTGTTTTTGCCTACTTTTGTCACTGTTGACAAAAGTAGGTCGTCCCCGAGGGGACGAAACTCCACCAAAAGGCTGGTGAACACCATGGAAAACACATTATTGAATATCGACCATCTCTCCGTGTGTCTGGACACACCTTCCGGGACGGTGCAGGCCGTGCGGGACGTGAGCCTGACACTCCACGAGGGCGAGGTGCTGGCGCTGGTGGGGGAGAGCGGCTGCGGCAAGAGCATGCTGTGCCGCTCCATCATGAAGCTGCTGCCCCAGAACGCCCGCATCACCTCCGGCAGCATCACCGTAAACGGAGTGGACATTACCACCTACCGGGAGCGGGATATGCGCCGCCTGCGGGGCAAGGTGTTCTCCATGATCTTTCAGGATCCACTGACGGCGCTGGATCCCGCCATGCCGGTGGGCAGGCAGATCGCCGAGGCTGTCCGCACCCATAGGGGCCGCATGGAGCGCTCCGCCGTGGACAGCCGTGTGGCGGAGCTGCTGGCGCTGGTGGGCGTGGAGCCACAGCAGGGAGTGCAGTACCCCCATCAGCTGTCCGGCGGCCAGCGGCAGCGGTGCCTGATGGCCATGGCGCTGGCAGACGAGCCGAAAATTCTGCTGGCGGACGAGCCTACCACGGCGCTGGATGTAACGGTGCAGGCCCAGATACTGGATCTGCTGCGGGATATCCAGCAGCGGCTGTATACCTCCACCATTCTGGTGTCCCACGACCTGGGCGTGGTGGCGCGGGCGGCTGACCGGGTGGCCATCATGTACGCCGGACGCATCGTGGAGATCGGCACGGCGGAGGAGGTCTATTACGATCCCCGCCATCCCTATACCAAGGGGCTGCTGCGCTCGCTCCCGGCGCTGGCTAAGCGCCACGGGGCGCTGCACACCATTCCCGGCATGCCGCCCACCCTCATCGACCCGCCGGAGGGCGACGCCTTCGCCTGCCGCAATCCCCAGGCGCTGGCCATCGACTACCAGCAGCAGCCCCCCATGTTCCCCGTCAGCGATACCCACTACGCGGCCACGTGGCTGCTGGATCCCAGAGCGCCCCAGCTGGCGCCCTTGCCGGAAGGAGAAGAGCACTATGTCTGATATCCTGCTGGACGTGCAGCACCTGACCCACTGCTTTCCCCTGCCGGGCAGGCAGACACTTCGGGCGGTGGACGACGTGTCCTTCCAGCTGAAGCAGGGCGAGATATTGGGACTGGTGGGGGAGAGCGGCTGCGGCAAATCCACCGTGGCCCGCTGCATCATGAACGTGTACCGCCCCACGGCGGGACATATCTATTATGACGGCATCGACACCTGCGATGCCGCCCAGTACCGTGCCAACCGCCGCCGGTTGGAGGCGGAGCGCCAGCTGATCTTTCAGGACTCCACCTCCAGCCTGAATCCCCGCATGACGGCGGCGGAGATCATCGCCGAGCCCATGGCCATTCACCATATGAAGCCGCCCCGGGGCAGTCTGCGGGCAGAAGCCGCCTTTCAGCTGTACTACGTGGGCATGGAGGAGAGCTATCTGGACAAGTATCCGCCGGAGCTGTCCGGCGGCCAGCGCCAGCGTGTATGCATCGCACGCGGAATCCTTTCGCACCCCGATCTGCTCATCTGTGACGAAATTGTCTCTGCTCTGGATCCGACGGTACAGGTGCAGGTCCTCCTCACCCTGCACCGTCTGCAGCAGGAACGCCGCTTTGCGATGTTCTTCATCAGCCACGACTTGGACGTTGTCGAGCATATCTCCACAAAGATCGCCGTGGTCTATCGAGGAAGCATCGTGGAATACGGACCCGCCGAAGCAGTCATGAACCGCCCGCAGCATCCCTATACCCAAAAACTCATTGAAGCCAACCGCATGGCCAGTACCCGTGCCTAAAAAACCCAGTCCTTTCTGATTCAGGAATTCATTTATGTCATTGCTTGCCATCAATCACATTCACTATCGCCGTCCGCTGCGCCCCTGCGTTGCCGTCTGCATCGACGGCTCGGATCCGAGCTATCTCGCGCGCTACCTCTCCCGCGGGGAGCTCCCAAACATCGCGCGTTTCATCCGGGAAGGATTCGCCGGCACTGCCCAGTCCTCCGTACCGGCCTTCACCTGCCCCAACAACATGTCCATCATCACGGGCGTTCCCGTGTCGCAGCACGGTATTTCCGGCAATTATTACCTTGACACGAAAACTTGGGAACCGGTTGTCATGACCGATCCCAAGCTGCTTATGGCACAGACCATTCTTTCGGGGTTTGCCGATGCCGGCGCCCGCGTGGTCTCCATTACTGCCAAAGACAAACTTCGCCGGCAGCTCCAAAAGGATCTCGATCTGACGCGCGGCAATATCTCCTTTTCGGCCGAGTACGCGGATCAATGCACGATCGAAGAAAACGGCATTGACAATGTGCTCACCTATGTCGGCGAACCCCAGCCCGGCAAATATTCTGCAGCGCTCTCTCTCTTCGTGCTGCAGGCCGGCCTGAAGCTCCTTCGTGACCGCCGTCCGGAAGTCATGTACCTCTCGCTCACCGACTTTGTGCAGCACCGCTATGCGCCCGAAGCCCCTGAAGCGCTCGCGTTCTACCAAAAGCTCGACGCTCTTTTTGGCCTTCTGGCCGCCGAAGACATCAATCTGGGGCTGACCGCAGACCACGGCATGAGCGACATGAGCCTCGACAATCTCGAACCTCATGTTCTCTGGCTTCAGGATATTCTCGATGCCAAATTCGGCAAGGGAGAAGCGGTGGTCATCTGCCCGATCACGGATGCCTTCGTCGCGCACCACGGTGCCTTGGGCGGCCTGGTCCGCGTCTGGAGCAAAGGCAGCATTTCAACGGCACAGCTTATCGAAACCATTTCCGCCCTGCCGGAAGTGGACATTGCCGTCGACAAGGAACGCGCGGTGCGCATGTTCGAGCTCTATCCGGACCGCGAAGCGGATGTGGTGGTGCTCGCCAAGGAGCACGTCTGCATCGGCACAAGCCGCTCCAAACATGGTCTGAAGGGGCTTTCGGGCCATCGCCTGCGCTCCCACGGGAGCCTTCATGAAATGGAAGTTCCTTTCATTCTGAATCGGCCGCTCAATGACGCCTATAAGGAACGCGCAGCAGCAGAAGCGCTTCGCAACCGCCACATCTTTGACTATTTAATCAACGGGACAAACTAAAAGCGGTGCCCGGTCGCCCATTCGTCCATATTTGGGCGAGCACCTGAAATGACCGGCGGGCGGCCGGATAAGAAATCCGCCGCCCGCCCATTGAAGACTTTAAGCTCTCTGCACTTAAAAAGCGTTTTAGGATAAGCCGAACACCAGCTCGGCAATCTGCACGGCATTCGTTGCCGCCCCCTTGCGGACCTGATCAGCGCAGCAGAAAAGCACAAGCGAACGATTGTAAACGTCCTTGGGCGCCGAAAGGCCGCGGCGGATGCGGCCGAC
>OGPK01001302.1_pt1 | contig 19470 bp, 10 predicted proteins | sample 1552921 | NCBI WGS metagenome assembly OGPK01 (sample SAMEA2580264, study PRJEB22360) | human gut metagenome | biome: human gut; feature: human-associated habitat; material: faeces | place: Denmark | collected 2008/2010 | reverse complement strand
TTGCGAGGTTCGCCGGTCGACCGGGCCGGCAAAACGCCCGCCTGCCGTACCGATATTGACCGGACGCGAGGTAGCTAGATCCCAGCCATAGCATTTCTGGCAAATGCCGTGTTCAGCATGACAGGTCATGACTGAGCGATGCGTAAGCGTCTCGATGCCTGCATCCACAAAAGACTTCAGTTGAGCAACAGAGCCAACAAACTCACCTGCTTCAAGCAAGATCTCACCCGTATTTGGATCGACGATAGGATCGACCAGGCAACGACCGACTAAAGAATCGTCAACTTCTCCCTTAGCGTTCAAGAGACTGCACTCAATGCCGTCAGTCGTACCGCAATCGATCTCGCGGATGATAACATCCTGTGCAACGTCAACGAGACGACGGGTAAGGTAACCTGAGTCAGCAGTACGCAGCGCCGTATCAGCAAGACCCTTACGAGCGCCATGCGTAGAGATGAAGTATTCCAGAACAGAAAGACCTTCGCGGAAGTTCGCCTTGATCGGGCGGTCAATGATCTCGCCCTTCGGGTCGGACATAAGACCACGCATACCTGCCAGCTGACGAATCTGCTTGATGTTACCACGAGCTCCGGAGAAGGCCATCATGTAGATCGGATTGAACTTATCGAAGTTCTCCGCCATAGCCTCGCCGACCTCATCATTTGCTTCGTTCCAGATGTCAACGATCTGCTTATGACGCTCCTCGTCGCTCATGAGGCCCATCTCGTAGTCCTCATCGATCGCAGCGACCTTTTCATCGGCTGCAGCCAAGATCTCGCCCTTTTGAGGCGGGATGGTAGCGTCGTAGACCGAAACGGTAACACCTGCACGCGTGGCATAGTGGAAACCTGCGCTCTTGAGACCATCCAGGATGGGCTCCATCTCAGAGGTGGTGTAGCGATTGCAGCAATCCTCTACCAAACGCGAGATCTCGGTCTTATTCATCTCATAGTTGAGGAACGGATAATCATCTGGCAGCACCGCATTGAAGGTGATGCGACCAATAGTGGTCTGAATGCGTTCGCCGGCCTTATGCTCCTCGAATTCGCCAAAAGCACTCGCGACCTGCGTGTCCTTATTCAAACGAACCCAGATCTTAGCCTGCAGATCAAGCTCTGAACGAGCATCGTAGGCGTTCAGGGCATCATCGAAGTCGATGAATGCGCGACCTTCACCAGGGAAGCCATCACGAGCAGCGGTGAGGTAATACAGACCGATGATCATATCCTGCGTCGGAACCGTGAGCGGACGACCATGAGCCGGACTCTTGATATTGTTCGCCGAGAGCATGAGCACACGAGCTTCAGCCTGCGCTTCATTACCAAGCGGTACATGAACTGCCATCTGGTCACCATCGAAGTCTGCGTTGAATGCAGTACAAACGAGCGGATGCAGACGGATAGCCTTACCCTCTACCAGCACTGGCTCGAAAGCCTGGATACCCAGACGGTGAAGGGTTGGAGCGCGGTTCAGTAGTACAGGATGTTCTGTGATGACCTCTTCGAGAACGTCCCAAACATAGCTTGCGCCACGGTCGACTGCACGCTTAGCAGCCTTGATGTTGGCAGCATACTCAAGCTCGACCAGACGCTTGATGACAAAAGGCTTGAACAACTCGAGCGCCATAGCGGAAGGAAGGCCGCACTGATGCAGCTTCAAGGTCGGGCCAACGACGATTACGGAGCGGCCGGAATAGTCAACACGCTTACCGAGCAGGTTCTGACGGAAACGACCTTGCTTACCTTTGAGCATGTCAGAGATCGACTTCAACGGACGATTGCCCGGACCCGTGACAGGACGACCACGACGACCGTTGTCAAAGAGCGAATCGACTGCCTCTTGAAGCATACGCTTCTCATTGTTCACGATGATCTCAGGAGCACCCAAATCAAGCAAACGCTTCAAGCGGTTGTTGCGGTTGATGACACGACGATAGAGATCGTTCAGGTCTGATGTCGCAAAACGACCACCATCCAGCTGTACCATCGGGCGCAGATCAGGCGGGATGACCGGAATAACATCAAGGATCATGTCAGAAGGCTTGTTCTTAGAATGCAGGAACGCATCAACCACTTTCAAGCGCTTGATGGCCTTCGTGCGCTTCTGACCCTTACCTGTCGCAACAACCTCGCGCAATTCATCAGCGGTCGCCTGCAGGTCGATCGCGTCAAGCAGATCACGAACCGCCTCTGCACCCATACCACCACGGAAATACTCAGAGTAGTTGGTGCGCATCTCGCGATAAAGCTGCTCATCAGGAACAAGCTGCTTAGGCTCGATCTTCAAGAATGCCTCGAATGCCTCGTTACGCAGGGCCTTGCGCTCGTTGAACTCTTCATAGAGATCTGCGATCTCTTCTTCGACCTCTTCAGGAGTCATACGCTCTTCTTCGTCGATGTCATCGACGAATTCGTCCTCTTCAGGGACATAATCAAGCGAGAGACGACGTGTTGCCGCGATCAAACGATCACGCTCTGCGTCCAGTTCTTCCATATCTGCCGACAGTTCGTCACGCAGCTCTTCAATATCCTCTTCACGAGCCTCTTTATCGACTGAGGTGATGATGGAGCTTGCGAAATAAAGTACTTTTTCGAGCTCTTTAGGAGCGATGTCGAGCAGATAGCCCAAGCGAGATGGTGAGCCCTTGAAATACCAGATATGCGATACTGGAGCTGCCAGTTCGATGTGACCCATACGTTCACGACGAACTTTAGAGCGCGTTACCTCAACGCCGCATCGTTCGCAAACAATACCCTTGAAGCGAATTCGCTTGTACTTACCACAAGCGCACTCCCAATCCTTCGTTGGACCAAAGATTTTCTCGCAGAAAAGACCATCCTTTTCAGGCTTGAGCGTACGGTAATTGATAGTTTCAGGCTTCTTAACCTCGCCACGAGACCAACCGCGCACGTCTTCAGCGCTCGCAAGAGAGATACGGATGGCATCAAAGTTATTAACATCGAATTCAGTCATTTAGTTCTCCTCTCCCTCAGCGATCGTCTCGGTCGGTTCTGCGCTCGCCTCTTGTTGGTCGGCACCGAAATCCAACAGATCATCCAATTCTGCCGTGATGGAACCTAGCAGCTCTTCACCTTCAGACGATGAAGGTGTATCGAGCGGGGCTCCAAGCAGCTCCTCTTCCATTTCCTGCGTCTCAGCCGAAGCAGTGAGATCGGAATGCGTATTCGTATTGCCTTCAAGTTCGACGTTCAGGCATAGCGAGCGCATTTCTTTGATAAGGACCTTGAAAGATTCAGGAACTTCAGGAGCAGGAATGCTCTCGCCCTTAACAATAGCCTCATAGGACTTGACGCGTCCCGACGTATCATCGGACTTGATGGTAAGGATCTCTTGCAGAACGTTCGAAGCGCCATAAGAATAGAGCGCCCAAACTTCCATTTCACCAAAACGCTGACCGCCGAACTGAGCTTTACCACCCAGAGGCTGCTGCGTGATAAGACTGTATGGACCAGTTGAGCGAGCATGGATCTTGTCATCAACCAAGTGACCCAACTTCAAGATATAAGACTGACCAACCGTGATAGGCTCACGGAACTTCTCGCCCGTGCGGCCATCGTAGAGCCAGGTCTTACCCGTGCGAGAAAGCTGCGGTACAAACTCAAGACGAGCTAGATCGCCGTACTTTTCTTTGTGCATGTTCACAAGATTGCGGTTTGCTTTCTCGATAACATCGGAGATCTCTTTTTCGGTCGCACCGTCAAATACCGGCGTTGCAACATGCATCGGACCTTCGACGACCTCATCGGTCTCTTCAGCATCCGACCAACCCCACTTAGCCGCCCAGCCAAGGTGGCACTCGAGCAACTGACCAACGTTCATACGAGAAGGAACACCAAGCGGATTCAAGATGATGTCGATCGGGGTACCGTCTGCCAAATATGGCATATCTTCAACTGGGAGGATACGCGAAATAACGCCCTTATTTCCGTGACGGCCAGAAAGCTTGTCGCCCTGCTGGATCTTACGCTTCTGAGCAACAAAGACACGCACGAGCTCATTGACACCCGGTGCAAGTTCGTCACCATCGAGACGAGAAGAGCGAACGACATTGATAACACGTCCGCCTGCGCCATGGGGCACTTTCAAAGACGTGTCACGCACTTCGCGCGCCTTCTCACCAAAGATAGCGCGCAACAGACGCTCTTCAGCGGTGAGCTCGGTCTCGCCCTTCGGGGTAACCTTACCGACTAGTACATCGCCTGGGAACACTTCAGCACCCACACGAATGATGCCATCGCCATCCAGGTCAGAGATCATATCCTCAGAGATGTTCGGGATCTCACGAGTGATCTCCTCAGGACCCAGCTTCGTGTCACGTGCATCAATCTCATATTCAGAGATATGGATCGAAGTGAGCAGGTCTTCGGCAACGACGCGCTCCGAGATGATGATAGCGTCCTCGTAGTTGAAGCCTTCCCATGGCATGTAGGCAACCATGAGATTCTGACCCAGCGAAAGCTCTGCGCCATCACACGACGGACCATCAGCCAGAACATCGCCAACTTCGACGCGATCACCCTTAGCAACGATGGGCTTATGATTCATGCAGCCGCTCTGATTGGAGCGCTGGAACTTCGGAACGAGATATTCGTCATATTCACCGTCTTCGCGCTCAACAATGATGGTCTGACCGTCAACATAGTCGACCACACCAGCGTTCTGGGTGACCAAGATTTCGCCAGAGTCGACTGCGATGCGGTGCTCAATACCCGTACCAACAAGCGGAGCATTTGGACGAAGCAGAGGCACAGCCTGACGCTGCATGTTAGAACCCATGAGCGCACGGTTAGCGTCGTCATGCTCCAAAAATGGGATGAGCGACGTTGCAACAGAAGTCATCTGACGAGGTGAAACGTCCATGTATTGAACATTCATCGGATCGACCTCGTCCGGTTCACCAAAGACGCCATTCGCGTCACGCGTACGACAGAGGACGCGAGCTGCCTTCTGGAAGACACCATCGTCGTCGGTGTAGCCGAATTCGCGAGTTTCGAGGTTGAACGTCTCATTCGCCTGAGCGATAGTGTAGTGCTCTTCCTCGTCTGCAGTAAGGTAGTCGATATCATCGGTGACCTTACCATCAACAACGCGACGGTACGGGGTCTCGATGAAACCATATGGATTGATGCGTGCGTAAGTTGCAAGGGAGCCGATAAGGCCGATGTTAGGACCTTCAGGGGTCTCGATCGGGCACATACGACCGTAGTGGGAGGTATGAACGTCGCGGACCTCAAAGCCTGCGCGCTCACGAGAAAGACCGCCTGGGCCAAGCGCAGAAAGACGACGCTTGTGTGTAATACCGGCAGCAGGATTAGTCTGGTCCATGAATTGCGAGAGCTGAGAGGAGCCGAAGAACTCTTTGATAGCGGCCACGATCGGACGAATATTCACGAGGCTCTGCGGCGTGATATCGTCAGGCTCTTGCATGCTCATACGCTCGCGAACCACACGCTCCATACGAGAAAGACCAATACGGAACTGATTTTGGATCAGCTCCCCTACCGTACGGATACGACGGTTGCCAAAATGGTCGATATCATCGGTTTGATAGCCCTCTTGTCCATCGTGCAGCGCCACGATATAGCGCATGGTCTCTACGATGTCCTCTTCAGTGAGCGTCGGGGTCTCGTTTTCGGGATCGAAACCGAGCTTCTTGTTGATCTTATAGCGGCCAACCTTTGCAAGCCCGTAACGCTGCGGATTGAAGAACAAGCCGTCGAGCAAGGTGCGAGCGGAATCGATCGTAGGAGGCTCGCCTGGACGGAAACGACGGTAGAGCTCGATAAGAGACTCTTCCTTCGTGGTCGCAGGGTCGCGATCGAGCGTGCGGATGACCATCTCTGAATCACCGAGCAACTCGATGATCTCCTCGCGGGTCTCAGCGATACCGAGCGCACGAAGCAACAGTGTTGCTGGCTGCTTGCGCTTACGGTCGATACGAACCGAGAGCACATCGCGCTTGTCGGTCTCGAATTCAAGCCAAGCGCCTCGAGAAGGAATGATCTTGGCGTTATAAATAGTCTTGTCGGAAGTCTTGTCGCGTTCCGAAGAAAAGTAGACACCTGGGCTACGGACCAACTGAGAAACAACAACACGTTCGGTGCCATTGATAATGAACGTACCACGTGGGGTCATGAGCGGGAAATCGCCCATGAAGACGTCTTGCTCTTTGATCTCGCCAGTCTCACGATTAATGAAACGAATCTCGGCGAACAATGGAGCCTGATAGGAAACGTCACGAGCTTTGCACTCATCTACGCTGTACTTCGGCTCTCCGAACTCATGCTTACCGAATTCAACGCACATATCTTTGTTGTTGGATTCGATAGGGCTGATGTCTGCGAAAGCGTTTGCAAGGCCTTGATCAACGAATTGCTTGAAACTCTCCGTTTGAATGGCGATAAGATTAGGGACGTCCATGACGTCAGGAATCTTTGCAAAGCTTCGACGGGTCCGATAATGGCTGGTGGAATCGAATTTTTCGGGCTTACCCACGAGTCATTTCCTCCTTCGACTAAACCTAGTTTTTGCAAAAACACGCAATTATCTAAGATATGACGCGAGATAGGCCAAGTCAAGGAAATTTTTTTTAAATTGTGTTTCTTATATGGGTTTTAGCTCACATTTTTACCAGATCGAGCGGGCACCATCGACATAAAGCGGTGTTCCATTCACCATATCCGAGCAATCACACGCCAAGAATAACGCTGCTGCAGCAATGTCGAGTGGATCTCCCACCTTGCGATTGTGTGGGATCGGACGCGTGATCGCTTCATAGGCTTTCGGCTTATTGAGCGTCGTTTGCGTCATGTTCGTTTCAATATAACCTGGACAGATACAGTTCGCACGAATGTTGAAGCGTGCCCATTCGAACGCCATACAACGCGTCATCTGCACTACAGCAGCCTTGGCAGATGCATACGGCAACATGCGCGTAGATGCGATACGTGCCACCACTGAAGCGATGTTGATGATATTGCCGCATTCCTGTTCTATCATGACATCGGCAACGCGCTGCGTCAGGAAGAATACTGCTTTATAGTCAGTGTCGACAACGCGATCCCATTCATCCTCAGTCACGTCTTGCGCCAATTGATCGTTGCTCAGCACCACTCCTGCATTGTTCACCAAAATATCAATGCGACCGAAAGCTTCCATGCAGGTATCGACTAGATTCTTACGATCTTTCTCGATACGTATATCACAATGCACAGGAATGACTTCAGCATCGAATTCAGCGGTAATCTCTGCCGCGCGCGCTTCGATGCCTTCCGCATCCATATCGGCGACCACGAGCTTTGCCCCATAGGCCGCATAGGTGCGCGCTATTGCACGCCCGATGCCGATCTCGCTCGCAACTCCTGTGATGATCGCAACCTTGTCCGTCAGATCAAATCTCGGTATATCCATCTTTCCTGTTTCAAGAATGGTATGATCGCTGCCTTTCATCCCTCTCCCCCTCCTGACCAACATGCCGCACCTTCCCCCTCGGCGCGAACTTTGCCATCTCTTCGCTTCATTGCAAGACTCTAGCATGAACATAGACAACACTTGAGCAGAATCTAGAACGTGTTCATTTTTTGTTATCGTTGCTACAATGAGACTAAGAAATGAACGGAGGAAAAATGGATATCGCAGTTCTCGGAGCAGGATCTCTTGGAAGCGCCATCGGGGCAACCTTCGCGCTCGCCGGCAATGATGTTACTCTGATCGGCAGGTCTAAGCACGTTGAGGCCATCAATGAATCAGGACTTACTCTTGTTACCCCTCACGGTGAGAAGATCGTGAAACTAACCGCACAACAAACAGCAAAAGGGCTCGATCCTGTAGAACTCGTGCTCGTATTATGCAAATCCTTCGATACGCGTGAATGCATCGAGGCGAACCGCGATGTAATCGGCAAAGATACTATCGTACTCTCTTTGCAAAATGGTCTTGGGAATGAAGATCTACTCTGCGATCTGCTTGGCGCTGAGCGGGTGATAGCTGGAAAGACCTATATCGGCGGCATGTTGCTCTCACCCGGTCGTGTCCAATCGACCACCGAAGGCAAAAAGACCTTCATCGGAGAATACAGTGGCCCTGTTTCTCCACGCATTGAGGCCATCGCACAACTTTTCAATGACGCTGGCATGGAGTGTATCCCTTCTCCTCATATGAAGAACATCATCTGGGATAAGTTGCTCATCAATATGGCTACAGGAGCCGTATGCGGTATCACTAAACTTCCCTATGGCGATCTTTATCAACATTCCGATCTTCTTGCAACTGCGGCAGCTGCGGTAGCAGAAGGCATGAGTGTTGCACGGGCGGAAGGCATCTTGCTCACCCGCCATGATCCAAACGAGGTACTCGAGCTCGCTCGCGAGAACCTCCCCTACGATTTCAAGCCTTCCATCCTGCAAAGCCTTGAGAAACATCGCCGCACCGAGATCGATGTGATCAATGGCGCAGTGGTCTCCTACGGAAAGCAGCATGAGATCAAAACACCCGTGAATGAAACTTTGGTTGCTTGTATCAAAGGAATCGAGCGCTATATGAAGATCTACGATCCTTCAAACTAGAACTTGCAGACTTTAGCCAATAGAACACCAACCAAGATACGTGTTAATCAATCCGCCTGCGAATAAGACTGCGATCCTTGACATACACCTATAAAAAGAAGTTCGCAGATCCGCGAACTTCTTTTTATAGGAATCCGAGCACAGGACTCCGGAACTATCAGAGAGAAAACGTCACTTCGATTCCTCGATCGGAATCGGTGTAGTGTCTTCTTCTTCAAGGCGTTTACCCCATACATAATGCTTTGTCTCACGTGCAATAAGAGCTGAAAGACCAAGCACGGCAATAAGGTTCGGAATTGCCATGAGCGCATTGGTGATATCAGAAATATCCCAAACAAAGCCTTGCAGACCGATTGCGCCCAAGAAACAGATCGCAAGGAAAACAACCTGATATGGACGAATCGCATGCTTGCCAAACAGATACGTGATACAACGGTTGCCATAGTAAGACCAACCCACCATGGTCGAATATGCGAAAAGGACCAAACCGACACACAGCACGATCGGACCAATAAAGGGGATCTGCGCAAAGCACGACGTTACGAGCGTTGCCGTAGCTCCTAAGAAGCTTCCATCGTTGAACGCTGCTGCGATCTCAGGACTTGCAAGGATCGACGAGACCAACGCAATGCCCGTAAGCGCGCATACGATAACAGTATCCCAGAACGTGCCTGTCATAGAGACCAATGCCTGACGAGCAGGGTTGCGCGTGATCGCCGAAGAAGCGACAAGCGGAGAAGAACCGAGACCGGACTCGTTTGAGAACAAGCCACGCGCACAACCAAGCTGCAATGCGATCATTACTGACGTGCCGACTGCGCCGCCAAAAGCTGCTTGCGGCGTGAACGCACAAACAACGATAAGACCGATCGCATCGATGAAGTACTGACCGTTGATAACGATGAGCACGAGACATGCAAGGATATAAAAGATGGTCATAGCAGGAATGAGCTTCTCGCACACACGCGAAATGACCTTAATGCCGCCCAAGATGACAACTGCGATCAAAATAACGAGGATGATACCCACAACGATCTGCAATGGCGAGGTCATGAACAGACCGAAGACATCGATGTTAGCCTCAGCAAAACCTGCATCGCCCGACACCGAAACAATCGCACCTGAAAGCGAGTTTGCCTGAACAGCAGCGCCAATACCAAATGATGCAATAGCAGCAAAGAGTGCAAAGAGAATTCCAAGCACCTTCCCGAGCTTCTTACGCTTGAAGCCACGCTGTAGCGCATACATCGCACCGCCAAGCATATTGCCATTATGGTCTTTCACGCGATACTTCACCGCAATGAGCGTCTCAGAATACTTTGTAGCGATACCGAACACACCAGTGATCCACATCCAGAAGATCGCACCTGGACCACCCGCGATGAGTGCCGTACCCACGCCAATGATGTTACCCGTGCCGATAGTTGCCGCGAGCGAAGTAGTGAGCGCCGCGAAAGGACTGACGTCACCTGTACCATTATCCTTGGTGACAGAGAGCTTGATAGCCTTTGGGATCTTACGCTGGATAAACCCGGTACGGAAGGTCATGAATACATGCGTGCCCAAAAGCAGCATGATCATGATAGGGCCCCAAACGAATCCATCGACCGTAGCAACGATGTCTTCGATCCAGGAGTTCTCGCCTGTGCCTGCTGTTGCAAAACCTGCACCAAGCTGAGCAAAGGGGCCGATAAAGAATTGGTAGAAGAAATCTTCCATGTGAATCCTTTTCTTGACTCGCCAATAACCTCGCCATTGTCCCTATCTGGGATGAACTGACGAGCGGATCTGTGCGCGAAAGCACTGCATCCATCGCGCACAAGCACTTTTCTTAACTAAAGCGCTCTAGCATTGTAGAACAGGAATTGCTACGAAATTGTTACGACGTATCGGAAATGAGTGAACGGGAGCGAATCATACCGAAAAGGAAAAGCCCTCATAAGAGGGCCTTGATACCGAATTGCTTATCGTTTACATGCTAAGACTCCAAAGAGGCTTCTTCATGCACTCATCGCAGAAAGGCTCTCAGGAAAAATCATACATACCTGCAGTAGCCTGCTTGAAAATACCAAACACTTCTTGAGCAATAGCTTCATCGAGCATAAGCTCGAACGATTCAGGCTGACCTTCATCATCGAGTGCTGTAACCTCTAGGATAACGACCTCTCCTGATTCGCTCGACACTCCTTCATCACTTACCGGAAAGAAGAAGCCGTAGCGATGATCATTGTGGAGGATCAAGCCAAGAAACTCAAGATTCGTCAATTCACCTGCCTCGTCTTGAAAGGTATAGATTGCACCTTCCTCAACAGGTGGTGCGAAACGGGGATCGCTTGCTTGTCTCATTCTTTTTTCTTTCTCTTATAGCGAATAGGCTTCTGCTCCTGAGGTTTCGACCGCTTCTTCGAAGACGTTTTTCTAGCCGTCTGAGTCGATGCATCAATAGACACCCCATTATCGTCTGCTCCCGCTGTTGCAGTCGCAGGAACCGGCGCATTGGCAATATTGATCCCAGTCGTATAAGTAAATTCACCGATAGTTTCACCGAAACGCTTGATGAGCTTCTTGTTCTGAGGCTCGCGTGATTTCCAAATCGCATAGAGCGGTGTCGCAACCGCAATAGACGAATACGAACCAGCGATCAGACCAACCGCCATCGCGAATGCAAAGTCTTTTAGTGTCTCGCCGCCAAAGATAAGCATGGCAAGGACAGGAACGAGTGAAGTCAGCGTTGTATTGATGGTTCGGATGAGCACCTGATTGATCGAATGGTTCGCCATGGTCATGAACGTACAACGAACGCGAGATTCCTTCATGTTATCCACGATACGATGGAATACAACAACCGTGTCGTAGAGCGAATAACCTAAGATAGTGAGCAAAGCAGCAACTGCGTTCGGGGTGAATTCACGCCCGAAGAGCGCATAGGCACCGATAACGATGATCAGGTCATGGAGCAGCGCAACGACCGCCATCAAGCCCATCTTGTATTCGAAGCGGATCGCGATATAGATGATAATAAGGAACAAAGAGACCAAGAACGCGATGAGTGACGACTGGATAACACCTGCGCCCCAGTCAGGACCAATCGTGGTGACCTCATAGCTCTCTGTTGATATATTCAGCTCTTGTGCAACTTTGTTTGCAGTCTCAGCAGCCTCTTCAGCAGATGTTGTCGTGGTGCGAATGAGGAAACCATCCGCTCCATCAGTGACCGTAGTCTGAATGACCGCTTCAGGTTCGCCTGCATCAGCAAAAGCCTCACGCATCTGGTCGAGCGAAATGTCTTCGGTACCATGGAAGCTGATCGATGTGCCGCCAACGAACTCGATGCCGAAGTTAATGCCGCGAATACCCACGAGTGCAACCGAGAGCACGATGAGCACCGCAGAAACAGACAAAAGGATCTTTCGCACGCTCATGAAAGGAATATCTTGTTTTAAGAAGCGCCCCTTCAGTGCTTCGATCTTTTCTTGAGCAGCAACAGCAAGCTCACCTGCACGTTGCGCATAGGTGCGCGCGATGCTTCTGTTCATAGCCTCGCCCGTTGCAGCCTCGTCGATGCTTACGCCTTCTGCATCGGAAACCTCTTGGTATGCTTCGGCGGCTATCTCGCAATCCTTCACATCCCAGAATTCAGGATGCTTCGCGATGATCTTTGGTGCAAGCAGACGAATGAGCGGAGCTTTAAAGATCAGCAGGACAAGAATATCGCATGCGATACCAAGCGACAGCGTCAAACCAAAGCCCTTAACAGAAGCAGATGCTAAGAAGAACAGCGTGAGCGCGGAGACCAGAGTGACCAAGTCTGCGTCGATCGAAGTCGTGATAGCATGCTTTACGCCCGTGATAGATGCCGCACGAACGCTTCTACCCATGCGGATTTCCTCGCGGAAACGCTCGAGCACAAGGATCGATGAGTCGGCCGCAAGACCGATCGTCAACACGATACCCGCAACGCCTGCAAGCGAAAGCGAGAAGAAGCCAAAAGCAGAAAGCGTAGCAAGCAAACCGAGATACAAGACTGCAAAGATCGCGATCGCTGCAGCAGTAAGCGTACCGAGCCCCTTATAGAAGAAGAGCAGATAGACCATAACGACCAAAAGACCGATGATCGCAACTAATAGACCACTCATCAAAGCATCCTGGCCCAATGTCGGGCCAACTACCTGGCTCTGCTCGTATTGGAAGCTTACTGGCAAAGAACCGCTCTCGAGCACTGTCTGTAAAGACTGAGCCTGCTTGAGTGTATAATTGCCCGTGATCTGAACATCACCTGTTGGTATCTCTGCTTGAACCGCCGGGGCAGACTGAATCTCGTTATCAAGTACAATGACGATCTTGCCATTATCGGCCGCTAACTCGCGCGTTGCCTCTGCGAAAGCTTGAGTGCCTTCAGCATCGAGCTTGATGTTGACCGCATAATCGGTTCCTGTCTCGGATGCCTTACCGATCGTTACTCGCTCGATATTCGCGCCCGTGATGAGCGGCGTGTACGTACCCGATTCGACAGGACGATAGTAGGTTGTATCACCTATGAACGTGTTGCCAAATACGTCGCGATAAGCTTCATGCTGCGCATAAGCATCGCGGTCGATCGCATCCCTGTCTGCTGCGTTTGTAAACGAATCAGCACGCGCAAATTCAAGCTTACCAGTCTTACCGATGGTCGCAAGCGCTGTCTCAGTATCGGAAAGACCAGGAATCTGAACAAGGATCTGGTTGTTGCCTTGGATCTGCACCGTTGCCTCAGATGCACCGAGCGCGTTAACACGAGACTCGATGACCGATTGTGCTGACTCCATATCCTCTTGCGTTACCTCTTCGCCATCAGTGGTCTGAGCGGAGAGAACGACCGAAAGGCCACCGCGGATATCCAGACCCTGATTGATCTTTTCTGCAGGAGGCGTGAACATAAAGACCGAACCGATGACAAGTACGGTCGTAAGGACGAGCAACCAGATGTTTCGTCGATTCGTATTCTTCTGACGCTTCTTCGATTTCTTTGCAGCGCCAAGCGATGCTTTGATCGCAGCAGATCTGCTCTTCTCGTGACTCTGATCTGCACGCTCTTTCTTCTTGGCTTTCTTCTCTCGCTCTTTACGCGCTCGATCAGCTGCTTTAGCAGCAGCCTTGCGCTTCTTCTCAAGATCTTTGTCAGTAGAGCTCGATTTACCTTCGCCTTGATTCATCAACCTGTCCAATCGTCTGTTCTGCCCTTTTGCGTACTGCTTAAACAAGCCCACGCGAGATCGCAGAACGATCCGTTAGAGTCTTCCTGTTTCCAACCGTTAAGAATACCAAAGAAGAGCCCTGATTTCACGGGCAAGATGCCTAATAGTCCTTGGCTGCTGGTGAATTCATCCAATCAGCCAAAAACTCATGATATCGATCAGCCAAGATCGCCTCGCGAGCATGCTCCATGAGATGGATCAAAAACCATAGATTATGAATGGAGAGCAAGATCGCGCCGAGCATCTCATTTTGCTTCACCAAATGACGAATATAGGCACGCGTATGGTTTCGGCAGGTAGGACAAGAACACTTTGGATCGAGCGGGGTGAAGTCGTGCGTAAACTTAGCATTGCGCATATTCATACGACCTGATGAGGAAAATGCAGTTCCCATACGTGCCGTGCGCGTTGGCAAAACGCAATCGAACATATCAACGCCTTCTGCTACCGCCTTTACAAGTGTCGTTGGGTTACCAACGCCCATCAAATAGCGAGGCTTGTTATCAGGAAGTGCGCGAGCAACAGGACCGAGCGTCTCGAACATGATCGCGTGATCTTCCCCTACCGAATAGCCTCCGATACCAAAACCACCAAAACCTTTATGACCATTGGCGATCGATTCGTCGTTGATCGTTTTAAGAAGCTCAACCGATCTCATACGTAGATCAAGCTCCATTCCGCCCTGAACAATACCAAAGAGCGTCTGGTCCTCGCGATGATGCGCTGCCAAACATCTACGCGCCCAACGTGCGGAAAGATCGACTGCTTTTTCAACGAAATCGTACTCTGCCGGATAAGGCGTGCACTGGTCGAGCTGCATGATGATATCAGCACCAAGCTTCTGCTGAATATCCATGTTCTGTTCTGGGGTCCAACGAATCTTCGCGCCATCATAGATTGAGTTAAATGTTAGACCGTCATCATCGAGCTTAAGAGTGTCTGCAAGCGAGAACACCTGAAATCCGCCACTGTCAGTAAGAATCGGGCCAGAATAATTCATGAATGAATGAAGCCCTCCCGCCTCGGCAACAAGCTCAGCTCCAGGACGCAGCGAGAGATGATAGGTGTTAGCAAGGATAACCTGTGCGCCGATCTCAGTTAGAGTCTCGGGGCGAATACCCTTTACGGTCGCACTGGTACCTACAGGCATGAATACTGGTGTTTTGACAAGGCCATGCGCCGTCTCGAAAGTTGTCGCGCGCGCATTGCCGCTCGTTGCTTCAAGCGTAAGATCGAACAAAGCCATTAGTCACACTCCGGTAGCGTCTCAACAAACGCGAGCAAGTCTTCAAGAGAACCATGCTTCATGTTGCTATAATCCAAGCCAATTGGATCGAGTAGCCAATCGGTCACCAGAAACCCATCAGCCCCGAGATCACAGCATGCCAAATCTTCGCGAGTGTTATTACCGACCATCAAAGTGTGAGCTGCATCGCCCTTAGCAAGATCGATATTCTCCTGGAAATATGCATGATGAGGCTTAGCGGCATGAGAGTTGTCATACGTCGTGATCCGATCGAATACGCTCGCATCTTCGATGCCTGCCCAACGAAGACGAGCCTCTACCGCTATACGCGGAAAGAGTGGCATCGTGGTGAGAAAGAGCTGATAGCCCTTCTGCTTTAATACTTCGATGATCTGCACTGCAGCAGGATTCGGGGTAACCATATCACCAAGCTCGTTGAATGCGGTGCTGTAAAACTCCATCAATAAGGGATCGAAGATTTCACGATCTTTACCACTCATCTGTTCGAAAGTCTCCCAGAAACATTCCTTATTCAAGCGTGGATCACATGAAAGCATGCTCTTCACACCAGCATTCACTGCCGCAATGATCTTTTCGCTATCAAATCCGCGCTCAGCAATAAAGCACCCTAAACGTTTGAAATACGCACTCAAGAATGCATCCATATCGATCGGCAACAGTGTTCCGTCAAGATCGAAGAACACCGTTTCATAGCGAGGTGCCTCGACATTTGTCATGATCAACCTCCTTTCCCACCCGTACATCTTCAATCTTTACAGAAGAGACAGGGCAGGACGTGATATCAGGTTCGATTCAATGGTAGTATATGCAAGGTTTAAAGGAGAGTATTATCCCATGAAAGTATTGCTTCATGCCTGTTGCGGACCGTGCTCTATTGAGCCTGCGCGCATTCTGCGCGAAGAAGGTCATGATATCACCATCGCGTACTTGAACTCGAACATCGATGACGCACCTGAATATCAAAAGCGCCTTGACACGCTGCTCGCATGGGCACAACAAGAAGGTATTCCTGTTATCGAAGGCTCATATGATCCCGAGCACTGGAACAAGCAGATCGAGGAGTGCTGGAGCGAAGGCGATGCACGCAATATCCGCTGCTCCACATGCTATCGCTATCGTTTCGACGAACTTGCAGCACTCGCAGCCGATAGAGGTTTTGAAGCGATCGGTACTACACTTTCTGTAAGCCCTTATCAATTCACCTCCTCTATCGAAAAAATGCTTTACGCAGCCGCGAAACCCTATCCCCAGCTCAAAGTGGTATTTGACGACTATCGTCCTTTCTACCACGATGCCACTCAAAAAAGTCGAGACCTGAACATGTATCGTCAGAATTTCTGTGGATGCCATTGGTCAAAAGAGGAAGCTGCACAGGAAAGGGAGTTGCGAAAGGCCCAACGACGTGCGAAGAAGGAAGCTGAGAAGCAAGAGAAATTCCGATCGCTTACCACCTCCGATTTCGACTACGATCTTCCCCAAGAACTGATCGCACAAACCCCTCATCCCGATCGTGACGGATGCAAGATGCTTGTGATGAAACGCGACACAGGAAGCTTGCAAGATCGCATTTTTCGAGATCTCTACGATTATCTCAAACCGGGCGACCTGCTTGTTGCGAATGAGACCCGTGTCATCCCCGCGCGTCTTTTAGGCAGCAAACACGAAACAGGTGGAGCAGCTGAAGTACTGCTTCTTCGCGAACGATTCGACATCGAGCCAAAAATGAACACCAGCGCTATTTGGGAGGCGCTCGTTAAACCTGGAAGACGCTTGAAGCCTGGTGCTCTGATCGATTTCACGAGCAAACACGAGACAAACACCTCTGAGATTCGCAAAGACAATAAGATCGTCATGCAGGCTGAGATCATCGATTGGGTCGAGGATGCCCAAAAAGGTGAGAGAATCGTGCGTCTCTCAACGCCTCTCGAATCGCTTGACGATGCACTCCATCAAATCGGGCACACTCCCCTACCTCCCTACATCAAGAATTACCAGGGAGACGAGGAGCTCTATCAAACCGTCTTCTCTCGCGAGGAAAGAAGCGCCGCTGCTCCTACCGCAGGATTGCACTTCACTCCTGAGCTGATCGAGCGTTTAAAAGAAAAAGGGGTTGGGTTCGAAACCGTACACCTCGAAGTAGGGCTCGATACATTTCGCGTGGTTGATGTTGAAAATCCCCATGAACACCACATGCATACTGAGTATTATAGTGTTCCGCAAAAGACCGTTGATGCCATCCGCGAAGCGAAAGATGCTGGTGGTCGCGTTATTGCCGTTGGGACAACGAGCGTCCGCAGCTTAGAGAGCGCGTGGGATAGTCAAAGTGCTCAATTGATCGCACGTGATCGGCAGACAACAAATCTTTTCATCTTTCCTGGCTACCAATTCAAGGTGGTAGATGCTCTTATCACGAATTTTCATGTACCACGGTCGACTTTGATGATGCTTGTTTCTGCATTTTCATCACGCGACAATATCATGCGCGCCTATCGTCACGCTATCAAGCGCAAATATCGCCTTCTTTCTTTCGGCGATGCAATGTTCCTCTATTAGGAAAGACGCGATCGAAGCAAGTATATCGATTTTCAGGTGCGCCTAAACTTCACAATTTACTCGAAATCAAACGCAGTGCTTTGCTGCTTTTCTTGTGTATTACCTTACGCCTCGCCCATATTCATCTCCAAGCGTCTAAAGTCTTCATCAGAGATTAATAGACCCTTAGGATCATCTTTCCAGGATCGCCCTTTGCGGAATATTCCAACTCCCTTATAATCTGCCGCTTCAAGAAAGGGCATTAATGCGCAAAGATATGAAAATCGCTGTCCTCATCGATGCTGAGAACATCTCGAGCAAGTATGCGAATACCATCCTACAAGAAGCTTCTGGCCTTGGAAATGTCATCTATAAACGCATCTATGGCAACTGGACTTCTTCACAACTTGGCTCATGGAAGCAAGAACTGCTCGATCATGCCATTCAGCCGATCCAACAGTACAGCAATACTTCTGGCAAGAATTCGTCTGACTCAGCACTCATCATCGATGCAATGGATCTCCTTTACCAAAACCGCCTTGATGCATTCTGTATCGTCTCTTCTGACAGCGATTTCACTCGTCTTGCCTCACGTCTGCGTGAATCTGAGATGTATGTGCTTGGTATGGGCGAACAAAAGACTCCTCGCGCCTTCATCTCCGCCTGCAACAAATTCGTCTATCTTGACGTTCTTGCAGGTCAGAAAAAGAAACGTGGTACTACCAAAGATTCATCGCGCGACAAGAAGCGCGATGTCGCGTCATCTGATCGAGCACGTCAGGCTACTGATGGTGATGATGCTAAAAGCACCAATCGTCGAAGCGCTGGAGCGCAATCGAATCGCACCGATGAAACATCGAAGACAAGACTCGCTTCTTCTGAAAAAGCTGCTCCTGCTGAAATCGATGTACGCGAGGAAGAGAATATCTATAGTGATGGTACCGATATCATTGAAGTAACCGACACGCTCGTGAATATTATTGAAGAATATAGCGATGACGAGGGATGGATTCCTGCCTCAAATCTTGCAAATCTACTCTCCCGTCGCCTAAGCGACTTCGATACACGCAATTTTGGTTTCAAGAAATTCGTACCCTTTGTTGAATCGCTCAAGATCTTCGAAAAGCGAAGTGTTGCGGTTTCGAATGACCCAAGCGTTCGTGCGATCTCATTTCGCCTTATCGAAGACTAATTTCTTCGTTGCTCTTGTTTTTTTAACCGATTGCTTCTTATCTAATATCACACGAATTTTGTTGTAATCGTTTTATCCAACAATTCTGATCAGCAAGACATTATGAGGAGCCTTTTTGCAGTGAATTCGATATAAACTGCAAGAGATTTGCGTTTGTATGCACGTATTTAGACAATAACTCGTAAAAATGTACTTATAAACGTGGCATTGAAGCAAATAAGCGTGTGAATGCGGAATATTGATCAAAATCGCATGCAAAACGTGCATATGAACGCATTTCTCTTGCATTTTTTACCAAGTGAATGCATACCTCGTGATTATTCCCAGAGCAAAGATGCCTGATTGTGAAGGATGTAGACTCAGCCACCTCTTTCAGTGCTTATCCAAGTGAGTGTTCGTGCGGAATTCAAACGCTGATCAGGGTTTTGATAGCATCTCTTGTTCATACAGCATAGTTTAGACGATGATTTATAATCAAAAAGCCAGCATAATGCTGGCTTTGATGTTCATGGTGGGCGATACAGGATTTGAACCTGTGACCTTCTGCTTGTAAGGCAGCTGCGCTCCCGCTGCGCCAATCGCCCGAAATTTTCATGCAATTCAGCAAATGCCCTGCATGAGCAGAACGCCCTATCCTCCCACGGACTACACCGCAGTACT
>OGPK01001284.1_pt1 | contig 19657 bp, 25 predicted proteins | sample 1552921 | NCBI WGS metagenome assembly OGPK01 (sample SAMEA2580264, study PRJEB22360) | human gut metagenome | biome: human gut; feature: human-associated habitat; material: faeces | place: Denmark | collected 2008/2010 | reverse complement strand
ACTAATGATGACAGAATACGAAAAAAAAGAACTTTATCAATACGATAAACAAATATCGCTTGAAGATAAAAGACGAGAAGGAATAAAAGAAGGCATGAAAAAAGGAATTGAAAAAGGTAAACTTGAAGGTATAAAAGAAGGTAAACTTGAAGGTGAAAGAGATAAATCAATCTCAATAGCCAAGACTTTAAAACAAATGAATATGGATGACGACTCCATTAGTAAAGCTACGGGATTAAGCATAGAAGAAATACGCAAACTGCACCCAGACGGAAAAAAACTTTAATTTATTTTATTGTTTTTATACAGGTTGTTTAGGCAATTCCCAATCTAAATTATAAGTTTGTCCCGCCGTTCCAGATAGTGCCAATATAGTTCCTGCGCCTTGATTTGAAATCATAATCTGTAAATTTTCTTTGCCTGTAGATATTTTATAATTTATTTTATCTTCAAAGAAATCTAACATTCCAATATTAGTATAAGTCATTATTTGGGATTCTATTAGAATTAATTTCCCTTTTAGTTTATATTTGACATTATCATAAGGCAACTTACCGTATGTTGCGTAAATGCCAAAATCTTCCGAAAATTCTGCGCTATTAATAATTGAATTATTAAATAAGCATATTTTATTATCTATAATTTTTATATCGTCAAGGTTTGTGATAGAATTCCCATTACTAAATTTACCATGTAAATATAAATAATTGTTATAATAAAGAGGCGTTAATTGAATGCCAATAATTTCGTCTTTTATAATCGGTATAATATTCCTCGTTAACTTTTTATTTATTTTATTTGTGGTTTTTATTATTACCGTGCTATCTTCCGAATTATTACCAAGCAATTCAATATTTCCTTTTAATCTATAATAACCTTCAATATTTTTAATTAAAGTTAAATTACTGCAATCTTTAGTATTATTATCAGTCAAAGTATTTTCGCCAATTAATATTTCAGATTTTTCAAAATTATAAATATCAAAATTATCTCCAAGTCTTAAATGATTCATTAATTCGTTTACTTTTTTATCCAAAACTTCAATAGCGCTTTGTATATTTATTTCTTTTTGTATTTTATAAATATCCGTATTCTTATGTGTAGCCATATTAAAGCTAATAATTTCATCCGTTTCAATATTAGTTCCGTCCGAATGTTTAAGTTCAATACAATAAACTGTTGCATTTTCTATATAACTTTGAAAACTCGATAAATCGCTAATTTCTTTTCTAATATAATATTTTAAATCTTTATTTGTGTTTGAAGTTATATAGCCTTCTATCGCTTTTATATAAAGCGAATCGGATTTATTATCCTCTATATTAAAATAATTTTCTAGTATTCCATTTGAATAAATTACGATTTGCGAACTATTATTAGGACAAGTTATATTTCCTTTTATAAATACTCTATTATTTTGATTTTCTATTTTTAAATAAGTATAATTAAGATTGCCGTAAGAGGCTAAAATATAATTCTGCCCGTTTTGTATATTTTCTATCGGAATATCAATATTAAATATAATTATTTGTTTTTCGTTATTGCTTTCTATATTATCGTTATAAATATTAAATACAGGCATTCCAAAAGCGTTATTAAAAGTATATTTAAAAAATAAATTAGAGTTTGTAGATTCGTTTTTTATTTCGTTTTCTTTTGATTGAGTTTTCTTTCCGCAATAAAAAAATTGAGATAATTCTGCAATTATAAATCCGCCGTCTTTAATGCCATCAAATTCCGATATTTTTAACATAAAAGACGATTTGCTTAAAGTTTCTTTTATAGAACCCTTAAAAATATATTTATCGTTGTTTTTTTCTAATACAAAATTATAAGCTATACCGCTTTCGTCTATAAGTTTAATATTATAAATTTCTTTTAGTTGTTTTTTAATGGGCGGGAAATTATCCTCATCTGAAGAAAAATCTAAATTTATTTTTGAATTATCGAAACTTACGCAACGAGACGATACCACGCCTCCTTCACTTTCAACGGGAGCGTCTGCTCGCCTATTTAATCTTTCGTATATATCCTTAATATTTCCAGCAGGAGCTTCACTACTCGCTCCGCCTTTTATTAATTCAATATTTTTTATTATTTGATTAATATCTTCGGCATAAATAGTTTTATCGTTTTGTCTGGCTTCGATTTCTTTATATTCTTTAGGTTTATCTAACATACTTAATAACTCCAGCAAAGTTCTGACAATTAAAAATTATCAGAACTCTGCAACGCGCTTTTTTATCTTTTATTATTAGTAAAATCGGAAAATTGAAAATAATTCGTTTCCGACTGAATATTGAACCATACTTGCCACTGTGATATTCTCATTACGCTTTGACGATACGCTTCTATCAAATCTCTTTTGTCTGCAATTTGCGGAATATAATATTTTTCTGGTGGTTTCGTCAAAGGAACTTTTATATACTTTATCCGAGTTTGGCAAGCCATAACGCTTATAATAATTATAGTAATCGTTAGATATTGAATTAATTGCTTCATTATCCGTCCTTGTCAGAGCTTCTCGCTCTACTTTTTTAGTGTATTCTTTAGAGTTATCAAAACCTTTAAGAACTACCGCATTTTCTTTATCATATTTAATTTGTTTTTTTAGAGCTTCGTTTATGAGTTCGAGATTTTCAATCTCGTTTCTATATTCTTGAAGTTCCGTTTCTTTTTCGCTTATAACTTTATTTTTTAAAGTTATAGTGAGAGCGAAAGCGAATATTATTACAATTATTCCAAATATAATAATAGACGCTTTGGCAATTTTAGATTTTGACAAAAATGTTAAAACACTTGCTAATCCCATTTTTATTCTCCTATATATTTTTATTTTTTATTTTAAGGCGTTTGCCTTCTCGCAACATGCGGGCAGTCGCCTTACTAATTCCCATCGTTTCGATATTTCTCCTATCTCATTACTCAATTCAATAGACTTATTTAATATATCTTTGTAGTCGCATAAATGATAATAGATTGATTTATACAATTCTTTATCTCTATCGCAATCCGTTAAATCCGCTTTTTCGTATATTTTATCAATGCAGTTTTCAAGCGTTTCCATTTTTACTTTCTCCTTCGCTTTGTTTTATTTTGTTATCCTTGCCTTTTAATATCATAATATTCTTCGCAAATATCGATGCATCCACAGGGCATAAAACAAAAAAGCAAGAGATACTGATAAATAATAAACCTTTGCAACTGTCCGAACTTAAAGCTCCGATTGAACTTAATCTATGATATTGATACATTATAAAAATAACTATCAACACTTTAAATATATTGCTTATTCTTTTCATATATTCCCTCTTATGCGATTATATAAATACGCTATTATTCCAAATAAAGTTCCCAATCCCGCCATAACGGCTACAAATAAAGCGAAATCTTTTGCCATAGTCCTTATTTTATTTCCCGTCATTACTCCATTCATTATTTCTGAATGTTCTTTTAATTTTTTGTCAATATCGCTTATTTTTTCGCTTAAACTTCCTATTTCAAAAGACAGTCGATTTAATTGCTCGTTTATCTCCGTTAATTTTATTTCCAAATTATCCGTGTCTTTTCTCAATCTATCTATACTCGCCCATTTATCGTTTTGTCTTTTGCTTATCTCTTCGATTAAAGTAATTAATCCGTTTCCGTTTCTTTTATTATTTTCATCGAAGCCTAATATTAATTCAAGCGCCCGAATGCGTTCGGTTAATTTTTCGACTTTAATATCTTTACTCTTTGTTCCCATTAATCATACCGCATTTGCTCTATTGAGCCATCCCCTCCAAAAAACCTCTTGGCTTTTATCTTTTACTATAAGCGACTTATAATGCTCAATCTCTATCGTAGTAAATTTCTTGCATTCATTATCGCCTGCAGTTTTCCAAGAGGCAATAGTCTGCTTTCCTATAATGCCATCAGCAATTATATTGCAAGCTCTCTGCCCAACCATTATAGCTATTTTGGGACCAGCATTAACGCCAAGTAGAAAAAGATTGCTTGCAAAATCTTGATGCTTTACAATATTGCATTTTAATTTTTTCCAATAGTTATTTTCAAAAAAATATTCCACGACTTTAGTAATATTTTCGTTTTCAAGTATTTTATTTGAAAGCAGTATTAAATCATGTGTTCCATATTCTTTTTTTAATTTATCCACTTCTTACCAAATGCTTAAGTTAGGATTTTTCTTTCTCGCAACTCCCAAAACGGTTTCGCCGCCTTTGTCCTGCGGTATATTAGAATAGACTATTAAACCTTTTTTAGTCTTTAGATTCTCCCATTCTTTTAATAATTCGTATGATATTTTAAAATTTGCCATTATGCGCCTTTTTTCAATTCGTAAACTTTTATATATTTTGTGGTATTTTTTACGGTAGCTATATTAAGGACTTGCTCTCTCTGTTTCAACGCTTTTATTTCCGTTTCAATATTTTCAATAGAATCGCTATATTTATAAGTGGAAGTCTCATGGCAGGAAATATTAAATCCGTCATGTATTATTTTACCTTCTTTACTTTCTACAAGAGATATAACCTCGTCTTTTATAGCGTCTATATCCTCTTTATTTTTTCTTTCTATTTCTTTTAATTTTAAATATTTTTCCAAAACGACTCTTTCTTTCTTTTCCAAATTTGAATTATCTTTTTTCATAAAATATTATCCTCAATTAATCAATTTATACTTATATAAAATAATATAAGGATAATTCACTTTCGCTTTCAATGGACAGTCGTCTTATTTTTCAACCACATAAGGTATTATTTCTATTAAAGATTTTTTTAATTCCGATTTTATCGATTCTATTCTTTGAGATATATTGCTTTGCGAAACTTTTAAAGTCTTCGCTATTTCTCTTTGAGTGTATCCTTGAGAGTATAAATCGATTATTTTCTTTTGCTCTTTTGTAAGCATTGCAATAATAATTCTTTTTATATCTCTATTTTCTATATTAGATAAGCCATGCGAATAAACTATTGAGGATAAATTATCAATATTGCCTACGCTTTTATTATAATTATTTATAGTTTTTTCAGAATAAATATTATTGTCTTTTTTTATATTTCTTAATTTTTGATTCATACTTTCGCATAGCTCTTTGCATGAATGTCTATTTTCGCATACATTACAAGTTTTATCCTTAATCATTTATACTCCATTCATTTTATTTATATAAATAGATATTTCCTTCGCTTTGTCAACCGACAGAGGCTTTTTTATATTTAATTTTTCGCAAGCCAAATCTATATCATATTTTAAGTCTATAAGGTTTATAGAATCTTCTCTATAAGCTATATCTTCTATATTTATATTGCTTATATATAAAACGCCTAAATAAGTTATCATAATTATTATAATTGCCTCAATTTTACCACATTATCAAATATATTCAATTTTATTACTTCGCATAAACATGGCTTTATAAAATAAGATTTATTTACTTCGTCTCTCAAATATTCAAACTCTACTAAATCAAATAATTTTAAAAAGTCTAATGTCTCGTAATATTCAAAAGTATAATATTCTTTTAATACATGCCTTGATTTCATTATTTCGTTTGATAATTCTATCGCATCCTCTTTATTTTTAATCCAAGTTTCAAATTCTTCATGAGAATTAATTCTATGCCTAGTTTTAGCGTCTTCCTCAAAATCAGTATTTTTATAAGTCGATTTATTCAAATCATATTTTATAGAACAGCTCGATAAATACTCATCACTTTCCACAGTTTTATCGACTCTTCCCATCATCCATTGCTTAAACTTATATTTTGCTTTATTTTCTCTAAATCTTGTAGAAATAAAGTTTATTTTATTATTATATAATTCCAATCTGCCCTGTTCTAAAAAACATATTTCGCCTATAACATCCAAAACGGTTTTCTTATTATCGTTATCAAGCAATATTGCAATATCTCTCGAACGCTCTTCTTCCTCTTGCCAATTTTCAATGTCATAATTTTGTTTTATATAAGATATATTCTCATAATCTTCTAAAATCTCTCGCATAAACGGAAGCGATTTATAAGGCGGTATATTTATCTCCGTATATATTTCGTATAAATTGTCGTTAGTATCTGTTATGCTATGCACTTGTTTATGTCCCTTAAATATTAATAGTCCTCTCTCTTTATCTAAAGTCCATACTCTTTGATTTCCTTTACCATCCCCGTAATCTTTAAACTCGGGAATAAATATTTCAAGCTTTCCGCTTATTATCTTTCCGTCTTTTTCTATAATATCATTATCGCTTTGAGGCGTTTCAATAAAATATACATGCGGTTTTAATTTATTGTCCAATATATCTGTTTTCGATACTATACTCTCTATTGCATGCCTACTTGTATCACATATTTCAAAAACAACTTCAGGGACATCGTCTGGCTCTAAAATCGAAGGAGTATAATATTTAATAGGTTTTAATTTTATTATGATTCCTTTTCCAGCCGCCAAAGTTCTTGCCGTGTCTATAATGTCCTCTCCGCTTTGCACATTTTCTGGGAAAGATTTTAAATAAGGATATTTGCTCTCTAAAAAAACATTTGAAGGAACTTCGGTAGTAAAGCTTGCCCTAATATCGCTCGCCGTTATCGTCACCGTATCCAAAAAAGAATATTCGGGCTTTTCTACAAAACCAGAAAATATAACAGTTGAATTTTTAATATCTTCATTCGCAACAGACCTCTGTCCGCCGTTGGCGTGCGGGCAGACGCCATCAAAAACTCTTTTAACCAAAAGCCTATTTCCATAAATATTGATAAAATCGTCAAATAAGCCGTCTTCGTTTCTAAATGTTATGCTTATTTCGTTTGTTTGAATAGTTGAAAAAGTAATTGCCTCGCCTTCAATATCTACCGTATCTATTTCTTCTATTCTTGGCTCAATAATCAAGTCTTTATCCATGCATGTTAGTTTATTATTATTGTCCGTCCATTCTCTTGTGCAGAATAATTTTTTAATATTTATTATTATTTTCTTTTTTGTATATATAGTTTCAAAGTTATTAAAATGTATCGCTATATAGCTTATTCCATTTTCTTTATATTGAAAATAGGATTTATTTTGATTGTATAAATCTTCCCAATTAAAAACCTCAACATATCCTCTGTCTGCTGAATTGCTGTTTGCATCTATAACCGTAATCGAACCTATATTAAATAGATTATATAGCATAGCCTCGTTAATTTTAACAATATCGTTAAAATAAGATTTTGAAATATTTGAAACTATTTCGTTTATCGGGGCTATCCAAACCCCGCCTCTAGGGACAAATATCAATTTTGTATCTGGGCTTGCTATATCTAATTCTATTATATTTGCAAAACTTTTTAACATAGTTTAAACCTTTTAATTTAAATATAAAAATAAATCATCCGCGTGAAAAATATTCTACAACCGCGGAACCGTCTTGCCCCTTACCACCTACTTTTAAAGAACTTTGCCAATTTTCTCCACCTTTTCCTCCAGCTCCAACCGTAATTTTTATTTGTTTACTATTACCAAGTATAGCTCTAGTTATTTCAACTATAGCTGCAGAACCAGAACCTCCCCCAGCTTGCCCCCGTCTCCTCCGTTACCGCCAGAGGCTAATGTAATATTATTCATTAATATTGCTCCTTTTGGATTATTTTCAGTTCCGTTAACTCTTTGAACAGATGTTCCTTGAATTAACTTTCCCATTCCAGAAGCCTTTCCTCCTATACCCATTTGCCATTTTAAATTACCTAAATAATAACCACCTACTCCTCCTCCACAAACTGTTATATCTTTATTGTTTATAGATATTTTAGAAACGCCGCCTGCTTCTGCATTTTTTGAATCAGCGGTTTGTGATAGACCTGGCGACCCGCCACCTCCACCACTTACTAAATGAACGGTTATAGTGTTTGCGCTATCGGGAACATTAAAAGTATGAGTGCCAACCCCAAACGAAACGGAATGCTTTTTAAATGTTATTCCCGCTCGCATCAAATCATTTATATTCCAATATTTCTTTTCAACATAACCTCCCAAAGTTTTGCTATATTTCATTGCGAGTCTTAAATATTTATATTTTATAAAACCGTCTACTTTTGAATAAAAGCCTCTGTTATAATAATCATATTCGGGCATCTTGGAACTTACCAATTCGGCAATTAAATAATCGCTATCCGAATCAATAACTTGATTTTCTCTTACTATCGCAAGCCTTATAAATCTTTCGCCGTCCGAGTCGTCACTGTCAGTAAGAATAATATTGTCTTCGGCTTCAAATAATCTGCCTTCAAACTCGCATACGCTCCCGATTAATATATTTGGAAGTTCTCTATTTGAATCGCTCCAATTAGTTAATTTTATACCGTCAAAAGCCGTATGCAAAACTCTTATTTTTTGCATCATTATATTTTGCTGTCTATAACTATTTAATAAATCTATTGGGTTTTCCGCTGGTTCTCTGATTAAATTAAATCTCATTTTAATACACCTCGTTATTATATATATCAAAATAACTTATTCCGTATTTATTCTCATCTGCGGCGTAAGTTATAATGCACTGAATATATTTAGATACGCTATTATTAGCAGTCGAATAAAAACCGCCAAGCTCTTCGTTATAATTTGCAATCAAACTTTCCGTTATTTCGGGGATTAATTCTTTTCCGTTGTTTGATAATTTCAATATTATATATTTTTGATTTGCTTCTTTACAGTTATCTTTTAATATTATATTTTCTTTCGCTTCAAAAATTGAATAACAAAATGGACAAATAGAACCTTCCAAAATTACGGGCGGTTTACTATTATCCGAAATATCTAATTTAATGCCTTCAAAAGCCGTGTATAAGAATGTCATTTTATTTAATATTTCATTTTGTTTATTATATGCGTCCAAAGTCAATGGAATACTTGAAGGCTCTTCTATCAATTCAAATGTATTGCCACTCATTAATTAACCTCTCTAAAAGTTAATTCAGTCGAATATTGATATAAATCGTTTTTCCCTTTTTTGAAATCTATTTTATCGTTAGTCAAAACATATAAACCAGCTTTCATACAATATTTCGCTCTGACTTTTTCGTTAGATAAATTAATTTGTTCTTTCGATGCATATTTTGATTTCCCATATTTACCCACTCCATATTTAGCGTATGATATAGTTTCATTTCCTTCGGAACTCTCGCTTAAATCCGCTTCTTTCCAAACTTGTAATACAAAAGGATAAAAATCGCTCTCTTCAAAAAACTTTTCTATTTTTTCTTTATCCTCGTTAGTGAGATAAGAAAAAGACACCTTCCAAATATCATATTTACGAACAGGCAAAACTCTGCGAAAATAATGATTGGTTACGGAAAAAAATTGATTATGAGTATAATTAATAGTATGCGTTTTTATTTTATCATGCGGCGGGAAATCTACGGCTTCGCCTATTATTAAATATCCACATTCAAGGTTATTTTCGTTTGTTTCATTTCCGTAAAAGGTTATTTTGCATTCTAAAAACTTTATTGGAGATATATTATATATTGCTTGCGCAACATGCGGGCAGTCGCCCTTATTTACGCTTCCAGCGGGCTTTTGCCTAATATCAACGAGATATGTTCTCATCTCTTCGTTATTATTAATTTCTATTTTTACTAAATAAGCGTTAGTATTAAATATTGCAAAAGAGTTTATAACTTTATCGCCACTGCCTGATACTTTTAAAACTCCTAATTTTTTATCGTTAAATTTGCCTATATTCAATCTCTGATAATCAAATATATTTTCAATAGGAAAAAAATCATCCGAACTTGAAGCCATCCAGCTATTATTATTAAATATATTATCGCATAGCACTCTCATAATATACCTCTTTCGCTTACGACTTTTACGCCTCTTTTACTTATATTCAATATAGTTTGAGCGACAACTCTTCCGTCCAATTTTAATATTATAGGCTGATAATACGAATTGTTATTTTCCGTTTTGTTTTCGTCCTCTTCTTCTTTAGCCGCGTTAAATATTTTATCTCCTATTTTTCCGAGTATTCTATCTTCCAAAGGAATAACCGCTTCATCGTTCGGACCTTCTCCTATGACGGCGTTTATTCCGCCCGCTCTCCTTCCGACTATTCCGCCTTTTGCCAAATATTTAGGCTCTTGCGGTTTTGATTTTTGTAAAGCCGCTATCTGAATCGCCCCAGACGCCACTATTCCAAGTAAAGTTGCATAAGCCACTATAGAGCCAGGAAAAGGAACAGACATTGCCGAAGATATTGCGCTAATAGCCGCTTGAGCCAAAGAGGTAGTGGCTTGCGAAACGGACATTTTCCAGCTTTCATTTTTTAAATTATATTCAAGTCGCATTTTTTCATTATTATAATTTTTCTCTATTTCCGCTTGTTTTAATTTTGCCTCTTCCTCTATTTCGATTTTAGCCAAAGCCTGCTCTTTTTCTTTTAGTTCTTGTTGCAATCTTTCTTGCTCGTAAAGTCCGAGTGCGACTTTCTGCCTATTTTTTATTTGTTTTATACTCTTAAGTAAGCTCTGTTTTTCGCTATTTTCCATTATTCCTATAGCTTTTAGCTTGGCGTTTTTTTCTTCTTCTATCGCTTTAATAGCCGCTTCTTTTCTCTCCTCGTTTCTATCCATTTCCATTTCTATGGCGTTAATTTTTATATTACTTATTGCCGAATACATATCGCCGATATAACCTATAGTATCTGTAAGCATTTGAGCCAGATTGCTTTTAAAATATTCCGATATATTTTGGCTTGGTGTTTTATATAATTCTTCAAACTTTTCTTTTAATATTTCGACTTGTTCGGAAGTAAGCTCTATTTCGTTTGCGATATTTTCTATTCCCTTTCGGACAATCTCGCTTTTTTGAGAGGCTTTTTCTGTTTCGCTTATTTTATCTCCAAACTCTTCGGCTATTTCGACTCCTCTTTCGTATTCCGCTATAGATTTTTCGATTTCTTTAACCAATTCAGAAAACTTATCGCCTTTTATTTTATCCAGAGCGTAGCCGTAATTATCGCTTAAATATTTTATTTGCTGGCTATTCATTGATAAAGCGCCGCTCATTTCCGAAAGTATAGCGCCGACTTTTTCTTTTTTAGTTTCGAGAGCTTCCGTATCGCTTATTTCCTGCCCTAATGCTCGAAGGTTTGAAACTCTTCTTTTTTCCTCTTCTTCTGCATTTTTTAATTCTTCCAAATATTCTTTAAAAGTTTTCGTTTTATTTTTTGTATTTTCAGTTTCTAATTTTATAAGGTTAATCGAATCGCTATCGGCGTTATTGGATTTTTCTTTTAAGTCTATTCCGTCTACGGTTAATGAATGCCTATATCTTTCGTTGCTATTAAGCTCCGTTACCGCTTTTGATAACGCTTCGTATTTCGCTGTAGCTTCGGTTAATTCTTTTTCCGCGTTTTTATAATCGCTTGTGTCTTTATAGCCTTCGCCCCAACCTTCGTAAGTCCTTTCCGCTTCTTTTAATTTGAATTCCGCTTGCTCTTTTATCTTAGCCCATTCTTCCAATTGTTTTTTAGTGTCGTCTCTTAAAGCTCTTTCGGTTTCAAGGGTAAAGTTTTCGACTTTATTTTTAGCGTTATCTATATAACTAACGCCGTCAATCATTTTAGTTTTTAATTCGGGGAATAATTCGGTAATCTCTTGCGTAAGTTCGTTTAATCTTTCGCTTTGTTTTTCGTCCAAACTTTTAGCTTTAGCCAAATTATTATATTCTATAAATAGCTTCGATATATCTTTAGCCTCTCTATTTACGGTATTAAACTCTCCAAGATTTTTATATGTATTCGTATTTAATTCTTCTTTTAGTTTTCTTAATTCCTGTCCTGTTTTATACGCCTTAACCGCCAAAGCGCCGAGTCCTACCGTTACCGCCGTTATTATTCCGATTGGACTTGCAACTATAACTGTATTTAAAGCTTTCCATACTCCGCTTAATGCTTTAATTGAGACTACATAATCTTTTAATAATCCAACCGATTTACCGAAATCTTTTATAGTTTTTGTAGCCGTTACAAATCCGCTTTTAAGTGAAATTATTCCTTGCAAAGCTGGTCCGAAACCTGCCGCTAATCCCACAAAACCTACAATCGCAGTCTGAACGGGTGCGGGCAATTCTCTAAACGCTGTTATTAAATCGGATATTTTTATTACCAATTTTTCCGCCGTAGGTATTAAAGTGTCTTTGAAGGCTGGCAATAATTTTTCTTCCACTACTGGCAAGAGACTATTTCCTAATTCTATTATAAGAGAGTCCACTTCCGCTTTTATTCTTTCAAATCTTCGAGCTGGTCCATCGTCTATTTTTTGAAAAGCCTCGCTCGTAGCCCCAGCAGAGTTTTTAACCTCTTCCAAAGCGTCTTTAAACTTTTGAGCATTTTTACCAGATAAAGATAAAACGGCGTTTCCAGCCTCAACGCTTGAGAATAAACTCGTAACTTCTTTTTTATTATAACTTGCAGTTTCTGACATTAAATTAAGAGCTTCTTGTAGATTTCCGCCTCCTTCTATAAACTCTCTAAAAGTTTTTCCCGTTATACTTTTAAAAGTTTCGTAGGCTATAGAACCTTCTTTATTTAATTCGACTAAAGCCTGTCTTATTTGAGTTGTTGCCTTTGCAGTCGGCGTTCCTTGAGCCGTCATTACCGCTATAGCCGCCCCTATATCATGAAACTTTACTCCTATTGCCGAAGCGACTGGAATAACATTAGATACGGTATTCGCTATTTGTGTAAAATCCGTTTTTCCTAATTTAAGAGTGGCAAACATTATATCGCTTGCTTCATTAACATTTAAAACTTCCGAGCCGTAAGCGTTCACTACGGAGCTTAATCCGTCTACCGAAGTAGTTAAATCGCTCACTCCAGCGACAGCCCCGCTCGAAGCCGTCCTTAAAAAATCAAAAACATTTTCTCTCGGAATGCCCGCAGATAAGGCGTTATATAAAGCTGGAATAACCTCTTCTGGGACTTTGCCTATTTCTTTTGCAAAGTCTAATGTCTCTTGCTTTAACGAACCGAACCCCTCTTTACTTAATTTCGGAAGCATAGTCGCCACTTGACGCATGCCGTTATCAAAATCTATCGCTTTTTTAGTGGCAAGAGCCATTGCCGTAGTGCCAGCAGCTATAGGGACGGTTAAGTTTTTAGTGGCTAAAGAACCGAACTTATTAAAAGATTTTTCGATTTTATTAAAACCTTTTTCTAAATCCGTAGTTCTTTCTTTTAATTTTCCAAAGGTCTCGATAGCCTTCGCAGCGTCAACATATATACTAACATTTATACCGCTCATATATAACCGTCTTAATTCTTAATTATTGATAGTCGTTGTGGTTATTTCCCACAAACCCTTTTTTTCTTTTTTTATTTTTTTAGCGCCCGCTTTTATTTCATTTCCATCTTTATTATGTTCTTCGATTTCTATGATATATGGCAAATCAAGTGAAGCCGTATAATATAACAGCAACCTTGATAAGCTCATATTCATCATATAATCTTCTGTCCAGCCGAAACTATTAGCTAAATGAGCCAATAGTTTAATTAAAGTTATTTTCACCCTTTTTCTTTTTTTTTATTATCTTGGTTTTCGTCCGTTCGCTCTTTTTTATAATCTCCACCAGCAGTCATAAAAGAAGTGAATATCATATTAAGAAGTTTCGCAAGTTGGTCATAATTAAACTTATTCTCTATCTCTTCGATTTTGATATTCTCGTTTTGTTTTTGAATAACGGGAAATACTATATCTTTTATTAGAGATTGAGAATCTATTTCTTTATCGTTTTTTAGACTTTTATAATAGTCGTTTACTTTCAAAGCCACTTTAAGAGGTATATCGTTTACATTTATTTTATATTCGCCGAGTTTAGCGTAAACGGCTTTACCCTTGCTAAACTCCTCTAAATCTAAAATCTCTAATTCCATATATTCTCCTTATTATTAAATAGTTTGCTCTTCAGTATTATCTATTGAAACTTCTGTCTCTTTTTCTATTTTGGCGGGAGTTATATCCTCGTCTTCATAAACGGCTTGCTCGTCTTCATAATATGCCAATTGCTCGCCCGCTTTTTGATTTGAATTAGTCGTTGCCGAAAAACTCAATTTATTTACTATTACATCTTGAGATTTATCGGCTGGGAAGCTAAACTCAAGCCCGCTTGATATTGAAGCTTGCGGTAAATATATTCTCAATTCTTTACCGTTTGCGTCAGTATTAACTATCTTAATACAACGAGGTTTTATAGTGGAGGATTTTCCGCCCGTTCCCATTCTTATCATTCTTGCTGGAGTTTGTTTATAAACGATAATTAGAGTATCAGAATTAGGTTTAATTTTATTGCTTGTTATCTTTATTCCGTTAGTTTCTACTTTTTCGTATGAAGCCTCTTCTATCAATATATTAGCTATAGAGGATTTTTTATAAACTTTTTCAATAGACACGGCAGATTTATCTGCATTTAAGAAAGGAACTTGAATAAGCTCGTTTATTTTATATGTTCCAGCTTCCACTACATATTCTTTTTGGATTTCTGTCTTGCCATCATATTCTTCCAAATTGTCTATACCACCTCTCATTTCAAAATATCTCTTGAAATTAATCTCTAAGTTATCAAGCGTAACTTCCATTTTATGCTCGCTTACTAAACTTGCGATTACTCCAGCGTTATCGCTTTCAACATCGACTGTAGTTACCGTTTCTTTTAATGCTACGCTTCTTGCCGCTCCTATATCTATAAGTTGGTCGAATCTGCTACCTATTAAAACTTGGGCTGAACCGTATCTTATAGTTTGTTTGTTTTGAATGCTTGTCTGACTCATAATTTTTCTCCTATTTTTTTATTTTAGTATTTATATAAAATATTAATTATGCTTATAGCTTGATAAAAATCGTCTTCGTTTTTCGTATGCGTTTCGCTATCAACACTGCAACCGCATATTTCTATATTATCTATCTTTTCTTTTAGAGACGAAAAAGACTTTCCAATATCTTTTTGTATTTCCAAAGCGGTAGTTAAATCTTTTGAATATACCGCAACTTGATAAATACTCCTTGAATATTCATATTCATAGCGAGGTTTATTAGTTTCTAAAGAATAAACGATATAATTATTATTTATATCCACTTTTTCATCCTCTACAAAATCAAAATAAACTCCCGCTATTTCGACTTGGCTACTTTGCGATATTCTTTTTAGTATTTTATACATGGCTTTATTCATAATTAATTCCAACACTTAATTTTTATTTTGCTCCGCTTCGTGCATTATCAATCGCTTTATTTATCGCTTGCTTTATGCAAGAGTTTATATATGTTTCGTTTTTATAAAAAATCGGTATCAGCAAAGGCTGTTTCGCTTGTTTTATAGTGCCGTATTCTGGGAATCTCGTATAATATCTATCGCCTTGCTCTTTATACCATTTAATTTTATTTTTTGTAGGAACTCCGCATCCTCTTTTTTTTACTAAAGCCCCAATTCTTATTGCAACGGAAGTATCGCTTCCCTTCGATATTCTTTTTTCGTTTACATTATAATATTTGTCTTCGCTCCAGCCTCTATTTTTAGCTTCCGCATTAGCTTCTTGCGATACTTTATTTCCGCCCTTTCTTGCTCCGCTTTTTATAGCTTTTTTAAAATTGCCACCGAGTTGTTCAAGTTCTTTTCTAAACTCGTCAAAACCTTTTATGCTTACCGATGTTTTTACAGACATATATTAATTTTCCTTTTTTATTTTTTAATTGGCGAATGTAAATATTAATTCTCTATTTTTAAATCCAACATTCTCTCTATATACTATTTCATAAATATCGCTACCGTTATTAATTTTGGCTTTAAGTCCTTTCTCCTCAAACTCCTTAAAATAATAAGTATAGACTTTCAATGTTCGCTTTATATCTTTTCTTTTGCCTTGTTCTATATCCTTATAAGTAATATCGCTCACTTTCCCTTTTACTTTTTTTATCTCTACCAATTCGTTTTTACCCGTTCCGTCTCCGTTATCTATATATTGAGTTTTATAAAAAGTTATCGTATTAATTAATTCTCCGCATTTCATAAACTAATTTTTTCTCTCGCTATATCCAATAATCTATCAACGCCTTTTAAAACTACCGTTTGAGATTGGCTCGCGTCTCCCGTTCTATTTTCAAAATAATGAGTGGCAAGTCCTAAAATCGCAAGTCTAACTTCTTTCGGGCAATTATCTTTTGTATATTCCGTTTCGTTTCGTTTATTACAATAAGATATTGCCGCGTCCAAAGTTAGTTCCAATGCGTCTTCGTCTAAATCTATACCTTCAAGGTTTAAAAATTTTTTAAACTCTTCGGTCGATACTGGCTTGCCATTCATTTATTTTATTACTCCTTTGCTTCCGAAAGAGTAGATGGCGCAGTATAAGCTCCGTCAAAAGGAAGCAATCTAACAAAAGCCTCTTCCAAAACGGGCGCTCCGTCTCCCCAATATCCAGCTTGGAATCCCACTTGATTTGTTTCGCTGTATAATTCATACAAAACTTGAAGTTCCATGCCGAAGCTGTCTAATATCCAATAGTTTTTCAAATCGGCAAGGAAACCTATATATTGTCCTTTTTCCAATTTGTCCGTTATGAAGTCGTTTTGTATAACGGGTATCCCCATTAAATAGCTTGGTTGCGCTCCTTGAATGCCTTCCGTCCAAATAGGTCGTCCCGTAGTATCTTTAAATTTTCTTAAAGAGGCTACGGCTTGTTTATTTAGCATCCAAACGGCATTACTTAAATGTCCTTTTTTAAGTCCGCTTGTCGCGTCTACCAAACCGTCATAAGAAATTGCCTCTTTTAAAGTTCCGACTTTAATGTCTCTATCTTTTGTGATAGCCGCAGAGTTATCGGAAGTTTGAGCGAATATTCCAAGCGGTTTGCCTTTGCCGTCTCCGTATAAATAGTTATGTTCGAGAGGAACTGAAAGTTTATAAGCTATTCTTTGTTCTACGAAGCCTTGAATATCTATATTGCTTTCTCTAATTAACCTCTTACTTATTTTTACAAGTTTAGTGAGTTGATTAGGCTTCATTTCCCTCTTGCCGAATGCCAATGAAGTATCTTCGTTAACCTTTCCGATTTCTGCAGTCCATTCATGGTCGGCTAAATCTTTATCCAAAGTAGGAATGCCTAAAGAATCGTATCCAGCTACCGCGGGTATGATATTGGCATATTTTCTAATTTGAACTTCGTTGTCAAGGTTTTTTATAATATTCTTAACGAGATATTGAGGAGCTACCGTATTACCGCCAGCAGCGGCTACCGAAGATTGTAAAGCCTCTCTTACCTCTTTATAGTCTCCCTCTCTAAACCACTTGTCAACGCTTGCTCTTAATTCTTTCTCGGCGTCTGCATTCGTAGATTTATTATCTATATCTCCGAATACATTTCTTTTATTCATAGAACCGTTTGTTAAAACAGATAGAAGTTTATCTATTCTGTTTATTTCCACATTTCTATTTTCTATTTTCTGAAGCATATTGTCTATGCCAGAGTCCATATTTTGAAGTTCGTCTTTACGAGCTTCTCTCGCAGCATGCGGGCTTTCGCCTTCTTCCGCAGGCAATTCTGAAAAAGATTGTCTCTTCGCCATAAGGCTGTCTACTTCGTTTAAGTCTTTTTTATTTTCTTCTCTTAAACTTTCTATTTGTTTTCTTAATTCTTCTGGATTCATTTTTTACTCCTTAAATTAAATTATTTTTTAATCTTAATATTTTTATTTTTTTATCATATAAAATATTTCTATCCTCAAAATTATCCCCCGTTATTGCTGGAGGCGTAGGAATATATATATTTTCATTATTTCCGTTAGTATTATTACGAACGCTTGATTGGGAATAAGCTGGAAAAGAAACTATGGATATTTCGTATAATTTAATTCCTAATATTTCTCTGATAGGCATTCTATGTTCTTTTATAGTTTCTTTATCTTGAATCCATCGCTCGTCAAAAACTTTAAAGCCAAACGACATTTGATTTATATCTCCTCTATGAACGCTCTCTACTAAATCTCTCGCCCAATTTGTATTCGGAGGCACTACCTCAAAATATAAACCTTTATCCTCAACTCTTAAGTCCAATGTGTTTGCGCTTTTTCTTCCCAAAACATACATTGAATCATGTCCCCAAAGACATAATTGGTCGTCCTCTTTTAAAGTTTTTTCCAAAGCTTCGGGCATTACTCTCTCCTTGAAAAGCCCGAATATAGGCTCGCTTAAAACATTAAAAACTATAGCATAGCCCGATAATTTATCTGGGGCATCGTCTCTTTTTTCTACATGCGAGATTTCTATATTTATATTTCTTATTTCATTTTTATTTATTTCGTTTTTATTTTTCATTGTTTTTATCCTTCGTGTGATTTTCTTCATAAACTTTTTTAATCGGTCTTATTTGTTGAGAGCAGAAATAATCGTCACCGTATTCGTCCTCTACCTCGTTCATATTCTCCTGCTGTCGCCATTGGTTTCTTGTGAGTATTCCGTTATTTAATTTTATTTGATTCGATTGTTGCCTCGTTAAAGTATCCCCTCTTAAAAGTCCGTCAAGCATAAACTCGATAGTATATTTTCCTTTTTCTTTAATATTTAAAAGAAAATTATTTAAAGCTCTTTCTATCCTAACGCACCAAGGTCTTATTGTATGCGTAACGAACTCTATACTCTGATGTTCTATATTATTATTAGTGCTTCTTGATAAATCGCCGATTAAATGAGGAGGGACTCTGAATATTCGGCATATTTCTTCTACCGAAAATCGTCTGCTTTCTAAAAATTGAGCGTCCGACAAATTCATTGTTATTGGATTAACGGTTATTCCTTCTTCCAATACCACAATTCCGTTGTCCCAGCTTTTACGAAAGGACTCTTTCATTGATTCCTTCGCTTCTTTGGAAATACGATTTGGATGAGACAATATTGGAACTTTTTTAACACCGTTTGAAAAGAAATCCAAAGCGAAATTATCTTGATAGATGCCAGTCGCTATTTGCCTTCTCATTAAAGCTATAGGGCTATAGCCTATTATTCCATTCCAGCCCAAACCCGCTATATGAAGAACTTGCCTTTTTGATAACGATATTATTTTGCCGTCATCGTTGTATTCGTAAACTATATTATTATAATTATCTCTATAAACTCTAATTTTATTTGCGTCTAAAATATGTAGTTCGAGTATATTATTAAAATTATCTTTTATTATTTCCGCAAAGCCGTTTCCCGTTAATAATATTTGAGTTATTAGACTTTCAAAAAATGAAACCGAAGTGCATTCTAAATTAGGCGCGTCATGTAAAATGCTATATAAATTATGCTCTCTTGCTTTTACTTTATTATTGCCTTTCACTTTATATAAAAAAAGAGGTAGAGTAGCTATAGTTTCCGCTATGACTCGAACGCATGCGAATATTGTAGAATATGTTAAAGCCACATTTGGATTTACCACTGCTACGCTTTTATCTTTTATTACGGAGAAATCGTTATAATTTCCTAATGCATTATCTGGAAAAAGCCATTTTTTAATCGAACGCCTTATATTTTCTATTATAGCCATATATTATTTAATAAGGATATAAGAAAATATAACTTATATTTGTAATCTACTTATTTGTTTTGTGGTTTTTTTATTAAAATATTATAAAATTAATAAAGTATAAATT
>OGPK01001275.1_pt1 | contig 19880 bp, 17 predicted proteins | sample 1552921 | NCBI WGS metagenome assembly OGPK01 (sample SAMEA2580264, study PRJEB22360) | human gut metagenome | biome: human gut; feature: human-associated habitat; material: faeces | place: Denmark | collected 2008/2010 | reverse complement strand
CTCACCCCGAAGAACCGGCGTGGAGCTGTTCGGAAAAACAGAGGCAGGTTATCCTATCGCTGGCACGTAAAAACGGGATCAACAATTCCGAACTTCATGATCTGGCCGTACTCTGCTTTGGCAAGGGAGCCTCACAGTTGAACAAGCTGGAGGCATCTTCCCTGATCAACGAACTGATAGAAAAATCAGGAGGAACATCCCGCAAGGCTCCTTCCTTCGGAAGCTGTGCTCGACTTCAGGAGGTTGCTGCACCTGAAATGCGGTAAACATCTGCATATCCCTGTTGCCGGAGCCTTTCCATGGAGGGCTCCGGCAACGGAGTCTTGTTTTATCTGCCGTATCCAGAAATTCCTGAGCCGGGAAGTTTTCCGGCTCTAATCACCAAAACACTTCTTTTCAAAGCAAGTTCTTGTTCAGTAGTAGATATCTTCGGTTCCCAAAAATCACATCATATTGTGATTTTACCAGAAAACAGAGTAGACAGAACATTCAAAACATGATATTTCACATTGTATTGTGAATTTGAGTGATATCGGAACATACATTCGAGAACGACGCCGGATACTGGGCATTACCCTGAAGGATTTGTCCGAACTTTCCGGCATAGGGATCAATACGCTCAATAAAATCGAACTTGGGCAGGCCAACCCGACATTCAGAATCCTGATGGAACTATTCGATGTACTGGGACTGGAAATGTCGTTGAGCCCCAAAAGAACCGATGTGATGAAAGGGCCTGAATCATGAGAAACGCCCTTGTATTGTTGCGGAATATCCCTGCCGGAACGTTGACAGAAGAATCCCCTTCCAGCTATGTATTCCGGTATCTGGATTCCTACCTGATGAGAGAAGAGCTTCCTCCCATCAGCCTGACAATGCCTAAAACCTCCGAAGAGTACCGTTCCCCCCATCTATTTCCCGTTTTCTTCAACATGCTCTCGGAAGGCGTCAACAAGGAAATTCAGTGCCGTCATTTCCATCTGGATGAAAAGGATCATTTCGGGCTGCTCCTTGCAACAGGTCATGATGATACGATTGGAGCATTAACAGTACAGCCTTATACCAACGATGAACATTGACCGTTGCCCCTCGACGCTGGTTCCCGGATTCACCTCCTACAGCCCGGCCGGATTGCGGAAACTGTTCGACGGTAAAAAAGTGTCTCCGATTCTTCCTTATGACGCCCCCGATATTCATGGAGAGCCGGAAGAGTTTCTGAAAAACCGCGAGCATATTTCCATCTCAGGGGTTCAGGAAAAACTCTCTGTTCTTGTTGACCAGGGAACAATCCGTCTGACCAAGTCGGGAGAACAGGGAACGCATCTTCTGAAGCCAATCTCATCACGCCTCGCCCGGGCTTCCGACATGCCGGCCAACGAACACGTGACCATGCAAATTGCCGCTCAGCTATTCGGAATTTCAACGGCTCCCAACGGACTATGCTTTTTTCAGACCGGAGAACCAGCCTATATCACCCGGCGATTTGACATTACTCAGAAGGGCAGTAAACTACGCAAGGAAGACTTCGCCTCACTGGCCGGGAAAACATCCGCCCAGGGCGGTTCCAACTTCAAATATGATTACTCCTACCTGGAAATGGGAGAGCTCATCCAGCGTTACGTCCCCGCGTGGAAAATTGAAATGGAACGCTTCTTCCGTCTGGTGTTGTTCAATTATCTGTTTTCGAACGGCGACGCGCATTTGAAGAATTTTTCCGTACTGGAAACTCCTCAGGGAGATATGACCTTGTCCCCCGCGTACGATCTGCTCAACACAAGCCTGCACATTCAGGACAGCGATTTCGCCCTGTCCGGCGGCTTGTTTCGAGGCGCATCGACGCACACGAATCGCAACCTGTTTGAAGAGTTCGGACGGCAACTGGGGATGCAGGACAAACGCATTAGGACAGTCATCGACCATTTGATGAAATCCAGAGAAGAAGTAGAGACCCTAGTGAAGTGCTCATTCCTCTCTCCCCCGGCCAAACGAGCCTACATGCTCTCCTACAGAACGCGCTACAATACCCTTCGATGAAATTTACCTGCCATTTCCTTGCCCCCTATCATGAAATGAAACTTGTAGAGAACAGATTGCAGGGAAAGGTTTGAAAGCAATTCCGTACCGAGTAAGTTCCGAACAAGCTCAATACAAGTATCGGACAAGTTCAGGAGAACAGTCCCGACATCTTTCCATTCACTCAGACGATTGGCGGTAGGCAGCAATTCTTGCCGGCTGCCCGTTATATAGACTTGAAGACAGGCATTTAGCTTCTGTCTTCATCCCTCAACACCCGTTTCCCATTCGCAGGGGAGCGGGTGTTTTCGTTTCAACCCATATTTCATCATCAATATGTATCCTATCATCGCATTGCCTCATTGTCCGGCGACAGCCCGGCACATCCTGCCTTTGGAAGATACCAGACAGGCAGCTCACCTCCAGCGGAGAAACATCATGCCGGAACCGGCAACGGCTCCAGTAGTTCCTCCTCCATTGCGGGGCTGAAGTCATCGACAGGAGAACTCTGTCCCGTGTGGAAACCCCGTCCTGTACGGAATCGTGGTTCCCGATTCCCCACGACTTCCTTCTGAAGGAAGTGGAATCCCAGCTCACCGCCCACGGCTTCGGGATCGGGGAAACCACCCATGCCCTCAGCCATGAAGGAAAGCGGTATTTCGGAGTTCTCCAAATCCTGCGTCCTGACGATGGCCCCGACGACTACTCGTGGATTGTCGGCATACGCAATTCCCATGACAAGACCTTCCCGGCCTCCCTGGTCATGGGAACGCGCGTCTTCGTCTGCGACAACCTTGCCTTCACCGGAGAAGTGAAACTCTCCCGGAAGCATACGAGGTTCGCCGTGCGGGATCTGCGCTTCATGACCTCCCGCGCCGTCGGAAGGCTGGGAGAGCAATTCCACCGCGAAGACGAACGGATCGCCGCCTACAAAAGACAGAGACTGACCGACAAGGCGACTCATGATCTTCTGATCCGGGCGGTCGACTGCCGGGCCATCACGCCGACCGTTCTGCCGGAAGTCATCAGGTACTGGCGAGAGCCGCTTCATGAGGAATTCCGGCCCCGCACCGTCTGGAGCCTGTTCAACGCCTTCACGGAGCAGTTCAAGGCCGTCAACCCGCATGTGGCTGCCAAACGGAGCCAGGCTCTGCACGGCCTGTGCGATTCCGTCTGCGGCCTGATCGCCTGAGTGTAATAAAAAAGATAACAGGAAAGGAAACATCTCATGAATCCATCCTGCTCATTGACGGGAGCGCAAGCCGCCGTCCTGATCCTCACGCAATCCGTATCCGGACAAACGAGCGATGAGCTGATCGCCTCCTTCCACCCGGAAGAACGGGGACGGGTCAGGCAAATCATTCGCCTGCTGGAACACCGTGGACTGCTCATCCGCCAAACGGAGGAAGACGATCCCTTCGTCTTCCCCCGCACCTGGCATCCCACCTGGGACGGGAGAATAGCCCTGTTGAAGTGGGCCGCCTACCTGGGCAACATCCGGCTGGCCGGCAGGAATACTCGGGCATCAACCGGTTCCCGGACAGTCATCGAACAGGAAGATCATCATCACCCATCATCCGTATGCTGACCTTTCTTCTCGTGACTGTGGCAGGCTGGTTCCTGTTCCCGTGGCTGTTCGCACTCCTCAAATGGGGAATCGTGCTGGCCTTCGGCTTGATAATGGCAGGGCTGCTTCTGTGGTTCTACCTTTGTTGAAGAAACATCCATCCAGATACCGGAACCATGTACCACATCGTCAAATACAAGAGCACGCGCTACTGGGCGGTTCTCCATCACAATGGGAAACTGCTCGCCGTCGTTGTGTACAAAAAAGGCGCTGAGGCCATTGTCCAGGCTTTGGAGCAAATCCTCATCGACGCCGTCACCCACTCACAAACGCCATGCCCATGATTAAAATCATCCTGTTCGAGCTCACCCGCATCCTGCTGGGCTATGCTTCGGACAAGGTTGGCGAGTTCATCCGGAACAAGCAGAGGAACGGCTCTCGTCCTCCTTCCTTTGATGAGGAAGAGGAGGAAGAGGAGGAAGATCTCTGGTCTCAACATCCACCCCGCTGATTCCATGATCCTCGCCCAGCTGCTGCAGGCCATCTACACTCTCATCGCCCGACGATGAGATATGCCTTCCAGGACGATATGTCGTCTGAGGAAGGCGCTCAAGAGGTTGTCCAATCGACTCCTCTTTTTTAGCTGTCAGATCTGTATTTCTTCCTCATCAGAGAAGAAGGAAGGAGTCAGTTCCAGAAGCTGATAACGATTCTTCCTGACTCCCAGATTGTATTCTACGAGAAGAGAAACCAATTGGTCGCCGTCAATCAAATCGATGGGGGTATGGGAGGTGGTACGCCTCGCTTCATCCCTGGCTCCTCTGGAAAAATTGGAAGTCGTCACAATCAAGCCTCGTTCATCTGTTCCCAGACTGCCGTGAAGTTGTTGAACGACAGGAGACTGAACATTGGCTTTCCATCGTTTGGCTTATACCGCCAACTTGATATGAATGACATCATGTACCGTCATAATGCCTCGCACATCAACGCCTCCATCTCCACCATAGGGAGTACTGCTCACCTCTTATGCCTATCCTATTCCTTTGCCTTGAGGAATAAGGAAAAATAGGTGGGATGACGAGTGAAAAGAAAAGGGATGTATTTCATCACGAAGATAATCTTGCGAAAGTAAATTTCATGATTGATTACAAAAGAATTACGTTTATTTGAGGTATTGTTCTTACTGCAGCATGTTTTATAATTGCTGCCATGAAGTGTAAGTTAACATTTCTTCAATCACACCGTTCCTTTTTGGAGGGACGTATGGTTTTTAAAACTCAGTCCCCTCTTTTTGATAATGAGATTGATCCCGATTCCGATCAGGATAGATTCGAATTTTCCGGCAAAAATCCTTCTGCTCTTGGCACAACACGCAATTTCATTATTGTTGAAGTAGAACGACTGACAGCCAAGAAATTTCTGAAGGTACTGAAAGAGCTCAAACAAAAGAATTGTCGTTCATCCAGCAGTTTGGAGGATGCCTTTTTTCTCCCCTCCACTACTCATTACTCCCTATCTTTCGACACAAAATTTGGAAACCCTGGAGCAACACAATTTATGTGGCGTCGACTTTTGTGGAAACGGAGTTCTTTTATGGAAAGGATTTTTCATGATGAGAAACGAATTCAGAAATCAGTACAAGCTATTACCTGTTGCCATGAAGAATCCCTATACGGGCGTGGCGATTCAGGTCGCAGAGACATTGCTGAACTGCAATTTCTTTCCCAGTCAGAAGCACATATACAATTCCATCCTGAAGAAATCCGGACAGATTTCATTATCACAAGTGAATAAGGCTCTCAAAACCAAGGAAGAAGACTCTATTATCTACCGCAGAGGACGCATCATTGGCCTACGGGACGCAGATTCTTTGTTGGCCGTTTTGAAGAAAAATCACAAGCGCGGAAAAGTTGTCAAACGCCATTATGTGACAAAACCACGGGACATTGGTATTCAGCAAATAATCAATTTCATGAATAATGCAGATATTCGGGGGAGCCACTCTCCCCTTTCTTCTCTTCATTATACACAGAATTTCAAGGAACCCGGCCCCTTGGGGTTCCAAGTGAATAATTCAGAACTGTTGATGTCGGCTTTTCCTTTTGAAGAGACGCACCTTCTGGGACAGGCTGATTTTGTTTTTGAGGAAGTGACGGAACCTCTGACCTATTACAATACGACAATCCTTCAGGATGTCCGTCGTCTCAGCAACGATCTGGAATGCTATCTGGAGGTGAATCCCGATAACGAGCAGAGGGAGAAAGCCATTAAAAGTCTCCCTGCGAGGATCATTGACAGAGGATATCACGAAGAGATGCGGAAGAAATATCCGAAATTATTGGGAAAATTGTAATCGTATAACAACTGTATTGTACAAAAAATACGCAATACATTTATTGAAAGTATTTTATGATGAATTGAAGTGTTGTTTGAGGGAGTACTCACCTCTATTCCCAGCGGCAGCGTACGGCTCAACACTCGGGAGATTGAATTTTTCCATGCTTTGATTTGGAGTAACAATACGATGTACGGTTATACTGCATCTGTGCCAGCATTGACAGGAGAATACGCTTTCTACGACTTATCAAAATGAAGCGTTGCGGGGCACTGGAGATGGGCTGGACATTCGTTAAATCATGGTCTCCCTTACAACTCCAGGGCTACTCAAAACAATCACTTATGACGATGGCAAACAGAACCCCGGACACCAGCAAAGTAATCAATACTTTGCCATCTGCTCCTTCTTCGCAAGGCCTTACAGGAGTCGCGACGAGGGCAACATCAAGCAATGTATAGTGTTTGTCAGAAGATTTCTTTTCAAGAAGACCGAATTCGCCTTGATTTAAAAGATCAAATTGAACACTATTTGTCAACTCCTTAATTCCAGATTGTGGAAATGTCTTGGCTTCAGATCGTCCATCGAAGCTCTTGCTCACTGAATGTGGGCAGTGCAGCACGAAAGGCCAAGCAATAAGAACAGTTTGCTTTTTTAATGACGTATGCCCAATCATCCAGCTATAAGCTTCCAATTCGACGATCCCCTCTCCACAATATGCGAGTTTACCATTAATCAAACATCTTTCCGGCTCTGCGGCGCGCTGAGCGTGGTGAATAAAGGGGAGCAGTTGCATGAGGAACTTGTGTTGGATGTTTCGTGCGAGCCCACATTCTTTGCAACGAGGACTTTGCCAATTTTATCGCTACCGGCGCATTCCACACAGTCGCTTGGAGAAATTGTAGTGGATCTGAAAACGGAATTTTTTCTCAAGCTTCCCGAGCAACGCGATGGTACAATTCTCCTAAAATTGAAGAAGGGTGCAGAAACGTTGGCGGAGTGGTCCTCGACTGTTTCACTCGTCCTACCTCAACCCCATCTCACTCTCATCTACGACCATTCGATCAACTACGCGTTCCAACAGAACGCGATTCCGGTGGTGAAGGAGTTGCGCTTGCAGAACAACGGCGTGGCGAGGAAGAACCTGGTGTTGCGGTTGACGACCGAACCCGCCTTCGCGCCGTCCGCCGAAATTCGACTTCAATCCATCGAACCTGCCGGTGAATTCAGGGTCTCGCCGCCGAATCTGAATCTGAAATTGAGTCACGATTTCCTCGCCGAACTGAACGAAAAGGTTGCCGGATGGTTGAAGGTGGAGATGCTGGACGGCCATGAGGTCGTTCAGTCGATCACGGAGCCAATTACACTTCTTGCCCGAAATGAGTGGTGTGGGCTGGTAGCTTTGCCGGAAATTCTGGCTGCCTTCGTGCTACCAAACGACCCGGTGGTGATGACTATTCTAAGCCGGGCATCCGATGTGTTAAAGGAAGCCACGGGCCGTTCCGGGCTAAATGGGTATCAGGATAAGAGCCGCAAGAGAGCATGGGAACAGGTTGCCTCGATATACAAAGCCATTGGTGAGCTAGGCATCCGTTACATCAATCCTCCTGCAAGCTTTGAAACCAGCGGGCAGAAGGTTCGTTTTCCATCGGAAATCGTCAGCCAGCGCTTTGGCACTTGCCTTGATCTGGCTCTGCTCTTTGCCGCCTGTTGCGAGCAGTCTGGATTGAGACCTTTCGTGTTCATTCACGATGGTCACGCCTATGCCGGTTGTTGGCTTGAGGCACGGAGTCTTCCGGAACCTGCAGGTGATGATTTGCAACAGGTCAGAAAATTCGAGGCGGACGACTTGATCGCTGTCTTCGAGACGACCACCGTGACCAACGACCAACCGGGCACACTCGAAGATGCCGAGGGACCCCCTCGAAGCGGCGGGGCGCCCCGCAAAGCCGCATCTCATAACCGAGAAGCCATTCCGACTTGCTCTCGATGTCCATGCATCGCGGTCCGCGAGGATTTTGCCGCTTCTGATGCCAGGTCAGGTACTCACCATTCCGGGTACACCAGGTGCGTCACCCACGAGTGGAGCTTCGAGCGGACTTGGTTCACGTGAATTTCCCGACGATATCCCCATCCCTGACGGTGGCCCTGCGAAGCCCGTCAATAGGATTGACCTTTGGAAAAGCCGTCTGCTAGACCTCAGCTTACGCAACCGCCTTCTGAATTTCCGAGAAACGAAATCGACCATCCGCATTCTTTCCGAACCTGAGTATGTGGAGGACGCGCTCGCTGCGGAGCGCGAGTTGTCCCTGCGGCCGAAGCCGAAGGTGATGAGCGAGGAGGATCCGCGCAATGCAGCAACCTTCACCAAGGAGCAACGCGCCGATGCCGTGAAGGATTATTTGCAGGATGAGCTTCGCCAGGGGCGTTTGCACACGCATATGGATGAAAGCGAACACGCCCAGCGTCTAACGGAACTCTTCCGTTCGGCTCGGAATGCGCTGGACGAGAAAGGGGCGAACACCCTTTTCGCCGCAGTTGGCATCTTGGAGTGGCGTGAGACACAGCACAGTGATCGCATCCATCGAGCCCCCCTGTTGTTGGTGCCGGTGGAACTGAAACGCAAATCTGTCCTCGAAGGCTTCACCCTTCGCCGGATTGATGAGGAGACACGAATCAATGTCACGCTAATGGAGATGCTTCGGCAAAACTTTCAAAAGGAAGTTCCCGGACTTGATCCATTGCCAGAGGATGAGTGCGGAGTGAATGTGAATCACGTTCTTCGGCTCTTCCGTGATTCCGTGCGCGATCTTGCTGGCTGGGAAGTGAAGCCGGAAGTCTGGCTGAGCCAATTCTCCTTCACCAAATTCCTGCTTTGGAAAGACCTCTCCGACCGCCTGGAAGACCTCACCAAGAACAGGATAGTCAACCACCTTATCCACCAGGCAGGCACGCCGATTCCGAATCCCTCGGTGGACATCCGTGCCCACGAGTTGGACGACCGGTTCCATCCACGCGACGTGTTCTGCCCCCGTAGCGCGGATTCGTCCCAGCTCGCAGCGGTAATGGCTGCGGCGGACGGGCACGATTTCGTACTCGAAGGCCCACCCGGCACTGGCAAGTCACAGACCATTACCAACATCATTGCGCACTGCCTCGCGGTCGGAAAACGCGTACTCTTCGTCGCGGAGAAGCGGGCCGCGCTCGATGTGGTACATCGACGCCTGCGCGAAGACGGACTCGAACCGTTCTGTCTTGAGTTACATTCCAACAAGACCGGGAAGGCGGACGTGCTTGCCCAGTTCAACCGCAGCTTGAAATTCGCCGAAGACCTTGAGACCACGGACTGGGAGCATCAAGCCTCGGATCTCGAACGAGTGCGAACTGCATTGAATTCTTACACCCGCGCCCTCCACCGACGCACTCCTTGTGGCCTCAGTGCTCACCAATGTCTTGATTATCTGCTGGTGCGCAAGGACGAGCCTGTCGTGAAAATGGATGGCTGGGAGGCCATTCTCGAAACTACGCCCGAAATGCTTGGACGTGCCCGGGAAGTGGCGAAGCTCATGCAGGATCGCTCGCGTCCGCTAATGCCGCTGGCGAATCATACTCTTGCACCACTTGCATGCGAAGAGTGGGCGCCTGGATGGGCAGAAAGGACATTGGATCTAAACACAGAGTTCGCCGGAAGGTGCCAAGAGGTTTCCCTAGCATCCCGAGACTTGCTGGAATGGATGCAGTTTGACTGTGTTCTGTCGCAGGATGGTCTGTGCCGCCTCGATTCACTGTTGGAATCGTTGCTCTCGCCCGAACCCGTGGGGCCAGCATTCGCAACAAGCCCATGGTCTCGACTTTCGGCAGATCTGAACTATTGGATCGCATTGGCGAAGGAACGGAGTGAACTCCGTGCAACTTTGGCTCCACTGTATATTGCCCGTCCTGCCGGAACCGTGACAGTTCAGTGTGAAGGAGACACTCAGGAGGCAGCAGAGAAGCTTTTCCAAAAGGGACGGGAACTTGAAGACTTGCTGAAATCGGCGGCAAATGCGACAGACAACATGCTTAGATGGCTTCAAGCCCCAGCGATGCAAATCACGCGTGAACAACTAATTAATCTGGTCGCATGGGCCGAAAGCCTGCTGGATACATATGAAGTCGGCACTGACTTTGCAAAGATTTCCTGGGAGACTTGGTCGCCCTCGCTCGACCACTGGATTTCCCTGGTGCGCGAACGATCTGGTATTCGGGCTAAACTTGACGGTTACGAGGAAACAAAACTCTTGGCTCTTGATCTAAACCGGCTCCAACAGAAATGGCAAAAGGCACAGTCAACATGGTTCCTCCCGAAAGTGCTGAATACCGCTTTAGTCCGCAGCAATCTCAGAAAAGCCTTGTCCGGCAAGATCGAACTCGATAAATCGGAAATAGGCAATGTGATTCTTTCTGCGATTCGCCTGCACGATATCAATGAGGAACTTGCCTCCATCTACACAATTGCTGAAGCGATGTTAGGAAAAAGCTGGAGAGGAGGCGAGCCAGATATCGAACAAATGGAGCGAATACGGTCATGGGGAGAAACCTTGCATCAGCGTATGAGCAAATTGACCGGGGCCGATGCCGCCTGGAGCTCTTCAATACAAAACCTACTGGTTGAACATTTCCAATCCGGCCCCTTGGCATTTGCCGCAGGAATGCCGACCGGCAACCTGTTGACTGCCATGCAGGATGCATTCAAAGCATTTGATATTACATTCGAATCATTTGCGACAGCGGGCGCATGGAATCGAGTCCCGCTTGAGGAGGCACCTGATTATTTGCCGGCAGTATCCACGATGTTGCAAACATTCCTACAAGCTGCGCCCCGACTTCGCGAAATTAATTCAGCGTTTTCTCAGGCAGCATCCACCGCTCAGGAGTGCCTCGGTGTGCTTTGGAAGAAGGGGGAACCAGATGCACAGGCGGTCACCAAGGCACAAGTTTGGGGTAAAACCCTTCATGCCCGAATGGTCGCATTTGCAGGTGAGAATTTCGACTGGCTCAATTCCTTTCGGCAGCTTCTTGCTCGCCTCTTCTCGGAAGGCCCGACATTCTATGCGGCAGACACGGCCATAGGCGTGCGTATGGCGCGCTTCCGGGAGCAATGGTCAGCCTTCAATGAGAACTTGAACCGATACGGTCAAGAACTTCATCTTAGGCGGGAAGAACTCAATCAGGCTTCCGATTACCTGGCTGCTACATTTGCCCTAACTGAGCGCGTTGCCAGCGGATGGCCGAAAATACGGGAATGGTGTTTGTGGCAAAAAGTCCGTCAAGAAGCGATTCGCCTCGGATTAACGCCCTTGGTTGAGAAGCTGGAATCTGCGGAAGGAACAGACGTCGAGGTCTTAGGATTATTCGAACGGAGCTTCCGGCGCGGACTACTTTTCGCAATCATCGAGAAGGAATCCGCTCTCCGGGAGTTTTTTGGTAATGAACACAACAAACGAATCGAATGTTTCCGGGAACTGGACGAACATCTCGCCAATCTTTCCAAGGATTTGATCCGGGCTCGGCTTGCAGCCGGCATTCCAAGGGAGGATGGAATGGACGACATTCCCAAGGCGGAAATTGGTTTGTTGAGAAAGGAAATCGGTAAACGCATGCGCCATATCCCCGTGCGGCAGTTGATTGGGCACATTCCTACCTTGCTGCCCCGCTTGAAACCCTGTGTACTGATGAGTCCGCTTTCTGTGGCTCAATATCTCGAAGCATCCCACGAGCCCTTCGATGTCGTGATTTTCGACGAAGCATCACAAATTCCAGTCTGGGATGCAGTCGGAGCCATTGCCCGAGGCAAGCAGCTAATTGTTGTTGGTGATCCCAAGCAACTCCCGCCGACGAACTTCTTCTCCACCAATATGGATGACGAGGATGATTTGACTCCCGAGGAGCACAAGGATCTTGAAAGCATCCTCGATGAACTAATGACCCACGGACTGCGCCATAAGCGTTTGCAATGGCACTACCGCAGCCGGCACGAGGGGCTCATTACCTTTAGCAACCGGCAATATTATGAAAATGACCTCCTGACGTTCCCCTCTCCTGAGATCGAGAACGAGGGCGTACATTTCCGGCACCTTCCGAATGCCCGGTACGACAAGGGTAAATCTCGCACGAACCGGCAGGAGGCGGAGGCATTGGTGCAGGAGTTGGTTTCACGCCTCCGGAATCCTTCCCTACCGCCCCGCTCATATGGAGTCATCACCTTCAGTCAGGCTCAGCAAGTGTTGATTCAGAACCTTCTGGATGAAGAGCGTCGCAAGTATCCTGAGATTGAGCCTCATTTTGGCGATGAACCGCCAGTGGAAGGCGAGCCGGTGTTTGTGAAAAATCTGGAAAACGTTCAAGGCGACGAACGCGACGTGATCTTTTTCTCAATCTGCTACGGTTTGGACGAAGCCGGTAAACTCTCAATGAATTTCGGTCCGTTAAACCGTGATGGTGGCGAGCGCCGCCTAAATGTGGCAGTAACCCGAGCCAAGCATGAGATGTTTGTTTTCAGCGGATTGCGAGGAGATCAAATCGATCTTACCCGGACGCGTGCACGAGGTTCCAAAGATTTGAAATACTTTCTTGAATATGCCGAACGCGGACCTCGTGCCCTGATTGCCGCAACCAGTATCCCCACCAACGCCGAGGCCGATTCGGAATTTGAACGCATGGTGGCGGATAGGATTCGGTCTGCGGGTTACGATGTCCATCACCAAGTCGGATGTTCCGGCTATCGGATCGACCTTGCCGTCGTGGATTCAAAATCACCGGGTAGATATCTGCTGGGTGTGGAGTGTGATGGTGCCACCTATCACCGCGCTGCAACGGCAAGGGATCGAGATAAACTGCGACAGGCGGTTTTGGAGGGGCTGGGTTGGACGCTCCACCGGATTTGGTCCACCGACTGGTGGCACAACGCAAATTCGGAAATGGAAAAGCTGCTTACTGCCATCTCAGCAGCCGAAAATGCCAGAGAACTTGAACTTGCCGACGAAGAGACGCCGAGATTTGTTGCCGGAAATTCATCTTCTACGCTAACGGTTCGTGAAGATCCCATCAGCTCTGAAACATCCGACCACAGACCAACCGTTACACCATCTGAAGCGCCGAAATCTTCCTTCTACGAAGTGACAGATCTCACGTCATTTTTGTCAAAGATGTCACCTCTAAGATTTTATGATTCGGACTACGACCCCATACTCATGGAGTTGATCGGGCACATCGTCGAGAAGGAAGGTCCTATTCTCGACAGCTTACTGGTTAATCGAATTGCACGAGCACATGGATTCCAACGAAGTGGAAACGTGATTCATAAGCGCGTTCTTGAAATCGCAAAGCGGTATTTTCACATCAAGCCGGATCAGGTCGGCGGCTCCTTCGTCTGGCGCGACGACGGCTTGCCTGATCGTTGGGTCAAATTCAGAATTCCGACATCAGAGGAAAGCACCAGAAAGATTGAGGAAATTGCATTCGAAGAGCTTAAAGCCGCACTGCCGTCTACCCCGGTGCAGGATGTTCCTCTTGAGCTTGCAAGAACCTTTGGAATCCGACGTCTAGCCGCCGGCGCTAGGACGCGCCTCGAAGCTGTGATCCGACTGTCTGTCCAACACCACAACGGTGATCGTAACTAAAAATCGCGAATTCGTCATATTTGCATATCTGATTGCTCTCTCATGACTCGACTCACAGCCATCCTCCTCCTCCAAACGTCTTTACGCATCAGGATGCATTTCCCATAGTGTTACATAGGTAATCTCTATTTTGACTCTATTTTTTTGCATTAGAATCAAGCGTTCCGGTTTTACGAGGTTTTTCAATGGACGGAGTTAAGAGGCAAGTGTGCCGTGGTCAGCTCGTATATCGCTTCCAACGAAGCTGCAAGAACAGCCGGAATGGGAGCGGCGCAGCAGTCCGAGGAGATGTTCAAATATGAGACCTGTCGACGAATGTTGCAGGATTTCGGCTTTCAATCGGCAAGTGTTGCCTCCTGCGAGAAGTTTGAGAGCAAGGTGAAGGAGATGTTCATCAGGGAGCCGGGGCGCATGAAACTGCTGATCGTGGTCGACAAGTTGCTGACGGGGTTTGACGCTCCTCCAGCCACTTATTTGTATATCGACAAAAAATGCAGGATCACGGTCTCTTTCAGGCGATCTGCCGTGTCAATCGGCTTGACGGCGAGAGCAAGGAGTTCGGTTATATCGTCGACTACAAGGCTCTCTTTTTAAGCTTGGGAAAAGCTGTCAAGTCCTTCACGGGGGAAGCCTTCGAGAATTATGAATCCGCTGATGTGCAGGGATTGATCAAGGATCGGCTCACAGAAGCCAAAAAACTGCTGGCGCAGCGGCTCGACCGTCTGCGCGCTCTTTGCGAACCCGTCGAGGAGCCGAAGGGCCTGGATGAATATCTGGATTATTTCTGTATGGGTGGAAACCTGGAGAAACATCAGCGGCAGCGCGTCGAACTCTATAGGGGAACAGCGGCTTTGATGCGAGCCTATGCCAAAGTTTGCGATGAACTTGATTTGGCCGGGTACAGCAAAGAGCAGATTGTCCTGATCCGGGAGGAGGTTGAGCTCTTTGCCAATGCCAGGGACGCCGTCAAACTGGCAAGCGGAGACTACATCGATATGAAAATGTATGAGGCGGAAATGCGCAATCTGATCGATACCTACGTCCATGCATCGGATGCGGAGAGTGTTTCCACGTTGGAGGATATGGGAATGGTGGAACTGCTGGTCAACCGGACGGAAGAAATCATCCGCGACACCGAGCGGAAAACGGGCAAACACGCAGCGGAAAGCATCAGCAATAACCTGAAAAAGGAAATCACGGAAAAACGATCACTCAACCCCAGATTCTACGACAGCATGGGAACATTGCTGGTCAGGCTGTTGGAAGACCACAAAAAAGGAATTGTCGAATACAAGGATTTTCTGGAGAAGGTGGTGGATCTTGCAAAAAAGATAAAGTACGGAGAAAAACCTCGCGCGCAATCGATCAATACGCCACGACTCAAGGTCTTATACGACAATGCTCCTGTTCCACGCAGACATGCGGAACGGTTCCCGGAGCAATTCGCTCTGGTAATGGACAGAAAGTGTGCCGAGATGCAGGCGGGATTTCAAGACCCTCTTTCATTACGTTATCGGGAAGCCAGATTTCTGATTCAGGAAGGCCTGGAAGAGCTGGCGGACGAATTCGGTCTCGATATCAATGACGAAGCGATTGAAAAGATTTTCAATCTGGCGAAGCTGTATTAGGGCAAACCATGAAGGTAGGGAACGTCAACATGCGTATCGTGAGAAAGGGGGTCAAGCACCTTAGGCTGGCGGTCTGCCCGCCCCCAGCCGGTGAAGTCGTGATCACCGCCCCTTTGGCCATGGATGAGGAGGCTGTGCGGCTGGCTGCGGTACAGAGATTGAGCTGGATTCATGACCGGCGCAGGGAATTCGAGGATCAGGTGCGTCAGAGCCGGCGCACGTATGAATCGGGGGAAACGCATTATTTTCTGGGCCGCCGCTATCGATTGAAAGTAGTTTATATCCGTCCGGGGAGCCCCTACAGTATGGAGCGGAAGGGAAAATCCCTTATGATGAACGTTTATGCCGATACACCCGCCGGCAATCGGGAAGAACTCCTGCATGCGTGGTATCGCCGTCAGCTGCGGGAAATGGTAACTCCCTTGCTTGCCAAATGGTGCAAACGCCTCGAATTGACAATACCAGTATTCACGATTCGCAAAATGAAGACGAAGTGGGGTTCCTGTGCTCCGGATGCTCATCGCATCCAGCTCAATATGGACCTGATCAAAAAGCCGTCTTTATGCATCGAATACGTCGTTTTGCACGAACTGATTCATTTCTTTGAAGAGAACCACACCCCCCGATTCAAAGCTCTTCTGGCAGCTCACATGCCCACGTGGGAGCATTTGAAGGATGTCTTAAACCAGGCTCCGCTGGACGAAGAGGTTTGGGAGGGGATGACCAAATAAATGGAGCCTTTTCCAGAATGCCCGTTGAATGAAGATTGGAAGCTTTTTGTCTTTTTACCTCGTTAATTTGAAAGATTCATTATTCTGAACCGGAGATCCCAAATCCGTCTTATCTGAAATTTTCGGATTGCGGGGAGTTCCGTCCGGATAAGAGGTTTTGTAAATGCCGAATTCCTGTGCCTTTTTCTCCAGAGCGTGAGTGACGTTGCTGGAAGCGGTGTTGATGCGGAGACAGCTTTCACTGAGGTAGGAAGGATTGTGGGGGGGATGGGGGAATATCCTTGGCAGGAGCTGCGGGGATGACGGCGGGAGAACATCGTCGGAACAGGAACCGGGATGATTCTGCTTCCAGCTCCGGAACCATGCGGGTGAAGTCAGATGTTTATATTGCTGGGCAAGGCCTTTTCCCTTGATGGCATACACGCGTTCCGCCGCCAGCAGGGTCATGTTGTCAAACTGTTGCTGCTTGCGCCATGCCTGTCTGATTTGTTCCAGATCTTCAGCGTTTCTGGCGGCGTTGATGGTTTCCAGCATCTTCCGGACGGAAGTTTCCTTCTTGTTGGCCAGATTGAGGAACATGCGGCTATAATAATCATGAAATTCCCGGGATTCCCGGTTGAATGCCGCGATTTCCGGATTTTGAAGCAGTTCTTCGACAAGAAGATCTTCAGGAGTTTTCCTGATCTCTTGCGTCAAAACGCCTGTCTCATAAAGTCCCCAGGTAAGCGCTCCCCCTGTGACGAGCATCACAGCGGCTATTGTCACAATTCTGCTCCGGAGTCTTCGCCTCCGATCGCTGCGAAGGGCATGATTCATCCCGGTCAGCCACGCTTCTGGAGAAAGAGACCGTTCCTCCCTCTTCAGGGAGAGGTTTTGAACAAGAAGACAGCTTACGCATCTCAGGGATTTCTCTTTTTGGGCCAGTGATACCAATAACTCTCCCGCATGTGCTTCACCGACCTTTCCGGACATGGTGTTCCAGGGATAGGAGGTCATCAGTTCATAAAAGCACGCTGCCAGGGAGTATTGATCCGCCCGGATGTCGGGTGCGGCGTCTTCCGTAAACAATTCCGGAGCCGAGTACGCGGAATGAGCCAGGATATTGACTGAGCCATGAGGAGGGAGAAGAGAAGCGGTGCCGAAATCGGCCAGAACGGGCTGGCCTTCCCCGGTAAAGAGGATATTGCCCGGCTTGATATCCAGATGGACGATGTGATGTTGATTCAGACAATCGAGGGCCGAAACCAGAGTCTGAAGCCATGAGAGGAGGGTGCGTGGAGGAATGCGTTTGCCTGAGTGGATGACCTCCCGAAGGGTTCCGCCCTCAAGAAGAGGCATCACATAAAAACAGGTGGTGGGCGAAAGGCTGAATACCCTGTGTATCTTGATGATGGAGGGGTGCTCCAGAGAAGCGATCAGCCGTGCTTCCCTGATGAACTGGTCAACAGAATCGGTAAAGGTATGAGCTACTTCTTCGTTCAGCGGAACCAGAAGGTGAGTCTCTGAATCTCTGCGACAAAGCCCCTGGGGATAATGTTCCTTGAGGACGACCTTTCTGTCCAGCGTTCTGTCATGGGCCAGATACGCGATACCGTTCGCTCCGTGGCCGAGGACACGCTCAATGGCGTAAGGACCAACTTTTTGACCGGGAGGAAGGAAAACGGGGACTTCATGCATGGCGGATGAATGATTCGATCATGCCCCGGCAGTACGGAGAAAATCAATCCCTGTCTTTCGAAAATTCCTCGCGTTCGATTTCATCGACCAGGGAAGGAGAGGCGGGAGTCCCTTCGCGAACAATCTCATTGATTTTTGTCGCCAGAAAATCGGTCAGCGTCATCTTGCTGTCGAGGGCCTTGCGCTCCAGAGCCGCCTGGACATCCGGCGGCAGTTGAAGGATCACGCGGGACTCCGTTTCCACCTTCACGGACGGAAGAGTCACGGGCATCTCCGTCATCAGGGAACGGATGATGTGTTCCTTGACCTCCGGAATCTTTTTCTTGGCCATCCAGTTGTAGACGGTCACTTCACTGACGAAGCATTGCTCAGCCAACCACTTGTAGTCCAGCCCACGGGCCTTGAGCCAACGCTTGACGTCGGCTTTCAACTCCATCTGCGGTTTGGAATCTGAACTCATATTCGTGATACTAGCTTTTCCGCTATTGCGCGTCAATTCCCAAGAGGCGAATGCCGGAAAAACCATCGTTAGAAGAAGGTGAATGAGTGATAACAAGGTTCTCTGAATAATATCTATTCTTCCATAATAGCTATAATACTATTTGACAAAATGGGGTGAATAGATATAAAAAATATCCATATGGCGAATATGCAGTGCGATATCACCGAGCTAATCGAGAAGCTAAGCGATGAAGCCAGATTGTATCTTCTGAAACGAATGGCCTCCCGTAACCTTTCCCTCCGGCAAGTTCTCCTGGAGCTTGTCATCGGGATAAGCAGAGAGGCTGCGTCCGGCTCGAAAGAACAAGAAACCGCATGTTCCGCCTGTTTCATTCCTCATTTAACCTCTCACCCAAAAGCCCTCCACCAATGAAAACATTTTGCGTCTCCCTCATGGCTTTGATAGCCGCTTTCCTCTGTGTCCCGGCAGCCCATGCAAGTCTGTCATCCCCGGATGCTTCCCCGTCTGCCAACGACTACACCGCATGCCGACAAAGAGATGGAGTCAAAGTTTGCCCCGCTTGCAACGGCAGCGGCAAGTTCGGCAACACCACCTGCCTCCACTGCGGCGGCAAGGGCATTGTCCGTACAAACGGACAGAGGATGTAAGCCATCTCACCCGATTCTAATTTCTCCTCGTAGTCAGAGAAGAACCGCAATTGAAAACGAGGGACAGGAGCAACATGACTACGAAAACAGAATTTCAAATGAATGCCTTCATAACCTTCATTATTCCTACCTAATGGATCATAAGCCCTTTCCTTTGTATGTGATTGGAGAAAGATACAGTGTATTCCTCTCTGACGTAGACGAGCAGGTCCTTTCCAAACTCTACAAGGGAAGAACTGATGTAGTCGTAAGGATTAAAAAAACCTATGATGAAGAGGAATGTTTACCTTATTATAAAAAAGAAGATTTTATCTCGAATCAGCAAGTAAACGAGTCAACCGCTGAAAAAAATAGAGATTCTTCTTTTTTCATAGCCTTCAAGGGGGGAGTTACATGTTTAGCGCTCCTTGTATGGGTGTGTATTGTAATCTCATCGGGAGGTTCCGGTTTTTTGAGCATTGTACCTATTGGTGGTTTTCTGGCATGGCTGTGGGATAAAAGTAAATAATCTCCCCGTAATCATTATCTCTATAATAATCATAGTTACTCACCTTTCACCACATGAAAATAATGAACTGGACACATATCTTTATCTACATTCTTGTTGCATTTACCTTACCCATTCCGGCGCTATCCGGCACAGAACAGTTACCCGATTTTAATGTATTAAAAGAGCAGGCTGAGCAGGGGAACATGGAATCCCAGTTTCAACTGGGCAGATGCTATGCCTTCGGTACAGGAACGGACAAAAATGGTAAGCAAGCTGCTCTCTGGTTTCAAAAAGCGGCGGAACAAGGGCATGCCAAGGCTCAATACAATTTGGGAGTAGCTTATACGACAGCCCTTGGCGTTGATCATGATGATGCCGAAGCTCGCAAATGGTTGCTTAAATCGGCTCAGCAGGGATTTGCAAACGCCCAATTCAACATGGGGCTACTGGAAGCTAAAGGAACTTCAGGAACAAGAAATATGGAACAAGCCTTCGGATGGTTCCTGAAAGCGGCCGAACAGGGATTGCCTCGTGCACAGTTTATGACCGGTTTCTTCTATTCTTCCGGAGAAGGATGCCGGAAAGACCACGATGAAGCCATGAAATGGATTTCAAAGGCGGCGGAACAAAATGATACGGAAGCCTTGTTATGGCTGGGTGATTCCTAC